>ENA-OQIF01000276-OQIF01000276.1-human-gut-metagenome-genome-assembly--contig:-NODE-276-length-23935-cov-2.833123_pt1 | contig 23935 bp, 21 predicted proteins | sample MGYA00242574_ERZ504738 | MGnify/ENA primary metagenome ERZ504738 (study PRJEB26092, sample SAMD00036437) | human gut metagenome | host: Homo sapiens | study: EMG produced TPA metagenomics assembly of...
CGAATGAAATCCCTGCTGTGTTTCTGCACTGTGATCTACCTGTCGATGTACAACAAAAGAATCCACCATGTCATTTGCCTCTGTAAGATAATAACCGTACGCAATCGCTGCAGCCTGAATATCCTGTCTGTCATTCCCGTTTGTAACAGATGTAAATCCACATTCTGACAGAATAATCCTTTTACCTGCACCATAATTTTTCTTTACATATTCCGTAAAATATGAAAGATTGGCCATGGTAATAATCGGCGAATTTTCACTGTCAATTACATCCAGTGTCCGATTCCAGAAATCTGACTGTAATTCCGGTGCCGGATATGGATGAAATGCGATCATCCAGTCTGAAATACCTTTCTGATTCATCAGCTGCGCAAAACGATCCAACACACTCTTACTGGTATAACAATTAGCTCTGCGGTTATACGTCCATGTATGGTCAATTGACATATAGATACGTCCGTTACTGTATGCATGTTTCACACAATTGTATAACAGCTGGTATGCCTGCGCATAGTATTCCATATACTGATCAAATCCCACACTACCGCTGTAATGATAATCTTTCCAGGCATTAACTTCATTACCACAAATCCAGTTTACCACGCCCATATCCGGTGCCGCATATCGATTTGCCAAGAAAGAGCAAATTGCTTCCAGATGCTGCTTCCCTGTTGCCTCCTGCGTATTCCATCCATAAAGATTATATCCATAACTACGTGCTCCAGGAAGAATCAGATCCTGTTGCTGGTAATTCCATTGAAGAACGATAACAGCAGTAAGAACCATGCCTCTGTTATGAAGCTCTTTAATCTGACGATCCAGTTCATGGATATACCCGGTATTCATATAATATGTTTTCCCCTGATATTGATATTCAATACCACTTCCAGATGCCACATGGTTTAAAGCAATATTGACAACTGCATGTTTCACCCCAAGATTGCTGGCATCATCTTCCATGCCATCTTTTACCTGTAATCCTTTTTGGTCTGTGCTGTTGGGAATGCGTAATTATATGTTGCACCCGGCATTACTGTAGCCGTATCACTCCAGGCACCGTCGCTATTGACATAGTAATTATTGATCCAGGTATTCGCTGCCATACGGCAATCATCATAGAAATAATACCAGGTATTTCCAATCTTTTGCCATCCTGTGAAAGCGGCACCGCTTCCACTAAGGTAATACCAGGTTTCTCCCTGATTCATCCAACGTCCAGCTTCCACCTTTCCGCTTCCGTCAGAATAATACCAGCTTCCATTTACCTGATACCACCCGGTATGCATTGCTCCACTGTTTCCATCCAGATAATACCAGCTTCCTCCCTGATTTGACCAGCCTGTATACATTGCTCCGCTTCCACTCAGATAGTACCACGTTCCTCCAAAGTTTATCCAGCCTCCGGACTGCATCATCCCGCTTCCATCAGAATAATACCAGCTTCCGTTTACCTGATACCATCCGGTATGCATTGCTCCGGTATTGGGATCCAGATAATACCACTTCCCTCCGGTATTGATCCATCCAGTTGTCAATGCTCCGCCAGCTTGCAGCCAATACCAGGCCGTTCCTATCTGCTTCCACCCATTTCCGGAAATCATTCTTCCGTTACTGTCCGCATAATATAATGTTCCTGTATAATCTCTGAAAACTCCTTTTTGTAATATTCCATTTTGCGGATTCAAATAATACCAGTTGCTCTGAAGATTTTTCCATCCCGTTGCCTGCTGACCATTTTCTATATAATACCAGTTGTTTCCATCCTGCTGCCATCCATCACGAATCTGACTTCTGTTTCCTTTTCCGTCATAGTTATAAATAACGCCATTAATTTTAAACTTACCCGACTGACTTTTCCCCTGTTTATCCAGATAAAAATAACCCGTTTCATTCTGCATAGGTCCTTCGTGCAATGCAGGATCTTCCTGCACGCCCTCTTTGTTTACATAATACCAGACAGACACATCTTCTCCCGGATGCACCCATGTATTGGTAAGATATTTTCCATCTCTCGGTTGTTGACTCTCCTCTTCTCCCCCGGTCTCATAAGAAAAGTAATATGTACCTTCCTGCAAAATAATTTCTTTTTCCTCGTCCGTTATCACTGGTGTAGTATCTGTGACAGAAACCATTCCTTCTTTCAACACACCTTGCTCTGGCTCTTCCTCTTTGATTCTGCTTACTTCTTTATCTTCTGTTTCATACACACCCAGATAGTAAATACCATCTTTTAAAATATAAACTCCCGGTGCACAGATTTTTTCTTCCTCTTCCCCCTCACTTTTCCATAGCTGCCAGCCGATTTCTGCATCGTATTTCCAGGTATAGATTATCTGCTCTTTCTTTACAGATTCCGACATCTGTGAAGCTTCCTGCGGTATAACTTCTGTTCTTTCTTCGTCAGTTATATCATTCTTTTGTATTTCCAGATCAGATTGTTTTTCACTCTGTTCTTCTTCGCTCTGTACTTCAGACTCATCTCGATCCTCTTTTGTCCCCTTCTGGTTTTCCACAGTCATTTCCTGTTGTATTCCACCATCTGTACTTGCTTCAACTACAGCCGCTACAGGTGTCTGAAGTGTAAGCAGCATCGCAAGTCCCATGGCAGTCAACCATTTTCCTCTTTTCTTCATTTGTTCCTTCCTTTCATTTCCTCTTATTCCAGTTTTTCTGCAATCACAGAACCAGTTTCTCCTTTTGCTTTCTGGTCAGCTGTTTGATCTCCCACTCCCGGCGCATGGCTTCTTCTTTTGTCTCAAATGCCTCATAATATGCCAGTGTCACCGGCAGACGGGCTCTTGTGTATTTTGCACCTTTCCCCTCATTGTGCGTTTTCAGTCGTTTTGCTATATCGTTCGTCCAGCCGGTGTAATAAGTTCCGTCACTGCATTGTAATATATATGTATAATTCATTTCGTTCACTTCCCGTTATTCATTATACACATACCTTTTCAAAAAGGGAATCAAAAAACAACCGAAATCGTTTTATTCAAAACAGATTCCGGTTGTCCTCACTTATCTTTATTTTTCCCACAGATATACTGCTGCCTCATACGGTCGCAGCTGTCTGCTCTGTAATTCAGGAGTTTCATCGTAATTGCTGATCAGAAGCCGTGAACCTTCCGGATCAATGGCTTCCGGAAGATGGAACTGTGCGTGATTCTCCGTAAAATTCAGTACCACAAACAGTTTTTTCCCTTCAAAGTTTCGCTCATACAGATACCGCTCTTCATTTTCCGGTTCATACTCAATAAAATCACCGTAGACAGCAACCTCATTTTCTTTTCGCATCCGGATTAGCCGCTGCATATAGTGGAAAATCGAATTCTCATCTTCCAGAGCTTCTTTTATATTGATCTCTTTATAATTTGGATTCACTTTCAGCCACGGGGTACCGGTGGTAAATCCTGCATTTTCCGAATCATCCCACTGCATCGGGGTTCTCGCGTTGTCTCTGGCTCTGTAGTGGATACCGTCCAGTGTTTTTTCCGGGTCTTCATCCCCGTGAACCACATAGCGATCCCAGTAGCTTCTGATCTCCACATCGTCATAGTCTTCAATATTGTCAAAATATACATTGGTCATACCGATTTCTTCCCCCTGATAAATATAAGGGGTTCCCTGCATGGTCAGAAGCATGGTGTATAACATTTTCTGGCTTTCTTTCCGGTATTCTTTGTCATTTCCACGACGAGATACCGTTCTTGGCTGATCGTGGTTGGTCCAGTACAGGCTGTTCCACGCCCGTCCCTGAAAATACGTCTGCCATTTGCTGAAGCAGGCTTTTAATTCTGACAGTGGCACTTTCCGGTAGCTGAATCGTTTGTCTCCGCAGTCCATCAGGTTCTGTTCGGACTGGAAGACCATGCCAAGTTCTGTTCCCTCATTGTTTGCATACTGCAGAGATTCCTCGATACATCCGCCGGTCAGCTCACCAACCGTCATGATGTCATATTTTGACAGCACTTCCCGGTTCATCTCCTGCAGGAATTCATGGATCCTCGGACCATCCTAGAAGTATTCTTCCCCGATATTTTCTCCCGGTTTTCCATCCGGCAGTCCCGGAGTTTTGGAATAAATGTTTACCGTATCCATCCGAAAACCGTCGCATCCCATATCCAGCCAGAATTTCATCATATCGTAGATCTCATGCCGTACGGTTGGATTCTCCCAGTTTAGATCCGGCTGTTTGGTCGAGAAGATGTGCAGGTAATACTGATCGGTCGCCTCATCGTATTTCCATGCGGGACCGTAAAAATAAGAGGTCCAGTTATTTGGCTCTTTTCCGTCTTTTCCATCTCGCCAGATGTAGTAATCCCGGTATGGATTATCTTTTGATTTTCTGGATTCCACAAACCAGGGATGTTCGTCGGAACTGTGATTTACCACCAGATCCAGCAACAATTTCATTCCCCGTTCATGCGTCTGTTTCAGCAGTTCCTTAAAATCATCCATCGTTCCAAACTCATCCATGATATCCCGGTAATCCGAGATATCATAGCCGTTGTCATCGTTCGGTGATTTAAAACACGGACACAGCCACACCACATCAATTCCCAGTTCTTTCAGATAATCCAGCTTGCTGATAATGCCGGGAATATCTCCGATTCCATCCCCGTTCGAATCCATAAAACTTCTCGGGTAGATCTGATAAACAATCGCCTCTTTCCACCATGCTTTTTTCATCGTACACGTTCCTTTCTTTTGTTCTTTTTTCTACCCTACTATTTTTTTGCTGCGTTTTCAATATTTATTTTTAATTCTTCCACTGACATCCCCGCTCTGTTCGCTGCTTCCTCTATTGATAAGATTCCATCTCTTATCAGACCAGTCAGAATTCTCACAGTTGCTTCCTTTCTTCCATCTTCTATCATTTCATCCACTGCCTGACACATATTCGTTTTCTCTCCTCCTGTTTTGATTTTTATTGGTGTTTTTGTGATTGTTTTGATTACCTGCATTCCGATTTCTGGATATGGAATCTGGAATTGAAAAAGATATGATATTAGATTTCCTAGACGATAGAAATAATAATGCTTTGCTCTATGGTAGCACATTCCCCTCCGCCTGTCCATACAGGAAATGTAACGGCAAAATCCGCCTGTCTGAAACGAATTTCCAGACAGACGGATCTTTCTATTCTGTCACCGTCTCGATATAGATCATCGGGTCGATGGGGTTGCCGTCTTTGGTCATGGCAAAGTACAGGTTTGCGCCCTCTTTGACATAATATTTTGTCGGGTCACTGACATAGCCAAGGATGGTTCCGCTCTCCACGGTCTGTCCCGGTTCTACGGCGATGTCTTTCAGCTGTCCATAGGTTGCCTGATAGCCGTTTCCGAGATCCATGACCATGGTAGTTCCTGTCTCAACATCTTCGCTGATGGAGACCACCTGACCATTGGATGCTGCCTGTACCGGCTCGCCGCTTTCGCAGCCAAGCATCAGGGCATCGTTATATTTGTACTGATCCAGTGTCGGAAAATATGTGGTGGCATCCATGCTGTAATCGATCACTACCTGACCGTTGACCGGCCAGAGCATCTGGCTGTCCTCGGTAAAGTTCAGTTCCGGCTGCACAGCTGCGGATGTATCGGCAGATTCCCGGACATCTGCGGTTTCCTGTCCATTTTCGTCTTCCTGTGCCGGAGGGATTGCATTGTCCGGGTTATCCTGATTCATGGTTGGCGACGGAGTCGCTTCCTGATTTTCTGTGGTATTCTTTGCCAGTTCTCCGGTATCCTGCGCCTCGGCATCTTTACTCGTCACATCTTTGCTCTCTTCCTCCTGCTGTGCTTTACTTTCTTTTTTCGGCGTTGTATCCGTCCGGTACATGGAGATTCCCGCCGCAACCACGGTCAGAAGCAGCGCACCGGTAACTGCCATACGCAATGTCTTTTCTTTTTCATCATCTTCACCTCTGCTATTCTATACTAAAGAACAAAACCAGTAACCGTCCCCGTCAGTCCCAGTTACTCATCCAGATTCTTTATCTATAGAATTCCCTGATTTTTCAGAAGTATACACCGTTTTTCTATCCGGTCAGGAATCTTCTTTTTTCACTTCACACTCCGGAAAATAATACCGCAGAATCTCCCGATACGATTTTCCTTCTTTCGCCAGCACATTTCCTCCATACTGCGAAAGTCCCAGCCCGTGCCCCTGTCCTTTGCATAAAAAGCGAATTTTCCCGTCTGCCGCCTGCATCGTAAAATTACTCGACGGCAGTTCCAGAAGCTTGCGAAATTCTTCCCCTGAGATTGTCTTATTCCCGACTGTCAAGGATAAAATGTGTCCCACTTTGTCCCGTTTATACATATTTATCTGTTTTTCCGGTGATTCTTCCGTAAATACCAGCCCGGGATATGCCTTTTCCAGCTGTTTTCGCAGTGCTTCCTCCGAAAAATAATGACCGCTCAGATAGCCCTCCCCATACATATCCCAGTTGCTGTCCACACTGAGAAGATAGCCTTTCTCCCATCTTTCCAAACACTTCCAGCCCGTCGCGGGTCGCACCGCTGCTGATCCGGTGAAACACACCCTCACAGACCTTCGACCGGTAAAAAAGCATCTCCCCCTCAGTATCTTTGGTTGCTGCCTCCATACTCCGGTATGCCTGCTGATACCCTTTCTGATGCTGCGCTACTTTCACTTCCCTCCACAGTTTTTCCCAGTCTTCCCCATCCATCCCAGTCTCTTCTATACGCAAGTACAGGCTGCTCCTTGTAAGAACAGCCTGTACTTTTTTCATCTCCTCCTCATACTCCCAGGGGATTTCCCTGCACATCATCATGGGAAGAAGTGATTCCATATTCCATTGTTTTTTATGCGCAACACTTCTCTGCCCGACAGAAAAACCGTCAGAAGCAGAGGAAGCAGCAGAAAGATCCCTGTCACTGCCAGGATCATACGAAGTTTTTCTTTCATATTTTCACAGACTGCCCGATGCCTTTTTCCTAGTTTATGAAGTTTTATACGCTTTCATGTATTTCCACCAGAATCTTTTCTGTTTCGGCATCTGTGTCCAGAACTGCTGCTCCAGACTCTCATAAAACTGATAACACCGGGTCCGATCATTCTTTGTCAGCGGATCCGGTCCGAACGATGCCCGCTCTACCAGTTCCACAATTGCTGTGTATGTCCCCTCTTCCATCCACGGGAGAATTTTTTCTGTCTGGCGGGCAAATTCCCGGTCATCGTTCTGTTCCGGGACTTCCTGCAGCACTCCGGCTTCCTTTGCATCTCGGAAAATCCCATAAATCGCGTAGGAAATCTCACAGATTCCCCCTGTTGATATCTTTCTGGAAAAAGCAACTGTTTCGCTCCTGCAATATCTGTTTTCTGCGAAGAGCTAACTATACCCACACTGCCACCGGCCAGCCCGACAAGAATCTAACAGTATCACGAAAAGTTTCAGGAATGCATGTACCGATTCCCTCCGGTCTCTGTTCTCCGGATCCATTTTCCGTATTTGTCTCCTGTTCTTCTGTTCCCTGATCATTTTCACTCTCCGGTGTCAACGATGCCTCTTCCTGCTCCGGCTGTGGAGTTTCGGTAAGCTCCGGTGTTGCCTCCCGGGACTGCTCCGCGGTCGGTTCCGGTGTCAGTGTGCTTTCCTCTCCGGTCACTTCCTGATTTTCATTTCCACCGGTGTTCTCCTGATAACCCGGTGTCACTTCTACCGGGATCCAGCCTTTTCCGGAACGGTAAACTTCCACCCACGCATGTGCCTGCGTATCCGGTATCTGTGCCGTATAGCCATCTCCATCTTCCGTAAACTCCTCCGGTGTCACCACATATCCGGTAACATATCTCGCCGGCACACCAAGCAGACGGAACATCAGCGTTGCTGTTGTCGCATAATGAATACAGTATCCTTTTTTCTGGTCAAAGAAAAAATACTCTGCAAAATCCTGATCCGCCGGAACCTGTTCCAGATCCATGCTGTACGTACGTCCTTCCTGCACATCCCGTACCACAAAATCGATAACCTCCTGTACCGACTGCAGATTCTGCTGTTCACAGTACGAACGCAGACGATCCAGTCCTTCCACAGGAACTTTCAGATATTCTTTCGCCACATATTCCCGGTAAGCGCTCTCGATCTCTGACTCCGCATCTTTCGAAGGCTGTGGATCCATCCATTCTGTCCAGTTTACATAACCCTGGTACGAGATCTCTTTTCCGGCACTGGCATAACAGCCGTCCGCCTGCACATTTTCATCATCCGGCACCGCACAGCCGTAAGGGATATATCCATAATCACCACCCGGATTTTCTCTGGTAACCGTCACAGTTCCTTCCCCTTCCGAAGAGCGGGATCCGATGTAACGGTAGAGAATATTCTGTACCTGCCAGCCGCTGTCCGCTTCTGAAAACGCATCCGCAAAATCTTTCTGATCCACGCCGCTCCAGTAATTCCCCTGATATGTTCCGCCGGTAAATCCCCGCAGATACATATTATGTACCGGTTTCCCGGAGGTATGTACTGTAAGATCGATCTCATCCTTCTGTTCTACCGGATAGTTATTCAGACTGCCATCCGCCGTCGGATTATGATTGCCAAATAACCCGTTCTGGCTTTCCATTGCCCGGGAAATCTCACTGGTTTTTTTCTGTACCTTCTGATACAGCCATTCATTCCAGCCGTTTGTCTGTTTTGCCAGCATCGAACCGGCTGGTCCCTGCCAGAAGTGACAGGCAAAGAACCAGCCCTCCTGCCCACAGCCCGGAACGATAGAGGATCCGCTGATTGCTTACTCCATGGTTTTGTCCCATCGCGAGCAATGCCAGCAGAGATCCTCCGATCAGAAAGATTCCCGGCTGCAGGAAACGGCAGCCACACATCAGTTCCAAAAGCACGATCAGAATCTCCGAAGCTACCAAAAGCCCTGCCCGCCCTTTTCGTACCACCGCTGTTTCCATACTCCAGAAAAACAGTGCAAAAATAACGATCAGCAACAGTTCTCCCCGTTCCCCGGAAAGCAACGGTGCTTTTTCTGCCAGTGTCACCCCATAATATACCGACAACTGATGCCGGATACTGTTTTCCGCTACCTGCCATCCTGCGGCCAGATGTTTCCATCCCAGACCTCCCGTCAGAAAGATTAACAGATATGCTCCCCGGTATACCCATCTTCCCCATGGTTTCCAGATACTTTTTAATATTGCAAGTAACACAAACAGTAACAACACTCCTGCTACCGGAAGTACCCGGAACTTCATTCCAAGATCCAGTCTGAATGTGAGAATTGTTCCCACCATGCACAGATACAGATATACACAACGCAGCAGCACACCATGCTTTTGTTGTCGTCTCCTGGATTCAATCTTTATTTTTTTCTCTCCTGCCACCTGGATTCCCGTCGGATGCCACTCTTCTATCTGTCGTCTCATACGCTGATCCCCTCTGTCTCAAGTCCGGTACGTGTCAGCTCACCTTTCAGGATCCCATCCTCCCACCACTGACCATCTGTAGTAATCCGCAGACAGATACTGTATCCGTCCTGCGGATAAGAATGTTTATAGGCTTCTTCCAGAAGAATCTCTTCCCGGTAAGATCCTGCCTGAAACAGCCGCGAAGTCAGCAGATACAGATCTTCTGTTTCCCTGATCTCTATCTGTTCCATATTCTGTGTCCGACAGTTATACCACGCCGCCCGCGGCGGATATTCCTGATTCAGAAATCCCTGCAGAATAGCAAGTCCGTACTCTATTGCCTGATCCAGAAAAACTGCTCCCGATTCTTCCGGAACCTGAAGATCAAAAAGCAACAGTGCTCCCAGTCCGATCGGCATGCTGTAATCTTTTACCATCAGCTGACTGGTACGTGCACTGGCTTTCCAGTGAATCCTCTGCATCCTGTCACCTTCCCGGTACTCCCGGATCTGGAAAATCTGAGAGGGATCATCTCCTGGCCGTTTCTCATCGTATTCTTCACTTTCAATCAACTGTTCCCGAATCTGCGGTGTGATTTCTATCAAGGCCTCATAATACTCCGGAAGTACTGAAAGCTCCTCTTTTCCATCTGTCTCGATCCTTTTTCCGAACAGATGAAACAGATCCCATATTTTTACCTGTTCCACCCATAACGCAACCAACCCGCACTGACTGCTGGTAATGGCTGTTGTCAGGCGGGTCGTTCCTCTCCCATCAGCCATTCCCTGAAAAATCACTTCTTTTTCCGGCTGATAAAATCTGTTCTGTATCTTTATTTTTGCTTCCAGCCTGGATACCGGGATCCGGCTCTTATTTTCGATCCGCACCCCCACATTAACCGGCTGCTCTTTTTCGACAACTCCGATAGGGAGATAAATTTGTGCCTTCATATGTGCCGCTGTCCATAACATCAGAATGCCGGATATAACCGGCAGTATCATTTCCATCAGGCCAAAACCCAGAAGCATGGGACTGTCATAGAGGATGGCCAGATACAGTGTGACCACCAACAGTCCGAAATATAGTAATTTGTTCTTCATTTTCTCACCACGGAAGGTTTTGTCGTTCCCTCCAGAATATCTTTCAGTATCTGTTCAGCGGTTACTCTGTTTACACGTGCTTTTCCATTCAGCTGGATACGGTGTGCTTCCACATCGATAAAAACATCCTCCACATCCACCGGAAGTACATAATTTCTCCCCCGCAGATATGCCAGTGCCTGTACCATCCTTGCCAGTGCAATCGTTCCTCTTGGGCTGATTCCAAGCTCGATCAGGGAATGTTTTCTTGTTGCATTGACCAGCTTCCCGATATACTGATAGACCGCATCATGAATATAAATTTTATGGATCTCATCCTGAAGGCGCAGAAGTTGTGCTCCATTCATCACCGGTTCTACCAGATCCAGCGGATCTGTCGTAATCTTGCCTTTCACGATCTCCAGTTCATATTTCATATCCGGATATCCGATGTGCATACAGATCATAAAACGATCCAGCTGTGACTGGGGAAGCATGGATGTTCCTGCACTTCCCACCGGATTCTGGGTTGCAATAACCACAAACGGTTTGGGCAACTCATGGGTAATCTGATCCACCGTTACTTTCCCTTCCTCCATGACTTCCAGAAGTGCCGCCTGCGTCTTCGGTGAAGTACGGTTGATCTCATCCGCCAGAAGCAGGTTACACATAACAGCCCCCGGCTGATACTCAAAGGTACCGGTCGCTTTCTGATATAATGAAAATCCGGTCACATCTCCCGGCAGTACATCCGGCGTGAACTGAATACGGTTCTGCTCGAGATGCAGCGCTTTGGAAAAAGCCAGTGCCAGCGTGGTCTTTCCCACTCCCGGCACATCCTCGATCAGAATATGTCCTCCTGCAAGAATCGCAGTCATCACTTTTATGATACAGTCATCCTTTCCGATGACCGTCTTTTTAATCTCCTGTATCGCCCGGATCGCCGGACTTTCTGTCTGCTTCATCCTTTTCTCCCCTTTTTATACTCTTGAATTTTCCTGTTTCTGTTATTTTGTTGCAGGCCGCTTTTACTGTTCCCCTGTCACACGCATCTGCAGCCGGCTTGCCGGAAGTTCATCTCTGGCTTCTGTCTCTGCCAGAAGCTGTGTTTCACTGTCTGCTGTCACACAATACAGACCGATACCGGATCCTTCTTCCGCCTCGCTGCTGATCCGCAGCTCATACGTTTTTCCTTTTTCCACCGAAACTTTCTCACCGATGAAAGAATACAGCGCCGAATTGGTCGTAAAACCGTCCGTCTCTTTTTCTCCCTGATATACCACATCCCCGGTTTCTTTGTCAATCAGTTCCACTGTAAGTGTATCAGAAATGCTCTTTTCTCCGGTATAGACACGGATCTTCAGATTCGACAGTACACTTCCCTCCATCGTCAGATCCTGGCTCACCGAAGAGCTTTCATCCACCTGAATGATATTGTCCGGTTCCAGATCCTGACGGCTGTTATCCAGCAGAACAATTTTCCCCTGGAACATGCCAAGCGCACAGATCGATGCCGGGATCACAAATGCAAACACACTGACCAGAAATGCCGCACGGATCTGCCATACCAGCCCTTTTGCGATCTCGGTTCCTTTCCGGATATGGTATTTCGGATGCCCGAAGACCACATAGACCAGAAGCACCACCCACATCGCAGAGCAGAGCATTTTTTCATCATGGAACATATACAGATCCCACATTCTCACCGCAAACTGCTGTCCCGGAAGGATGTATTTCAGGATTCCGTAATTCATTATCTGCTCATCTACCAGGTTCTGGCTGCAGAAAATATACAGTGCAACGATCAGCACATTTGTCACCATCACCAGCAGATTGCCGTTTTCATTCATGAAAATATTTAACACCAGAAACGGCACCAGCATCAGCAGCCACTGCGGGTTCCAGGAAGAGAATCCGAAGATTGCAAAACTCATTCCCACACAGAAGAAAATGCCCCAGGAAAACAGTTCCCGGTTGTCTTTTGTCTTTTTCTGATACGCCCACACCAACATGAAAGCTGCTGTTACCGCCACAAGATTGATTCCGTCAAAGAAGCCAATGGTGAATGGTTTCTGCACAAATTTCAAAACGCCAAATCCCAGAACATTGCGCTTGAAATAAATATTTCCGATATTCGGCAGCACCTCGATCATCAGCGGAACAGCCATAACCACTGCATATTTGATCAGGTTGCGGATCTTTTCTCCCGTAAAACCAGCAGTACCAGGAAGAACAGCAGTGCGTGATATTTGAATGTTGCCGCAACACCGAAAGACAGTGCAAACTTCCATAAGCCGCCTCTCACATAAAAATACAGACCCAGTACCATGAAAAATACGGTAAAGATATCATACTGGCTGAATATAAACTGGCTGAACACCCCGATCGGAAATACCAGAAATGCAAACTTACAAAGCTTTGCTTTCTTTTCTCCGAACCCTGCTTCCACACCGATCTGGTAGATCAGATGGGAAGTCGCATAATACAGAAGCACCGGAAGCAGTTTATACCACATATTATTGATAAAACTGTTTGTCAGCATCGCCTGTGGCGCATGACCGGTCAGATACAACGGCAGATTCCAGATCGCATATGCCAGAAAAGTACTCGGCAGATAATTGGCATAATATCCGTGGGACTGCTCATAGCTTGCCTTATAAAAATCTGTAAAGTGTTCATACATCAGAAATGACCTGTTTCCCGTCAGCATCAGATCTCCATAGGCACAGGTAAAAAACAGAAAAATCAGGATCAGCGCTGAGATCACCCAGTCCAGCTTATTGAGTTCTTCTGCATCCCACAATTTCATTTCCTTCCAGCTTTCTTTCATCCGCATACAGAACCCTGTTTTACGCTTTGCCAGTTTTGCTTTCATTTTCACTGTCCTCTTTCTCTTCAAAATTCAGTCTTTCTTCCTCTACTACCAGCGGACGATCCAGCACACGGGTATTAATGCTCAGCACATATTCTCCCAGCAGACCGATGAAAAACAGCTGCGTTGCTCCCAGAAAGAACATTCCGATGAGTAACGGTGCCATGCCTGCGGTAAATCGATCCCAGTACAGCATTTCAGGATAAAATAAATAATCCCTGCCACCACACTGACCACCTCCCACAAAAAATCCAAGAAACGTCGCCATCCGGAGAACCACTTTCGAATACGAAGTAATCCCGATCATCGCATAATCGTACAGACTGTAAAAATTATTTTTGCTCTTTCCCGCTTTTCTCTTCTGCTGTTCATAAGGAATCGCCGTATAATCAAATCCCAGTTCCGCAATGATTCCTCTCAGATATGGCATCGGATCATGAAGATCTCTCACCACATCCACAAATGCCTTATCATATAGTCCAAAGCCGGTAAATTGTTCGATATGATCAATATCTGTTATTTTCCGGATCAGTTTATAATAGCATCCACGGATCCAGTACATCATCCGGTTTTCTTTGCTCGCTTTTTTGATGCCAATGACAATTTTGGATCCTTTCTCCCACTCTCTTACGAACTTTACGATCATATCTACCGGATCCTGGAAGTCCGCGCACATCCGAATCACACAGTCCCCGGTTGCCTGTTTCAGTCCGTAGACCGGAGAGCGCAGCTGACCGAAGTTTCTGACATTAAAGATTGCCTTTATGTTCTTATTCTTTGCGCACAGTTCCCGCAGATACATCCGCGTTCTGTCCTTGGAATGGTTGTCGATAAACAGGATCTCATACCGATATTCCGGAAGTTCTGTCTCCATCACTGCGACAATGGATTCTGCCAGCGGTTTTACATTCCCCTCTTCATTGTATGTGGGTATCACCACAGAGATTTTCTTTTTCATTTGTCTTTCTCCTTCATCCAGCGGACCATCTCCCGGATTCCGCTGGAAAATTCATACGCCGGTTCAAAACCGGTATCATTTTTCAGACTCGATATATCCGCGCACAGGTGCATCACCGGCTGTACACCATAGGACTTTTTCCCGATCCCCGGAGTAGCCTTCGGATTTGCCACATCCCGGATCTGGTAAATATATTCATACAGCCGTTTCGCCTTTCCACTCCCCACACAGTAGATCGAACCGTCTCTTCCTTTTTCCCCGATCAGATAAAAAGCCCGTCCTGCATCTTTGCTGTACAGATAGTCCCATTCCTGTTCCCCCGGGGTGAATGCTGTTTCTTCTTCTGCAAGGAACTGATGAAGTGCTGTCATTACCATGGTACTTTCTTTATCATAGATTCCATATACGCTGAAGATCCGCGGCCAGATCCATTCGATTCCAAGCTCTTTGCATAAAAGTTTCGAGAGTTTTCCCGCTGCCAGTTTGCTTACCCCATACGGAGTTGTCGGATGTTCCGGTGCATCAGGACCGATCATTTCCTGATCCAATGGTCCATATTCCGCCTGGGAACCCGCTCCGATGAATCGTTTACAGCCAAGCTTTGCAGCTGCCTCTACCGCATCCAGGGTATAATCAATGTTCTTACTCTGTAGCCTGGTACTTTTATTTCTTGCCGCACCGGTATACCCCCAGGCAATATGGTAAAACGTATCAAAAGATCCCGTCACTTTTTCCGGCAGTGCTGCCAGTTCTTCCAGACTGCATTCCACCAGTTCCAGATGAGGATCTTGCGGCAGACGATCTTTTCTTGCCGTATCCTTGCGGATCACCGCACATACAGAGATTCCATGTTTCAGGCATTCCTCAATAAGCGCTTCTCCGATCATACTGGTCGCTCCTGTCACGATCACTCTTTCCATAATACGCCTTCCTCCTCCATCTCTTCTCTCGAAAGAAACGGATACATATCTTCCAGTGATGCCGACACCATGGTTCCATCCGGAAGCTGTCTGGATGCCAGTTTCGGCTCCGTCTTCTGGAGTTTCGACACAAAAACCTGACAGATCACAGGTGCCGGAACTTCCATGACCGCCCGCAGATCCTCTTCCAGTGTCGCACTGTTTCTGCATTCTTTATAAGCAAATCCATACGCCGGTGCCAGTCGGGAAAGATCCGGGAAGCTGAGATCCCCGCTCTCCTCACCCACACCTACCAGATGACCGCCAAAATAAGCCGTCTGGGTCTGACGGATGGAATGGTATCCTTCGTTATTGATCACAAAGATCCGGATCGGCAGGTTATGGTGCCGGATGGTCTGTAACTCCTGCAGATTCATCTGCATACACCCTTCCCCGTTCACACAAATTACTTCTTTTTCCCGGATCCAACGCATACACCAATCGCCGCCGGGAGCCCGTAACCCATCGATGCGGTCACGGCATTGGTGTAAAATCTCTGACCTTTTTTCAGATAGATTGCCTGACTTCCCGCCACACGTGAGGTTCCCACACTGACCAGGATCTGTTCCCCTTCCGGAAGCACTTTTGACAGGCTGTCATAAAATGCATAGATATTCGTCCGTCCCGGTTCCGGTTCTTTGTATTTTTCTTCCGTTACCACCGGATATTTTTCTTTCCAGTGGCGACATTTTTCTCTCCAGGATGTTATCTCATCTGCAAACCAGGGATGTGCACGATCACAGCCCCTGGATTCCAGTACCCGGATGCAGCCCTCGATCAGTTCTTTCGCATCTGCCACTACCGGAAAATCCACATGAAGTGTCTCTTTTTTCAGTTCCTCCCCGTCGATATCATTGAGAATCGTATATGCATGTGCTGCCCATTTTTCATAAGCAAATCCGGTCTGTAAAAAGCTCTGTCTGCTTCCGATGGAAAATAACACATCACAGGTCTGCACCGCAAAATTTCCCGGACGATTCCCCGTGCCGCCGTTTCTTCCCACATACAACGGATGTGCGGATTCCATCAGATCGATACTGCTCATCCCCGTTACCACCGGGATTCCAAGAAGTTCCACCAGATGCTGGAACTCGTGATAAGCACCTGCCAGACGGATCCCGTGACCTGCAAAAAGTAGTGGTCGGGATGCCTGTTTCAGTTTTTCCAGGATATTTTTCACCGTCTCTTCGCTTACCGGAGCCGGAAGTTCCTTTTTATCCTCACTCGGATCATACGCTTTCAGTTCCTCTGTTTCTACGATCGCACTCTGTACATTCAGCGGAAGATCCAGCCAGCACGGTCCCGGACGACCCGTTTTTGCCAGATAGATCGCCCGCTCCAGATGATACCGGATCGTAAGCGGATCCGTCACCATGACGGCATATTTTGTCATGGGTTCTACGGACGGCGTGATGTCATATTCCTGCACTCCCATCGTGCGGATCTTTAAACCGCTGTGGCGTACCGTAGTATCATATCGCACCTGCCCGGACAGGACAATCATCGGAATGGAATCCATCCACGCACACAAGACTCCGGTAATGGCATTCGTCGCACCCGGACCGGAAGTCACACAGACCGCCGCCATCCGGTTGTCTACCCTCGCATAAGCTTCTGCCGCCATCGCTGCCGCCTGTTCATGATGCTGGTAGAGGCAAGACAGCCCCGGGTGATGTCCCAGAGAATCGTTCAGATGCATCGCGCCGCCGCCCGTCACTGTAAATACCTGGCAGATCCCTTCCTGTGCCAGACGATCCGCAATATAATCAGACACTTTCTGCTTCATATCCTCTACTTCCTTCCATCCCATTTATTCTCGCAGACCATGAATTTTCCGGAAGCCTGAATCGGGATCTCGTCCACATAAGTGATCCGGATCTCCGCTTCCTCTCCAAGATAATGCCGGTAAGCGGCAATCAGATCCTCTTCCACCAGTTTTTTCCGGTCTGCGTTGACCAGCAGTTCATACTCTTTCTGTCCCCACTGGATGCATTTTGCCTGATAGACCACACCCTCAAACTTTAACAGCGTGTTCATAAATACATGGATCGACAGCGGCTCGCCCATACAATTATACATCAGAGAACCGCGGCGGCCGTAGATTTCCACATATTTTCCATGCATCCGCCCTTTTTCATCCTGATACATCCGCATGATTCCCGTATCTCCGGTGTCGTAACGCACCATCGGGAAGGTTTTGTTATAATAATCTGTAACGACCAGCCGTCCCAGTTCTCCCCGGGCTGCCGGTTCGTCACTGTTCATCTTCAGCACTTCCGGGTAGAAGTTATACAGATCGATCGTATATTCCTTATCCTCACCCAGCTGGATCGCGATAAATCCGTTTTCATTATTTCCATAAGAACGTACCGGAGAAAATCCGAATATTTCTTTTGTCAGTTCATAGGTTGCATCCGGCAGTGCCTCACCCATGGAAAATACCATCTCTACCTTCCACTTACTGATATCTCTTCCCGTCCGTCGGATATAACCGGTCAATGCAGTCAGTGCACTCGAATAGGTCACCAGTACCTGGATCTTCTTTTTCTCGATATCTTTACAGATCTTTTCCAGAGAATCATCTCCCATGTTGGAGATATCCACCATGACCAGATTATTTTTGAAAGATTTCCACATACTTATGGTATTTTTCCCCTTTATCCACGCGCGGAATTCCCCACGCTTCATTCCCAGACGGAAACCGTTCAGTTCCATACAGGAAATAAAGTTCATATTGACCCGGTTCATCTTGTCACCGTCACACAGAACGGTAAATGGCGTTCCGGTAGAACCACTGGTACTCAGCCGGTACAGATTACCCTGTTCTTTGCTGTTCTCCACCAGCACTTCCTCATAATGCTCAAGAAAATCTCCCTTGGTCATCACCGGGAAATCTTCCAGTTTTGTCCATTCCGGATGTTTTTTATAATACGGAGAATGTTTTTTTACATAGTCCAGAAGCAGATCGATCCTCCGCTCCATATATTCCGGCGTCACACCTTCCACGATCTCTCTTTTATTGACTTCTTTTAATTTTTTCAGCTTACCGCCTTTTGCAGCATCCAGAAGATTGAACACCACTCTTCTAAGAACTTCACCTGTCTGCATCTTTTCATTCTCCTTCTTTCTTCGCCGGTTTTGCCTTCCAGATCCCCAGTGCGATCACTGCCACAACCCGAAGCGTATTTGCTCCCAGGCATGCCCAGGCAAATCCGATCATCCCATAATTTTTGCTGCCAGCACCGATGCGGTCAACAGAATCACGAAATGTGCAAGCTGTATCCACAGCTGCCATTTTTCATCCGTAAATGTTAAAACAGTATAAATAAAAATGCGGAAAACAATCCCAGCACCTGTGCCAGATTGACCACCGTGACCAGTCCTTTGATGGACGGAAATAGGTCATGGTAAAACAGCCAGACAAAGAGCGGTGTTCCCATCTGGCAGCCAAGGAAAAAGACACCTGCCACACCGCCTCCCGCAAGCACTGCCTTTCCAAACTGACTTCTGTTTAACAGTTCTCTGCGTTTTGTCAGATAAGAAATCACGATCGTATTGATCGGTGCGATCAGAAGCACCAGGGTCTTTCCGATCAGGGAAATCACATAGTAGATCGTCACCTGTTCGTTGCCAAGAATCTGCTTTATCACCAGACGGTCCATGTTCATCGTGGTATTTGTGATCAGATACGACAGTGTCAGGAAAAATCCCCGCTCCATCGCCACATAAAAATGTCCGCTCCGCTGAAAAAACTTATGAAATACAGATCCTGTAACTGCCACATAACAAAGAGCAGCCACCTCACCGACCAGATAGATCCACAACCACTGCTCTGTGATACGATAAATCACAAATCCCGCAAGATATCCGATACCGATCAGCAGATAATAAATAAAATACCTCTGATAATTCAGGTTCAGTCGATATTCCACATCCCCATAGTACCGGAAAACCGTCAGCAGAAACAGGGCAAACACCCCGATTCCCACAGGGATTCCGCTGATACTGTCTCTTGACATAAAAAGTGCCACACCGCTTCCCAGTATACCAAACAGCAACAGGATCCAGTCGTAGTCTCCATTGGTTACCTCATGTGATCTTCGCACCACCAGACGGCTGGTATTTAACGCCTGTCCGATGGACGGACAGATAATCGCTACCAGCCCTGTAATATACAAAAGTTCTCCCAGCTGCTTTGCTCCCATATATCGGTTGAGCAACGGCGTAATGATCAGCTGCAAAACGCCGTTCATAAAGATCAGCCCGCCCATGGTATACAGGGTGTTTGCAGCGATCCGTTTTTCTGTTCTTTCTTTTCCACCTGTTTCTCCCTATTATCCGCAGAAACCGGTCTGATTCTTATACTTTTCGCACCGGTTTTCTATGTATTTGCGCTTTCCGGAAGCAAGCACCGGGATCTCATCCACCAGTTCCACCCTGATTCTGGCTTCTTCACCCAGATACGGGCGGATCCGTCCGAGAATTTCTTCCTGATTCATCTTCTGCGGATCTCCGTTTAACCAGATGGTATAGTCCTTCACATCTTCCTGGATAAAACGGTACTGTTTTACCCCTTCGATATCCCACAGATTATTGGTGATGATATACGGTGTTACCGCCTTTCCTTCGCAGTCATAGATCAGATCGCTTCGACGTCCGTAAAGTTCATCCAGATACAGCCTGTATCTGCCGTTTTTCTCTTTTCTGGTTGCCACCGCCGTATCCCCGTTATCGTAGCGCAGAATCGGAAAAGCATAATTAAACAGATCGGTGATCACGATTCTCCCAAGTTCTCCCGGCTCTGCCGGTTCATCGGAATCCATCTTCAGGATTTCATAATAATACGTTTCGGTGTCGATCCGGTACCCCTCATTATCTTCATTCTGCAATCCCATAATTCCGTTTTCTTCATTGGAATACCAGGCACGTACCGGGCAGTCAAACTGTTTTTCCAGTGTCCGGCGCACCGGTTCCGGCATCGTCTCAGAAATCGGAATAATCGCTTTCACCTTGCAGCGGCTACAATCTTTTCCTGTTTTCTGAATATAATTGCTCAGTTCCCCAAGTGCTGACGAATAGCCGACAAGACATTTTACTTTTTTCTTCTCGATCACCCTGAACATCTTTTCCAGTGCCTGCTCATCCATCCGGGAACTGTCCATCATGATCAGATTTTCCTGAAAAAGCTGAAACTTACTTTTCTTTACATTATTGACCCACACACGGATAAAAGCCTCTTTCATACCGATATAATATCCAGCTGCTGCTCCCAGGAATATACCACCCGCCGTGTTGTGACGGATTTTGTCCCGGTTCTGGATCATGCGAAGGGGAGTTCCGGTAGAACCACTCGTACACATCACCCTGTTATCCGGTGCATCTTTATAGGTTGTCGAAAGGAACTGCTCATAATTCTGTCGAAACGTATCTTTGTTGACTACCGGAAGATCTGTCAGTTCAATATCTTCCGGGTAATCCTTATAGAATTCTGTTGTCTTCACCGCATGGGCGATCAGTGCCCGAATCCGCTCTTCGGTCTCCCGAATCGATGTTCCCTCTTTTCCACGCCCGCTGAATCTGATCATAATATGTTCTTATCTGTTTTCCTTTCAGACTGTCCAGCAGCCAGAAACCAAACCATCTCAGTTTTTCGTCCAGTATCATACTTCTTCCTTTCTGTAATCCGCCGCAGCTTTCCAGTTTTTCATATTATGTCAACTCGCGGTTATCCCCTGTTCCAGAGCTCATTCCTGTGCCTTTAGCTACGCGTTTTCAAATATTATTCCAGTGCTTCCTTGATCGCATCTGCCATTGCATCCAGCATCGCATCCGTCATCCCCGGATAGACACCGATCCAGAACGTATCCGTCATGATCCGGTCTGTATTTTCCAGACTTCCTGCTACACGATAGCCTTTTCCTGTCGCACGCATCTGGTCAAAGCAGGGATGCTTGATCAGATTTCCTGCAAAAAGCATACGGGTCTGTACACCTTTTTCTTCGATCTTTTGTACCAGTTGATTTCTGTCCACGCCTTCCCTGCAGGTGATCAGGAATCCAAACCAGCTCGGCTCGGAATTCTCACATGCTTCCGGAAGAATCAGTTTGTCTTCAGTTCCTTTCAATGCTTCTTTCAGATAATTGAAATTATGAATTCTGCGTTCTACAAAGGACGGGAACTTGCGCAGCTGGGCACATCCCACAGCCGCCTGCATATCCGTTGCTTTCAGGTTATATCCGAAATGCGAATATACATATTTATGATCATATCCCAACGGCAGTTCCCCGTACTGGCGGTCAAAACGATGTCCACACAGATTATCCTGTCCGGGTGCGCACACGCAGTCTCTTCCCCAGTCACGGAAAGAACGCACGATCTTATGAAGCAGCGGATTCTTTGTATAGACGGCTCCGCCCTCTCCCATTGTCATATGATGTGGCGGATAAAAACTGGAGGTTCCGATATCTCCGATGGTTCCGGTTAGTCTGCTCTCTCCGTCGATCGTATAACGGGAACCCAGAGCATCGCAGTTATCCTCGATCAGCCACAGATTGTGACGGTCACAGAAATCTTTTACCGCTTTCAGATCAAACGGATTACCCAGGGTATGTGCAAGCATCACTGCTTTTGTTTTTCTGAAACTGCCTGTTCCAGAAGATTGGCATCAATATTATACTGCGGGATTGCCACATCCACAAACACCGGTACTGCTCCATACTGGATCACCGGAGCTACGGTTGTAGGAAATCCTGCTGCCACCGTGATCACTTCATCTCCCGGAAGAATCTGTCTCTCCTTTAACAGTGGAGAAGTCAGTGCCATAAATGCCAGCAGATTTGCAGAAGATCCGGAATTAACCAGCGAACAGTATTTTACCCCCCAGATATTTTGCGAATTCCGATTCGAATTCTTTTGTAAACCGGCCGGAAGTCAGCCAGAATTCCAGAGAACTATCTACCAGATTTACCATCTCATCCGCATCGTACACACGAGATGCATACGGGATCCGGTCTCCTTTTTCATACGGTTTTTTCTGATTGTGATATTTTTCGCAGTATTCCTTTGTCATCTCCAGAATCTGTTCTCTCGCCTGCTGTTCTGTCATTTCTTCAAACATGTTTTCTGCTCCTTTTTTGTATTCATTTCCTTTTTATTTTTTCCGGTAAAACTGAAATTCTTCCTCATAATACGGGAAGCTCTGATCCAGTTCATACGTTTCACTAAACCACCGGTAGGTCTCCGGATCATTCCGCTCCCAGATAGGAAGCGACGACCGACTGGTAAATACATACGGTGCATCCGCCTGTATCAGCTGCTCCTGTAATTCCTGTAAAGACTCCGGAATCACCGCCATATCGCTGAAATCCATTGTAAAACACTGGGTATTCCAGTGAAGCAGACTGTAGATTTCTGCCACATTTAACCCGAAACCATGCGTATTTTCCGGAACCACTTCTGCAATTTCCTGTACAAATGCCTCTAGCTCGCCCACATTATGATAATTTTCTTTGATCTTACTGTTCTGGGAAAACTGCAGCACCGTTCCTGTACTCATGGCAAGCACTGCAGCTGCGCAGGCAAGTCCCAGTGTACCGTTCACGACTCCCGCCAGCTCCATCTCTTCCCAGTGTTTCCATTTTCTTTCCTTAACAAATGTCATTCCCCTCTGCCCCAGATATGCCAGCAGGATCACTGCCGACAGGCTGATGCAGTCCAGGTTATGATAGGATGGTCGGTTGACATAATATGTAATTCTTCCCAGTGCACTGATACTCAGGAAAAAGATCAGCTGCACCTGTCCGTCATTTTTCTGTTTCGCATAAAACCAGGTACTGATGCCCATCGCTGTCCCGATCAGAAACAGCGCGATCACACCCATATAGGCACTCGGATACATCGGCAGATCCAGATGCAGGATATCCACCATATAAGAATCCGACAATAAAGGAATCAGGAATTCGCCCAGTGTATTGACCGGACTGTGTTTGGACAGATTATAGAAATTAACGAGTCCATAGGCTCCGAAAAATGATGCCGTCACACAGACCGCGTGTACCGGTACGGTTCGGATCAGAAGACCGATCCGCCATTCTCCCCCGGCAAGACACCGGGAAACAAAAAGCGCCATCCATGCCACCGCAAGGATCACTCCGGTTTCCGTGTTCCACAGAATCGCCAGCAGACAGATCAGATAACCGGCCAGACCGGTCCACACATTCCACCACTGTTTTTCATTAAATCGCCGCATACAACAGAAGGATCATCGGAAAGATCATCCGATGCGGCCACACCTGCCAGTAATAACGCCCCGCATCCCGAGCACCGGAAATGCCGCGGCAACTGCGCCAAGTGCCCGGAGAATCCGGCTTTCCACCGTCAGTTCCAGCACCAGAAATGCACAGACGTGTGCCAGTGTTCCAAGTGCCGCGATCATCAGCACGAACATCCGGAAATCTCCGCCCACCAGTTTCATCGGTATCTTAAATAACAGCCCATAATGCCCATAGATACTCGTCATTGTATCTGTATAAGGCAAGCCCTGATATACATTGTATACAGAGTTATAATACGCGTGAGCGTGAAAATGATCCCCCGCCTCCGCACGCCCGAAAATATTCGGCGTATCCATGCAATAAAATATCAGAATCGTCAAAACTGCATATATAAGCCATACCATCCAGTCATTCTT
>ENA-OQIF01000277-OQIF01000277.1-human-gut-metagenome-genome-assembly--contig:-NODE-277-length-23849-cov-6.242433_pt1 | contig 23849 bp, 19 predicted proteins | sample MGYA00242574_ERZ504738 | MGnify/ENA primary metagenome ERZ504738 (study PRJEB26092, sample SAMD00036437) | human gut metagenome | host: Homo sapiens | study: EMG produced TPA metagenomics assembly of...
AAAACCATAAGATATTTAACAAAGATCATCTACAAGACTATTTCAACTTTTTAAATAAATCCCAGATCACAATTCCTGCTGTTACCGATACATTCAATGAATGTTTTGTGCCATATTGGGGAATCTCAATACAACCATCCGAATGGTCAATAACCTCCTGCTGCACTCCTTTTACTTCATTTCCCATAACTACAGCATATTTCTTCGAACGGTCCAGTGTTAACTCATCCAACATGATACTCCCCTCCGCCTGTTCGACAGAGTATACCACATATCCTTCACTCCGGAGGTTATCAACCGTTTCAACTGCGTTATTAACATACTTCCAATCCACTGTAAACTCGGCTCCCAAAGCTGTCTTATGCATCTCAGGATGGGGAGGAGTAGCCGTAATTCCACACAGATAAATACATTCAATCCGGAAAGCATCTGCCGTACGAAACACAGAACCGATATTATGCAAACTCCGTATATCGTCCAACACTACAACTAAAGGCAATTTATCAGCTTCTTTAAACTCTTCTATACTTATCCGGTTCAGCTCGGTTATTTTCAATTTTCGCATGATGATGTCGTTTCTGTTAGTATGTTGCAAAAGTAATTCTTTTCTTGTTAACATAGGTGTTGATAACGGTTTAAAACCTGTCAAAAGAATCAGCATATATTTTGAAAACTAATTCTTGCATTATTCAAATGAAGGTATAAGAGCAACGGGATATGAACAATACAAAAAAGTTAGCTTCAACTTTCCAAGCATACTTCAACAGATTTTTCAGTACTAATTAGCCTGTTTATATCCATAAAGTTTTTAACTTTGCACTTTATCAACAAGGTGTTAATGAAGTTAGCAATATAGCTTATTATCAATAAATAGACACGTTCATAAACTGATTATAAACTTAGATAAGTAACTAATAACTTATCCGGCAAGAAAAAGCCGGTTTATTTGCTAACACTATTAACAGGCTATAATCACTAACAAAGGATTTCTTTTTAAAAGAAGAGAAAAAATAAGAATATAATGAATCGAGAAGAATGGGTGAATAAGGGATTCGTTGACGAGCCCGTAGACAAAAGCATTGATCTGAAAGCAGCCATCAATGAACTGAAAAAAGAAAAGAATGCAGTAATCTTGGGACACTATTACCAGAAAGGCGAAATACAGGATATTGCCGACTACATTGGGGACAGTCTGGCTTTGGCTCAAATTGCAGCCAAAACCGATGCGGATATTCTTGTGATGTGTGGCGTTCATTTTATGGGAGAAACCGCAAAGGTGCTTTGTCCGGACAAGAAGGTGCTGGTGCCCGACTTGAATGCAGGATGTTCGTTGGCAGACAGCTGTCCGGCAGATAAGTTTGCTGAGTTTGTGAAAGCACATCCGGGATATACGGTGATCTCGTATGTGAATACAACGGCAGCTGTGAAAGCGGTGACAGATGTAGTAGTGACTTCGACTAATGCAAAACAGATCGTTGAAAGTTTCCCGAAAGATGAAAAGATTATTTTCGGCCCGGATCGTAACCTGGGAAATTATATCAATTCGATTACAGGACGTGAAATGCTGTTGTGGGACGGAGCTTGCCATGTGCATGAACAGTTTTCGGTGGAGAAGATTGTAGAACTGAAAGCACAATATCCCGATGCGGTAGTATTGGCGCATCCCGAATGTAAGAGTGTGGTATTAAAGTTGGCCGATATGGTGGGATCTACAGCGGCTTTATTAAAATATGCAGTGAACAGTGACAAGCAACGGTTCATTGTGGCCACGGAGGCTGGTATCTTACACGAGATGCAGAAAAAGTGCCCTCAAAAAACATTCATTCCGGCTCCTCCTAACGATAGTACCTGTGGATGCAATGAATGTAACTTCATGCGGCTGAACACGCTGGAAAAGCTCTATAATTGCCTTAAATACGAATTCCCGGAAGTAACTGTTGACCCGGAAGTTTCCAGAGAGGCGGTAAAGCCGATTAAACGGATGCTGGAGATTTCAGCTAAGTTAGGCTTATAAACAGGTTGTGAATAATAAGTTAACTTTCCGGTTAATATTGAATGTATTTATCATATAAAAGAATCGTATTATACTTATATATAAAGGTATAATACGATTTTTTGTTATTAACAAGACCGGTTGAAATACCTGTTAATAATAAGTGTATAGTGTTTAAACAGGAAAGATCCATTGAATGGCGGTTACTCTTTAGGAAAAAGAGGGATAAATTGGATAAAGGACCAGAGAAAAAGGATAGAGTCCGGAAGAATAAAGTAAAGAGTATAGAGTAATAACATGGGGATGTTTTGCTGAATAAGATCCCCATGTTATGATATAAAACATCCGGATGTTCTAATGCAGAACATCCGGATGTTTTTGTAATGTAAGCTTAGTGTTTCAGGATGAATGAAGTATTGAAATGAATTTTATTCAGCTTCGTTATGTATTTCGCATGTACCCATTCATCTCCTGATGTTTGATGTCATACTTGGTCACATTAGTAGCGGGTGGGGAAGTGCCGTCTGCCGACATCGGTAAGTATAAAAAAATCCTTCGGTTTGAAATTATATTCAGCCGAAGGATTCATTTTATTTATTTCGTTTTATCGATCAGATCGAACGAAGAAATTCACATAGTTTGTTCACAGCCAAAGCACGATGACTGATTTGATTTTTAATTTCATTACCTAATTCGGCAAAGGTCCGGTCGTATCCTTCAGGAACGAATACCGGATCGTATCCGAATCCGGAATCACCTCTTTTTCTTTGATTATTTCGCCTTTTATGATTCCTTCGAAGAGATACTCCTTTTCATCCAGAATGAGCGAAATAGCCGTACGGAACTGCGCTCTACGGTTGTCTTTTCCTTCCAGTTCGTGGAGGAGTTTCAACATGTTGGCTTCCGCATTGTGTCCTTCTCCACCGGCATAACGGGCCGAATAGACACCCGGAGCACCTCCCAGTGATTCAACTTCCAGTCCCGTGTCATCGGCAAAGCAGTTTAATCCGTAGTTCCGGTAAATAAAAGATGATTTGAGGTATGCATTGCCTTCAAGAGTCTCTGCTGTCTCCGGAATATCTGTATGACAATTGATGTCATTCAGGCTGAGTAGCTCGACTTTATCCCCTAAGATAGCAGATACTTCTTCCAGCTTATGTGCATTATTGGTTGCGAAAACAAGTTTACGTTTCATTGTATGCAGTTTATTTTATTTTCAGGCGGTCGAATCCTTCACCATATACACCGATTACCGAACTCTGCGAGATAAAAGCATTCGGATCGATATCTTTCACCAAACGGAAAATATCGAGTGACTGACGTTTGTAGGCAAGTACAACTAATACTTTTACATTATTCTGGCTGTACCAGCCCAATCCGTCAAGTACGGTCACTCCCCGATGGGTTTCTTTCGTAATGCGGTCGGCAATCTTTGCATAATCTTTCGAAAAGATAAAGAACTGTACCGATTGACGGGCGCTGTTGACTACATAGTCCAGAACGAAACCGATGATAAACAAGGTAACGAAACCGAATATCACTCTGCGCCAGTCGTTAAAGATGAAATAGCATGAACTGATGATAATGATATCACAGAACATGATCATTCGTCCGAGAGTAACGTCCTTATATTTATTAACAATGGCTGCAATGATATCGGTACCACCTGTGCTGCCGTTATTATTAAATACCACCCCTAATCCGAGACCACACATGATGGCTCCGATGATGCAAGCCATAAAGTCCTGCCCTTCTCCTACCAACTGAAGCGGAGCTCCTTTATCGTCCACAATGATCAGTTGGAAGAACCATAAGAAGAAAGTGAGCATAAAGATGGCGTATGTCGTCTTTATACTGAATTTCGGACCGAGTATCTTAATAGCAAATGTCATCAGGACAGCGTTGATGATGAAGTAGGACCATTGAATGGGGAAACCTGTTGCATAATAGATGATGGCACCGATACCGGTTGTTCCACCTGTAGTGATCTGATAAGGAATCAGAAAAGCTGTCCAGCCTAATGCATAACTTATCAGTCCGAGAGTGATGAAAATATAATCTCTCAACTCTCGCATTACATCGGATTTTGTGGGTTTACTAATCATTTTGTGTGTAGGTATTAAATAACAATGTTAACAATCTTCTTCGGGACTACGATAACTTTCTTCGGTGTTTTGCCTTCTGTCCATTTTAACGAGCGTTCGTCGGCAAGTACAGTGGCTTGAATCGCATCGCTGGCGGCATCAGCCGGAAATTCCATATTGAAACGTGCTTTACCATTGAAAGAAATGGTGTAATTAACCGTATCTTCTACCAGGTATTGTTCGTTGAAAGCCGGCCATTGTGCATCACATACAGAGGTGGTGTTTCCCAGTGTATCCCATAACTCTTCGCATACATGCGGAGCAAAAGGTGCAAGAACTACGATGAGTTGCTCCAATACCTCTTTTTTATTGCATTTCAGACTTGAAAGTTCATTGACACAGATCATGAAAGCACTTACTGAAGTGTTGTAAGAGAACTGTTCGATATCACCGGTTACTTTCTTAATCAACTTATGGAGTGCTTTTAGTTCTTCTTTGGTAGCCGGTTCGTCTTTTACCAGATATTCGCCGTTTCTGTCATAGAACAATGACCAGAATTTTTTGATGAAACGATGTACGCCATCTATTCCGTTCGTATCCCAAGGTTTGGACTGTTCAACCGGTCCGAGGAACATTTCGTACATACGGAGTGTATCGGCACCGTATTTTTCAACAATCATATCCGGATTTACCACATTGAACATAGATTTACTCATCTTTTCAACAGCCCATCCACAGATATACTTGCCGTCTTCCAGAATAAATTCGGCAGTTTCGTATTCGGGTCTCCAAGCCTTGAAAGCTTCCAGGTCGAGGATATCGTTGGATACGATGTTGACATCTACGTGGATAGGAGTAACTTCATATTGATCTTTCAGATTGAGAGATACGAAAGTATTGGTATCCTTGATACGATAGACAAAGTTACTTCGTCCTTGTATCATTCCCTGATTTACAAGTTTCTGGAAAGGCTCTTCGGCTACGGAGATACCCCAATCGTGCAGGAACTTATTCCAGAAACGTGAATAAATCAAGTGTCCGGTAGCATGTTCCGTACCTCCTACATATAAGTCTACATTTTTCCAGTACTGATCCACGGCGGGAGAAACGAGAGCTTCGTGATTGCGCGGATCCATATAGCGCAGATAATAGGCGGATGAACCGGCAAATCCCGGCATCGTATTCAGTTCCAGTGGGAAAATGGTTCTATTATCAATGTTTTCATTGTCAGTCACGCATTTGTTGACAGTGTCCCATGCCCATTTAGTGGCATGTCCCAATGGTGGTTCACCGGTTTCGGTAGGAAGGAATTTGGCTACTTCCGGCAATTCCAGCGGGAGGCAACTTTCATCAATCATGTAAGGCATTCCGTCTTTGTAGTAAACCGGGAATGGTTCGCCCCAATAGCGCTGACGTGAGAAAATTGCATCACGCAGACGGAAATTGACTTTCACACGGCCTAATCCGGTTGCCTTGATATATTCTTTAGTTTTGGCGATTGCTTCTTTTACGGTCAATCCGTTCAATACGAGTCCGCCTTCGGGAGCTCCCGGACGGGGAGAATTCATCATGATGCCTTCTTTGGCGTCGAAGCTTTCTTCACTGACGTCGCAACCTTCGATCAGCGGACGGATTTCCAGATTGAAATGTTTGGCAAAAGCATAGTCACGGCTATCGTGTGCAGGAACAGCCATGATGGCACCTGTACCGTAACCTGCTAATACATAATCGCTAATCCATACCGGTATGGGTTCGTTGGTCAATGGGTTAATGGCATAGCTTCCGGAGAATACGCCGCTTACGCTACGGTCGGCAATACGTTCGCGTTCGGTACGTTTTTTGGTACGGTCCAGATAAGCATCTACTTCGGATTTTTGTTCCGGAGTGGTCAACTTGGCTACCAATTCACTTTCCGGGGCAAGCACCATGAAAGTAACTCCAAATACCGTGTCGGCACGGGTTGTAAAGATAGTAAATTCAATATCCGAATCTTTCACTTTAAAGTTCATTTCAGCACCTTCGCTGCGTCCTATCCAGTTGCGTTGAGTCTCTTTCAGCGAGTCGGTCCATTCTACGGTTTCAAGTCCGTCGAGCAAACGCTGTGCATAAGCGGATACGCGCAGGCACCACTGACGCATCACTTTTTGAATAACGGGATAACCGCCTCTTTCGGAAACACCGTCAACTACTTCATCATTGGCAAGTACGGTACCCAAAGCCGGACACCAGTTTACCATTGTATTGCCCAAATAGGCTATACGGTAGTTCATGAGGATTTCCTGTTGTTCTTTTTCGCTTTTAGCATTCCATTCGTCGGCAGTGAAGTCCATTTCTTCGCCACAGGCTACGTTCATACCTTGTGTTCCGTTGGTACTAAAAGCTTCTATTAACTCTTCGATGGGACGTGCCTGTTTTTCATCATTGCAATAATAGCTGTTGAACATTTTGATAAATGCCCATTGGGTCCAATGATAATATTCCGGATCGCAAGTGCGAATTTCACGATTCCAGTCGAAAGAGAAACCAATCTTATCTAATTGTTCACGATAGCGGTTGATGTTATTAACAGTGGTAATTGCAGGGTGCTGTCCGGTTTGAATAGCATATTGTTCGGCCGGCAGTCCGTAAGCATCATATCCCATCGGGTTCAATACGTTAAATCCTTGCAGGCGTTTATAGCGCGCATAAATGTCTGAGGCAATATATCCCAGGGGATGACCTACGTGCAGTCCGGCACCCGAAGGATAGGGGAACATATTGAGTACATAGAATTTTTGTTTGGATGCATCTTCATTTACCTGGTAGGTATGGTTGTCTACCCAAATTTTCTGCCATTTCTTTTCGATCTCCCTGAAATTATATTCCATAGCGATAACCTTTTGTTTATAGTGATTTATAATATATGCTTTATATGAGGGAGCAAATTTACATGATTATTTTCAGATAACCACGAAGATAGCTAAAAAACAAAATAGGTATGAAAAGGAAGAATCAGAAAATAAAAATCTTATATTTGTTGATAATTTAAATTTTAGTATTTATATTTGTAATCATCGATTAGGTATATGATTACTCAAAAGATAAAAATGATGACATTCATTCAATAGGTTTGAGCACGAAGATGTGCTGAAAGGATAACGAATCGGGATATAGTTTACAAAGACTATATCCCGATTTCTTTATTATTTTTCCGCTAATATGATCACCGGATTTTCATCATTCTCTTGTATTTCATGCGAAATCAGATATTTTCCGTCGTCAGACATACACTTAGGTATGAATGAATGTTCTTCCGGTATGGCGAATGAATTTTCCGGGTAAGAAATTTGAATGCTATTGGATTTCTTTTCTTTCAGGTCATAGTAAAAAAGATAATTCTGTTTATTGGCCCTTGCAGAAAAGAAAAGTTTATTATCCCATTTCCCGATGGGAGTTAAAGTCGCTGCATTGTCAAAGACACTTTTTCTGGGATCGGTTAATGTGTAGCGGGCATCTTCTGCTATTTTGTATTTTCCTAATTCAATGTACCAACGTGGAACGGGTTGATATTGATTATCGATGGAAAAAATGGTATCGTTGAACATCTCTTTAAAGAAAGTCCGGCCATTTGCATGGAATGGATAGCATTCATTGTAGAATACCATTGTCATCTCTCCTTTTTGAAAGGATTTGCCATAGGGTATTTTAGCCAGGATGGTGCTGTCTTTGAATAGGTAAATTTTGTGAGGTTCATTTCCGGTAATATTCTGTATATAACCGGCTTTTATATTATTACCTGATGCAAGGGGAAATACTTCTTTGATATTGCTTTCCGGGATAGGTTCGGTCTTTATCCATTTTCCGTTCCAGTTATATGTTTTAATTTTGTTGGCTATGTCGAAAATGTGAATGCCTTCATCATCTGTCCAAGCATTATTAATGCCGCTATATTCGGTGGGACCTCCTCCTTTGCTACCTATGTTACAAATAAATTTGCCCGACAGATCGAAAAGGGATAAATTATTGTGATGTACCAGTATTTTGTCTTTATGTAGGATTGTTGCGCGGATATTACCTATCAGTATGGAATCATTGGTTTCTAATTGGACAAAGTGTATGGATTTTGCCCATTCTTTCAAAGGGATCTTTTCCGGTTGGCCGTCAAAAAGGGTAGAGAAGTCGATAGTCTGACATTCGGTAGTAGATTCTTTGTTACATGAAGTAAACATGGAGCAGACAAACAGGGAGAGTACAAAGAAACAGGCGGATTTGTTTTTCATAATTGTATTGTGTAACGGATTAATTAAGGGATCTAATATAGGTATTTAAATTATCGGGAAATCATTAACCGACCAAACGTTAAGGTTTTAAAAGCTTTTTTAGAGAAGCCTTATGGAGGGGGATAGATAAGTACGGGCATAAAAAAAGGAGCAACGCCTTGCTCCAACCTTTGTTAACCTTAAATCTAATACTATGAAAAACACATTGCAAAGGTACGGCTTTCTGCGAAAATAGCAAATAAACCAAGTAAATTAGTATGTTTTATAACACGTTTTAAGAAAATAATGTGATTTGTTAAGTGTTGAAAGCTCTGAAATTCTATTTTGGGGTGGATCGGAGACTGTTTTAATACTTCCTTCGGTTGAGAGGATGTTGGGGTATGGACATAAAAAAAGGAGCAACGCCTTGCTCCAACCTTTGTTAACCTTAAATCTAATACTATGAAAAACACATTGCAAAGGTACGACTTCCTGCGAAAATAGCAAGTAATTCGGATAAAAATCGGTGTTTTATAATATATTTTAAAGGATATAATAAAGTTATTAATAAAACAGACTCTTTTTGAAAGGTTTATTTAGAAATGATGATAGCCAAACTTATTATCGGAATAAGGGGCAGACCGATCAATATACATTATTTTAGGTATGGTAAAACTGTCTGTTAGGATAGGTAGATTTGAGGGAAACCGCTATCTTTGCCTTGTTATTTATGAACTTAAAAAGAAGACTATCCGTGAGCAATGATATTGAATTAACCCCGATGATGAAACAGTTTCTTGACCTGAAGGCTAAGCATCCGGATGCAGTGATGCTGTTCCGGTGCGGAGACTTCTATGAAACTTATTCTACCGATGCGATTATTGCAGCTGAAATATTAGGAATTACTCTCACAAAACGTGCCAATGGAAAGGGTAAAACCGTTGAGATGGCGGGATTTCCGCATCATGCGTTAGATACATACCTGCCGAAATTGATCCGTGCAGGTAAGCGGGTGGCCATATGTGACCAGCTTGAAGATCCTAAGACAACGAAGAAATTGGTGAAGCGTGGCATTACGGAGTTAGTTACTCCGGGTGTTTCGATCAATGATAATGTCTTAAATTATAAGGAAAATAACTTTCTGGCAGCTGTTCATTTTGGAAAATCGGCTTGTGGTATTGCATTTCTGGATATTTCTACCGGAGAGTTCCTGACGGCTGAAGGACCTTTTGACTATGTAGATAAGCTGCTGAATAATTTTGCTCCGAAAGAGATTCTTTTCGAACGTGGGAAACGCGGAATGTTTGAGGGAAATTTCGGAAGTAAGTTCTTTACTTTTGAACTGGATGATTGGGTATTTACCGAATCCAGTTCCCGGGAGAAGTTGCTGAAGCATTTTGAAACAAAGAATCTGAAAGGATTCGGGGTTGAGCATCTCAAGAATGGTATTATAGCTTCCGGAGCTATCCTGCAATATCTGGATATGACGGAACATACACAGGTAGGACATATCACTTCGCTGGCACGTATCGAGGAAGACAAATATGTGCGTCTTGATAAATTTACAGTGCGTAGCCTGGAGTTGATCGGTAGCATGAACGATGGTGGCAGCAGTTTGCTTCATGTTATTGACAAGACTATCAGTCCTATGGGAGCCCGTCTGTTGAAGCGTTGGATGGTATTTCCTTTAAAAGATGAGAAACCCATTAATGACCGGCTGAATGTAGTAGAATACTTCTTTCGTAAACCGGATTTCAGGGAGTTGATTGAAGACGAACTGCATCGGATCGGAGATTTGGAACGTATCATTTCAAAAGTAGCCGTCGGGCGTGTTTCTCCTCGTGAGGTAGTACAGTTAAAAGTTGCTTTACAAGCAATTGAACCTATTAAAGAGGCTTGTCAACAGGCCGATAATCCCAGTTTGAACCGAATCGGTGAGCAGTTGAATCTTTGTATTTCTATTCGTGACCGGATTGAAAAAGAGATTAATAATGATCCTCCTCTGTTGATAAATAAGGGGGGAGTCATAAAAGATGGTGTAGATACGGAATTGGATGAGCTTCGGCAGATTGCTTATTCTGGCAAAGATTATCTGCTTAAGATACAGCAACGTGAAAGTGAACTGACAGGAATACCTAGTTTGAAGATTGCTTATAACAGTGTTTTCGGATACTATATTGAAGTGCGGAATGTGCATAAAGATAAAGTGCCGCAAGAGTGGATACGTAAGCAGACGTTGGTAAATGCGGAGCGTTATATCACTCAGGAACTGAAAGAATATGAAGAGAAAATTCTGGGTGCCGAAGACAAGATCCTGGTATTGGAGACTCGCCTGTATACAGAACTTGTACAGGCATTGAGTGAATTTATACCTGCCATCCAGATCAATGCTAACCAGATAGCCCGCATTGACTGCCTGCTTTCATTTGCCAATGTAGCCAAAGAGAATAATTATATTCGCCCGGTGATTGAAGATAATGATGTATTGGATATTCGTCAGGGGCGGCATCCGGTAATTGAAAAGCAACTGCCTATCGGAGAAAAATATATAGCTAACGATGTGTTGTTGGATAACGCTACCCAGCAGGTTATCATTATTACCGGTCCGAATATGGCCGGTAAGTCGGCCCTGTTAAGGCAGACTGCATTGATCACCCTGCTTGCCCAGATTGGTTCGTTCGTTCCGGCCGAGAGTGCTCATATCGGATTGGTAGATAAGATTTTTACTCGGGTAGGTGCCAGTGACAATATCTCTGTAGGAGAATCTACTTTTATGGTCGAGATGAATGAAGCGTCTGATATTCTGAATAATATTTCTTCCCGAAGCCTTGTCCTGTTCGATGAATTGGGACGCGGAACTTCTACTTACGACGGAATATCCATAGCTTGGGCTATTGTAGAGTATATCCATGAGCATCCGAAGGCAAAGGCACGTACACTTTTTGCTACTCACTACCATGAACTGAACGAAATGGAGAAATCCTTTAAGCGTATTAAGAATTATAACGTATCGGTTAAGGAGGTGGATAATAAAGTTATTTTCCTCCGGAAACTTGAAAGGGGCGGAAGTGAGCACTCGTTCGGTATCCATGTGGCCAAGATGGCAGGCATGCCTAAAAGTATTGTGAAACGTGCCAATGAAATTCTGAAGCAACTCGAATCTGACAACCGCCAGCAGGGAATTTCGGGTAAGCCGCTGGCAGAAGTCAGTGAGAATCGCGGAGGTATGCAGTTGAGTTTCTTTCAGCTTGATGACCCGATCTTGTGTCAGATCCGGGATGAAATACTTCATCTGGATGTGAATAATCTTACTCCGATTGAGGCATTAAACAAACTGAATGATATCAAAAAGATAGTCAGGGGAAAATAATTATTTAAGAAACTCTTCTACCTTTTTATAAAACAGGGATAAGTGATGTCCGTCTATAAATCCATGATGAATGGTCATAGCGATGGGCATCACTAATACACCACCTCTTATAACGGCTTTACCCGCATTCATTAACGGGTAATTACCACCGTGACGATGTTCCTGCGTACAAGTCAGTGAGGTGAAATATAAATCGGGAGTAGCGCTGAGGAGCACTACATCCAGTAAATCACTACCTCCTGTCTTTTCTGCTTCATAAGGATCTTTATCCGGATCTATTCCGCTAATGATGGCTTTGGCTTCTGTGTAGAAAGTCTTAAAATCAGGATACCAGGGAAGTCGTACTGTAAAAAAACGTCCGTTATCTGCCACTTTAATGGGAGTCAGCATATCCACTGTATCGAAATAAACTACCCGTCCTTCAGAATCAATGCGGAATCGGAACTCTTTGATTTCATTGACAGCACGCAACACGGCATAAAGGTAGTGCAGGAAGAAGGATTCTCCGGCGGTTTTGGCACGTGTTCTAGCACCCGAACATTCTACTTCTGAAGTAATGGAGATAGTGGGATTCTGGAAACCAAGGAAAAATTCATAATTTTCTTTTCTTTCCCAGGTTTTAATATCAATTATATGTTTCATTTTACACTCTTTTTCTTTCCGTAGAAAAACATAAAGTAAATGCCGATAATTACGAACGGGATGCTTAACCATTGACCCATGTTCAGTGCCATGCTATTTTCGAAGTCCACCTGATTTTCTTTCACGAATTCTACAAAGAAGCGGAAAGTGAAGATAGCTGTCAGGCAAAGTCCGAAGAAGAACCCCCGATGTAGTTTTTTGCTATAGTTCTTATAGAGGAACATCATTACCAGGAAGAGGATAAAATAGGCGATTGCTTCATAAAGTTGTGCCGGATGCCGTGGTTGCATGTCTACCCGTTCGAAAACGAATGCCCAGGATACATCGGTTACCTTACCTATGATTTCGGAATTCATCAGATTGGCAAGGCGAATGAAACATGCCGTAATAGGAGTGGCTACGGCAATCATATCTACCACATCCATATAATTCATTTTCGTTTTGCGGCAATAGAGCCAGAGAGAAATGATCAGCCCGAGGGTACCTCCATGACTGGCCAGTCCTTCATAACCCGTGAACTTCCATCCACCTCCCGGAAGAAATTTAACCGGAAGTATCATTTCCCAAAAATGATTCAGGTAATATCCCGGATCATAGAACAGGCAATGTCCCAGTCGTGCCCCGATCAGGATGCCGAAAAAAACAGTAAAAGAAAAGCGGTTCGAACTTCTTTTCGTCTATCTTCTTATCACGATATTGATAGTGCACCACTATGTAAGCAAAGAATATTCCGATAGCCCACAATAGTCCGTAATAACGGATTGAGATGCCGAAAAGATTAAATAATTCCGGATTTGGGTTCCAGTTGATAGATAAAAGAAGGTTGTTCATATTGATTTCTTTATTGTTTGATGAATTTTTTAGCAACTTCCCGATAAGTAGGCACATCGATACCTTGCTCTTCGGCTGCTGTTATCATGTCAAAGAGCAGACCTTGTACCTCTGATTCGTGTCCGCGTGCTATATCTTTTTGCATGGATGCTGTGCTTTCGGGAGCCAGTTTATCAATTACTTTCAGATTGTATGTGACTATGTCTTCTTTAAATTCAATTCCGAGTTTCTTTCCCAGAGCAGCGCTCTCGGTAGAGAGTCCGATAAAAGTATCGCGCACTTTGCCGGGTTTCTGAACTTCTCCCATCGGGACATCGAAATAAGCTCCGGTGACTGCCATGGCTGAAATAAACGACCATTTAATGAAGGTATCCCGATTGATGTCGGGAGAGATTTCTACTTTGATGCCGCTTTCCTGCAAGTCCCTCTGTACGGCCTCCATCAGCCCTGCCGGAACAAGGATTCCCCGGTGTGCACCATATACCAGACGAAAGATGGTTCCCATCTGAGTGATTTCGCCCGGTCCGGAAACAAAGCCTACAATGTAGATACATCCGTCCAGTACGGTGACTCCCGGTACGAGACGTTGGATGCGCGGTCCTGTGCCGTATACATTCAATATGGGAATTACAATCGTTCGGTCGTGGGCTGCCCGCTTGATAAGCTCTGTGATAGAGTCTACGGAATACCCTTTGACACATACAAATATCACATCAGCTTTTCCGTTATATTCTTCTGCCGTGCAGGCATTTATCCGTAGAGCATGTTCACCTTTCAAATCTGATTTCAATTTGAGCCCGTCTTGTTGTATTGCTTGCAGATGTGCTCCACGGGCAATGCAAGTGACGTCTTTTCCGGCAAGTGACAGAAAGCCGGCTATACTTCCGCCTACGCCTCCGGTTCCTGCGATAAGATAACGAAGTCTGTTGGTACTTTCCATATTTATTGATATTTTATGTGTTGCTTGTTAGGCATGATATCCGGTCGCAAAGATAATGATTTGCTTGAAGATAGTAGTAGAAAACCGGGAGTTTTCGTTGGAAGAGAGGAGGGATAACAACAGGAGGAGGTGTCGATACTCACCACAGAGGACGCTGAGTAACACGGAGGAGATTTAAAGTTGTTGATTATTGGTTTTTAAAAAAACTCTGTGATACTCCGTGTTACTCAGTGGTGAAAAGGGTTATGACCCTTCCTCTTCGGTTTATGAATGAAAATAGATGATTCCGGATGAGTTATACATTGAAACGGAAATGCATGATATCTCCATCCTGTACTACGTATTCTTTTCCTTCAACACCCAATTTTCCGGCTTCTTTGACAGCAGCCTCCGAGCCATATTGAAGGAAGTCTTCGTATTTGATAACTTCGGCACGGATAAAACCTTTCTCAAAGTCGGTATGGATCACTCCGGCACATTGTGGAGCTTTCCATCCTTTTTCGTAGGTCCAGGCACGTACTTCCTGTACACCGGCAGTGAAGTAAGTCTCCAGGTTCAACAGTTTGTAGGCCGATTTAATGAGACGTGCCACACCCGATTCTTCCAGGCCGATTTCGGCAAGAAACATCTGACGGTCTTCGTAGGTTTCCAGTTCGGCGATGTCGGCTTCTGTTTTTCCGGCTACTACCAGGATTTCGGCGTCTTCGTCCTTTACTGCCTCACGTACCATGTCTACGTATTTGTTTCCATTTACCGCACTTGCTTCGTCCACATTGCAAACATACATTACGGGTTTACTGGTGAGTAAGAACAATTCTTTCGCTATTTTCTGTTCGTCTTTTGTTTCGAACGTTACCGTACGCGCCGATTTGCCCTGTTCCAACGCATCCTTGAATTGAACAAGTACATCATAAGCTTGTTTGGCGGCTTTATCTCCTCCGGTCTGAGCTTGTTTTTGTACTTTCTGGATACGGCTCTCGATGGTTTCCAGGTCTTTTAACTGTAATTCGTAATCGATGATTTCCTTGTCGCGAACCGGATTTACACTTCCGTCCACATGGGTTACATTGTCATCGTCGAAGCAACGGAGTACGTGAATGATGGCATCGGTTTCCCGAATATTGGCCAGGAACTTGTTTCCCAGTCCTTCACCTTTGCTGGCACCTTTCACAAGTCCGGCGATATCTACGATTTCTACTGTTGTGGGGACGATGCGGTTGGGGTGTACCAGCTCAGCCAGTTTATTTAAACGTTCGTCGGGCACGGTAATTACGCCTACGTTCGGTTCGATTGTACAGAAAGGGAAGTTTGCCGCCTGTGCTTTCGCATTGGACAGACAATTAAAAAGTGTTGACTTACCTACATTTGGAAGTCCGACAATACCACATTGCAATGCCATAATATTATAGTCTTTTTTATATTATCAATCAGTTGTGTATTTCTATCAAATGGAAGAGTAATCCTGTAAAGTTGAAAAAGAGCAATTACTCTGATAATATTCCGTTTTGGGGTGCAAAGATAATCAATTTTAGGCTAATGCAGTCATCTGCTTTCTCTTTTTGTCCAAAACGGGGTTGCCTTTTACTACCTGGATCACAGACAATGAGAGAGAATTTGTGTCACTCTGCCGTCTTGAAAGAAATTTCGTAGGGTTTTATGGCATCTCCTTCCGGAGTGCGGAAAGAGAGTCCTAAAAGAGTGATTCCATACTCTTTCCCGGGTAACAATTCTACTCCGATAATCACGGTACGGTTGTCATTGGCGTAGTTGACATTTATAATTTTAGGCATTGCTTCCATTCCGAGGTGACCATAATTGAAAGAGTGTCCGCGGCCCACCAAAGGACGGTCGAAGTGGACAGTAATAGTTTTGATGTCGCTCCGAACGGTTGTATCGCCGTTGGTAAATTCGTCGATCGAAACTACTTTGGGACGGATAGAATCATAGTTTGCGGTATATTGGGCAAAGCCTGTATAAGCTTCTGCCAGCCGCGGCATATAGCTGTTGAGGGTCGGGTATGTCGTGCGGTCAGAGGAATACTTCTCGAGTTCATCGACCAGCTTGCTTATCCAGACAAAGCCACGTGTTTTTTGTATGACGGTTTCTTTGGTGATTTCGACAGCCGGGAAGTTATGGTCTTTCATGTATTTTATGACTGCCGCGCGTACCATTGCTTCGGTAAGGACAATAGACCATTGTCCATAGGCTTGGCGCGCCATCTGTTCGCCAACCGCAGCATAAATCTGTTCTCCGCTTGTGCGGAACATTTCCGGGTCGAAGTTTATGAATGAATGGTTGAATTCGTGGATTAAGACCGGCAAGATTAATTCAGGCGGATAAACAACCATTCCTACGGAATCGGTAACCCATGCTCCCATGACTGAAAAGACATTATGTATGTTTTCCTTGTCGGTGACACTCGGTCCGTAATTTCCCGGGCCATTGGACATTGAAAGTATAATGTGAAACCGGTCGTTGGACTTCTGCCCGTAGAAATCATTATACCATTGGGTATCTATGCTTTTGTAAATAGGCATAAAACGACTTACAGCCTCTTGATATAAGTTCTCGTTCGAGTGATAAAAGGCATCGAAACGACTGTCTTTGACAAACTTCTTTAGCAGTTTTATGAATGGGCCTACTTGATTCCGATTCCAGCGAGAGTCCAGTGAACCATAATCTGCGGGCAGATTGAACTGGTTATCGAGATTGATGGCCATACTCATCACTGCATCGTATGAAACACCGTCAGTCTTGACCAACGAGCGTGCGAATGATATAAGTTCGTGGTTTTTATAGGGAGAAAAATGCGATTCGATGCGGTCTGTGTAGAGTTTGAAATCGTTTCTGTTATACTCCGGATTACCCGTTAAACGGAAAATAATGCTAAGTAGTTCGACTCTTTTATCTACTGTCGGCCGGATGAGCATACTGTCAGTTTGTGCCTTTACTTGTTGCGCTGCACAGATTAGCAGCGTAAACATGATGAGGGTGATCTTTCTCATATTAAAATAAGTGTTTGGAGGTTATGATATTGACAAAGGTAATTAAATTGGGATTAATACAGTTATTTCTCTATACTTTTTTGATATTGAGTATATAAAGGAACGCATTATTTTTCAAACAGTGTCGTTATTGTAGTATATTTGCCCAAGTAATTCACAAACACTTAATAGCATGAGAAAGTATTTATCATTCATTCTCCTGTTGATTGGCTTGACCTTACAGGCACAGGAGACGTACAAAACAGTAAAAGACATTTCGTATATTCCTGCGGGGGAAACGGACGGTTACCGTAAAGAGCGTTGCAAACTCGATGTTTACTATCCGGTCGGGAAGAAAGACTTTCCGACGATCGTCTGGTTTCATGGCGGTGGATTGGAGGGAGGAGGAAAGCATGTTCCCGAGATGTTTATGAATCAGGGATTTGCAATCGTCGCTGTCAATTACCGTCTGAGTCCTAAAGCTCAGAATCCGGCTTATACAGAGGATGCTGCCGCTGCCGTGGCCTGGGCTTATAAACATATAGAAGAGTATGGAGGCTCACCGAGACGTGTTTTCGTTACCGGTCATTCGGCAGGAGGCTATTTGACTTTAATGGTGGGACTGGATAAGTCTTATCTTCAGGAATACGGGGTAGATGCCGATAGCATAGCTGCTTATCTTCCTATCAGCGGACAGACTGTGACACACTTCACGATACGTAAGGAACGCTCGTTGCCCGAGGGTATTCCGGTGATCGACCAATATGCTCCTTGCAACAAGGCCCGTAAAGATACACCGCCTTTTGTACTGATTACCGGCGACCGGAATCTTGAGATGGCCGACCGCTATGAAGAGAATGCCTTATTGGCTTCGGTACTGAAGAATATTGGTAATAAGAAGGTATCGCTATACGAATTGCAGGGGTTCGATCATGGGCAGGTATACGTCCCCGGCTGTTGCCTGGTAGCGAATTATATTCGTAATTTTATTGCGGACGGAAGGTAACCTGACGGTCCGGTTGATGTTTTTAAGGGGGAGGATTCTCCCTCATTCGTAGTATGAATTTACCATATTTATGGTATTGAGAATGAACTAAATCTGCACTACCTTTGTCATATTATTAATAAACAGATATATACTAAATAGACAGATATGGGAAAGATAGCAAAGAAACTGACAGATTTAGTGGGTAACACCCCGTTACTGGAACTGAGTAATTACAATGCAAGTAATGGGCTGAAGGCTCGTGTAGTGGCAAAACTGGAATATTTCAACCCGGCGGGGAGCGTGAAAGACCGTATCTCTCTGGCTATGGTTGAAGATGCCGAAGCCAAAGGGACGTTGAAGTCCGGCGCTACTATTATTGAGCCGACCAGTGGAAATACAGGTGTCGGCCTGGCATTTGTGGCAGCTGCCAAAGGTTACAAACTGATATTGACCATGCCCGATACGATGAGCATGGAACGTAGGAATCTGCTGAAAGCACTGGGAGCGGAGCTTGTGCTTACTCCGGGAGCGAACGGAATGAAAGGAGCCATCGCCAAGGCCGAGGAACTGAGGGCTGCCACTCCCGGATCTGTTATCCTGCAACAGTTCGAAAATCCGGCTAACCCTGCAGTCCATGTCCGTACTACGGGTCAGGAGATCTGGAGAGATACCGATGGAAAGGTGGATATCTTTGTAGCCGGAGTGGGAACGGGAGGTACTGTAAGTGGGGTAGGAGCTGCTTTAAAGGAGCATAATCCTGCCGTACGAATCGTTGCCGTAGAGCCTGTCGATTCGCCGGTGCTGTCCGGTGGAGTTCCCGGTCCGCACAAGATACAGGGGATTGGTGCCGGGTTTATTCCTAAAACTTATCATGCAGCCGTAGTAGACGAGATCAGGCAGGTGGGAAATGACGATGCCATCCGCACCAGTCGTGAGTTGGCTGCTAAAGAAGGACTTTTGGTCGGCATTTCTTCGGGAGCGGCAGTATATGCGGCTACAGAGCTGGCAAAACTGCCGGAAAATGAAGGAAAGCTGATCGTTGTATTGCTGCCGGATACGGGAGAACGCTATCTGTCGACTATCTTGTATGCGTTTGAAGAGTATCCGAACTTTGATTATTCTCATTACAGATTACGCTGATTGACACAGAGTGACCGACTGCTTGTCTGTCGGCTGAAAATTCTGTGTAAATCGGTGTAATCTGTGGTGAATTCATTTTGTATGCGGCACTGCGTACTCCTTTGCCGTAACGCTGTCAATCGGAATCTCCCAGATTTTTACGTTCTTGACTGCCGGATCGGAATACACAAATTCCCGGCTACTGTAATGGCGCATCAGTATATTGAGTGCCTCGCGCTTCTCTTCCGGATCTTCAATGAAGTTCACACGTCCTCTGCAAATCACACTCTTGGCCCGCATCCGGTAACTGCATGCCACTTTGGGATGCTGAAATACCAATTCGTGGTCTACACTGAAGGTAATGCAAACACGGTTGTTTCTTGCCAGCATATCGATGCTGCTGCCCGTGGGACCGGAATGCAGATAGATCACCCCGTCCTGATAACCGAAGTTCATGGGAATTACGTACGGATTTCCTTCCAGGTCAGTGATACCTACAAAGCAAATGTCACAGCGGGAGATAATTTCTTCTACTTGCTCTTTGTTTCAATGATTACTGTCTTCATAACTATATTCTCTTGATAGAACTACAAAGATGGAAATTTATTTAGATATCCGTGCAGCAACAGGGCATTTACAGGCATTGTTTTTGTTTGTTCTGATTTCGGGTAGTGAATGCGAATCTCCCGGTGCCTGTTGTGATTGGTGACGACAGAATGGTAACCCCCCGTTTCATCTCCCTTCCTGATCTTCAATCTCAAATTGTCTGTACAGTTCTTTCAGCTCTTGCAGGGTTCTCCGGTAATTCCGTTTCAGAGAGCGTTTGATGATCAGAAGGTAAATGCACATGCCGAGCGGAATAACAATGACGTTCAGTATGCCGGGGACGACGTTCGTTGCTATCAGGTAAAACACGTAGAAGCCGATTGCCGAAAGGAAGGAACATGTGTATACAATCCAGTCATATTTGGTATTGAACCTGATGCTTTTCTCAATCTCTTTGATACGGTATTCCAACCATTCCTTTACGGGCATTCCATGGGTATACTTCCGCATCTTGTATGCGGAGCGTTCCCAGAGGAAATAAGAGACGGACAACACGGCCAAAGCGCCCATATCCAAATACATTCTTGTTGCGTTTTGCTCTTTTACGAACTGTGATACGATGAGGAAAACGGCCACGGCAATGATAACGAGCCGGAAAACAGTTCCGGGATACACTGTCTTGATTGATTTTCTGGCAGAGTTGACAACCATTTCATTCAATCTCTCTTCCGGATACGGTTTGATGGTTCTTTCTATTCCCGCTTTCCAGGTTTCTTTAATGTCATTTGTTTCCATTACGTTTACTTTTTAAATTGTTTTTGTAGCTGACCTTTCAGTCTGTGAATCTTTACGCCGACGGCGGAACTGCTTATCCCCACTATTCCGGCTATCTCTTCGTAACTATAGTCTTCCATATAAAGCAGCATGATGGATTTGTCTATTTCATTCAGCTTTTGCAGGGCATTGACAAGTCTTTGCCAGTTTTCGTCCTGTTCCTGTTGTTCCCAGGGGTCAACAGGCTCTCCATCCGGCGGCGAGTCACGAAATTCGATGCGGCTGTCCTTTCTTACTTTCGAGATGGAGGTGTTGATTGCCACCGTATAAATCCACGAAGCGGGTTTCTCTTTATTCTGCAACGCCGGGAAAGACCGCCAGAGCTGGTAGACTGTTTCCTGAAAATTGTCCTCCCTGTCGGCTTCCGACCTGAAATATATCCGGTTTACTTTGTGGATAATTCCCTGGTAGGCTGTCAGTAGTTTTAGAAATTCATTCTTGTTCGACTTCATTTGGTTTAATCTTTACTTTATAGTCGGCTGAAAGATGCTTTTATTACAAGGACTATGAAAAAAGGAAGTGTTCTACAGAATTAAGGTATGTATCGGTAAAAGGTGTTTGACCGGGCAGAGTTGTTGCATCAGACTAATTGATGTATTTTGCCTTCATTTTATTTCAAAAAGGTGCTGAATGGCTGTTTCTGCTTACATGTACTTTCTTTTTTAGGGGGCAGATAGGAAGCCAAAGAGCCTGGAGGTGGACTTTTGGGGTTCGATAAACGCTCTTTTCGGATCGGAAAGCCGGGCTTTTCGGGTCGGAGCCCCTTGTTTCCGGCAAAAAGAAGGAGGTATTTTCCGGAAACGCTTACTTCTTTCGGGTGAAATGCTTACTTCTTTTTCGAAAAGACAAGGAGCTTTGGTTTCATGTTCTTTCTTTATCCCGGTTCTGAAGTAGGATAAGGCTATATGCTCCTCCCGTTGCTCTTGAATGAAGAAGGTTTCCGGAAAGATAAAATGCCTTCATATACTCTTTCTTCCTTCTATTTTGTTCTTGTTTTTCCTGTTTCTGCTTTCGGTTAGGTTGCTTCTTTTTCGATTGGGATAATAAAAAGAAAATCGCTAACCCGTAGGGAAAGCGATTTTTCTTTGTGCCCATACTCTTGGCCGTAAATAAGCCGATCTGAGCAAATACGATTATCATTTTGACAGAATGTTACTCTACCAGTGCGAAGTCCAGTTGTTTCTTTTCCAGGTTGGCGCGTGCCACTTTGACGGTGATTGCGTCTCCCAGGCTGTAGATACGGTTTTTACGACGACCGCGCAGGCAGTAGTTCTTTTCGTCGAATTCGTAGTAATCATCGTCCAGGTCACGGATAGGTATCATTCCCTCACACTTGTTTTCGTTCAGTTCCACGTACAGTCCCCATTCTGTTACGCCGGAGATTACTCCGTCGTAGGTCTGTCCCAGCCGTTCGCTCATGAACTCCACCTGTTTGTATTTGATGGAAGCGCGTTCGGCATTGGCTGCAATCTGCTCCATGTTCGAGCTGTGGTCGCACAGGTCTTCGTATTTTGTTTCCGACACGCTGCGTCCGCCATCCATATATCTGGTCACCAACCGGTGCACCATCATGTCCGGAAAACGCCGGATAGGAGAGGTGAAGTGGGTATAATAGTCGAAAGCCAGTCCGTAGTGTCCGATGTTGTGTGTAGAGTAGCGCGCTTTCTGCATGGCCCGGATAGATACGGTTTCAATCAGGTTCTCTTCCTTCTTTCCTTGTATGTCGTCCAGCAGATGATTGATCGATTTAGATACATCCGTCTTGGTTCCGCTTGTGCGGAGTCTGTAACCAAAGCGTGCGATGAACTGAGCCAGATTGTCCAGTTTCTCCGGATCCGGAAGATCGTGGATACGGTAAGGCAGCACTTTGGGCTTTTTACCTTTGGGAGCTTTTCCTATCTTTTCCGCTACGGTACGGTTGGCAAGCAACATAAACTCTTCTACCAGCTTATTGGCGTCTTTGGATTCCTTAAAGTAGACGCTGATGGGTTTCCCTTTTTCGTCGATCTCGAATTTCACTTCGTAGCGGTCGAAGTTGATGGCTCCTGCCGTAAAGCGCTTTTCACGCAGAGCCTTGGCTATGGTGTCGAGCATCAGTATTTCGTCTTTGAAGTCGCCTTCTTTGGTTTCGATGATTTGTTGCGCCTCTTCGTAAGTGAAGCGGCGGTCCGATTCGATGACCGTGTGTACAATGCGTGAGTCTCTCACTTCCCCTTTTTCCGTAATATCGAATATGGCAGAAAAAGCAAGTTTCTCTTCATTGGGGCGGAGCGAACAGATGAAGTTGCACAGGCGTTCGGGCAGCATCGGTATGGTGCGGTCTACCAGATAGACGGAAGTTGCACGCTTTTCGGCTTCCTTGTCGATGATGCTTCCCTCTTTCACATAGTGAGTCACATCGGCAATGTGTACGCCGACTTCCCAAAGCCCATCTTTCAGCGGGCGGATGGAAAGGGCATCGTCAAAGTCTTTGGCATCTTTCGGGTCGATGGTGAAAGTGGTTACTTTCCGGAAATCTTCGCGGCGGGCTATTTCTTCGGCGGAAATTTCCGCCGGAATCTTATCCGCGGCTTTCTCTACCGATTGCGGATAGACGTATGGCAATCCGAATTCGGCCAGGATGGCGTGCATCTCGGTAGTGTTATCTCCGGCTTTGCCGAGAATATCGAGCACCTGCCCGATCGGGTTTTTGGCTTTATCCGGCCATTCTGTTACTTTTACCACTGCTTTGTCACCGGTCTTTCCGCCCTTCAGCTTATCTTTGGGGATGAAGATGTCGTTGGCAAGCGTGCGGTTCTCCGTTACGAGGAAGGCATACGATTTCTCTACTTCCAGTGTGCCGACAAAGGTATCGTTGGCACGCTGCAATATTTCAATCACTTCCCCTTCGGCTTCGCACCCGCGGCGTTTGGCATAGAAGGCGATGCGCACTTTATCATTATTCATCGCATGGGCGGAGTTACGCTCTGCGACGAATATCGGATCTCCGCCTCCTTCGGGGATGAAGGAGTTCTTTCCATTGCTTTTGCGCTGGAAGGTTCCGGTCATCTCTATGCCGTGATTGTTAAGCTTATATTTGTTTTTATCTACTTCGGTTATGTAGTCATCAGCCAGGAGATCGGACAGGATATCCATGCAAAGCATTTTTAGCGGATGAGTGGTTAACTTCAGTTCCGAGAAAATATATTTCAGGCTGATCACCTCATCTTGTTTGGCATGGAAGAAATCGAGAACCGCCTTCGACAGCTCTTTCTTCTTCATTCTTTTGCCGGCTTTTTTT
>ENA-OQIF01000280-OQIF01000280.1-human-gut-metagenome-genome-assembly--contig:-NODE-280-length-23710-cov-5.357970_pt1 | contig 23710 bp, 12 predicted proteins | sample MGYA00242574_ERZ504738 | MGnify/ENA primary metagenome ERZ504738 (study PRJEB26092, sample SAMD00036437) | human gut metagenome | host: Homo sapiens | study: EMG produced TPA metagenomics assembly of...
GCATGTCATTCCCTCTCCACTTAGGTGTTACGGAAGCCGGCGACGGAGAAGACGGACGTATCAAATCGGCTTTGGGCATCGGCGCATTGTTGGCTGACGGGCTGGGCGATACGATCCGTGTCTCGCTGAGTGAAGAACCGGAAGCCGAGATTCCCGTGGCACGCAAGTTGGTGGACTATATTACAAGTCGCCGGAACCATCCGTACATTCCCGGCATGGAAGCTCCGGATTTCAACTACCTTTCTCCGGTACGCCGTAAAACACGGCCGGTACGCAATATCGGCGGAAACCATCTGCCCGTGGTACTTGCCGACCGCATGGACGGACGTATGGAGACCCATCCGCAATTTACACCGGATTACATTTATGCCGGACGTGCTTTACCCGAACAGACAGAACCCGGAGTTCAATACATCCTCGATGCCGACGTATGGAAAGGAGAACCTGACACGTGGCCTGCCTTCAATTATGCACAATTGGAGTTAATGGAAACATGCGCAGCCGAACTGAAATTCCTCTTTACCCCTTACATGGCGCTTACCCGGGAAGTTGTCGCATGCCTGAAGCAACACCCCGAAGCAGTCGTTGTCTCACAAAGCAACCACCCGAACCGTGTAGGCGAACATCGTGCCCTGGCACATCAACTGACGGTGGAGGGATTACAGAATCCGGTTATCTTCTTCCAACACTATGCCGAAGATACAGCCGAAGACTTGCAGGTCAAAGCCGGTGCGGATATGGGAGCCTTGATCTTTGACGGATTGTGTGACGGAATTTATCTCTTCAACCAAGGCAAACTGAGCCATGCAGTGATTGATGCCACTGCTTTCGGAATTCTGCAGGCAGGACGTATCCGCACCAGCAAGACTGAATATATTTCTTGCCCGGGATGCGGACGAACACTGTTCAACCTGCAAAGTACGATTGCCCGCGTCAAAGAAGCCACCTCCCACTTGAAGGGGCTCAAGATAGGCATCATGGGATGCATTGTCAACGGACCAGGCGAAATGGCAGACGCCGACTACGGTTATGTAGGAGCCGGACGTGGCAAAATCAGTCTTTATAAACAGAAGGAATGCATTGAAAAGAATATTCCGGAAGAAGAAGCCGTAGAAAAGCTGATAGAACTGATTAAAGCAAACGGGGACTATGAAGAGAAGACTTCTTCCCTGTCCTCTCCCAAAGAAAAGGAAGACAAATAGTTCTTGCGGACGATGGATAACCGTTACCTCAAAGAGAGTATATCATAGTTCACCACAGATCGCACAGATTTACACAAAACGATTTTTAATCTACTGACAATCAATAATATTTATCTGTGCAAATCTGTGTTATCTGTGGTGAATACGAATTTTGACTTCCTCTTTAAATAGTATACTTAACTATAAAGTTCTTTATCTCTTACGCTGAGCAAAGACCCACTCCATGAATCCGGGATAGTTGAAAGCCGGATTCCAGCTTCCATGATTACAACCGGGAAACTCAATATATTCCACTTCCGCTCCCAAGTTCTTCAACGCTCTATAAGCCTCACGCGAGCCTTCTACAGGCACTACATTGTCGGCATCACCGTGAAAAATACGGAAACGAACATTTGCTGCATCGGCCAGACGCACCGGATTCACGGTCCCGCAGATGGGAACGGCAGCAGCAAACGTATCGGGAAAACGGACAGCAAGATCGTACGTCGCCATGCCTCCCATAGAAAGACCGACCACATAGATACGGTTACGATCCACCTGAGGCAAATCAAGATAGGTATCCAACAACTCTTTTACTGCACGCAGTACAGGAGTGATCTCTTGTCCTACCGGCATCTCCGAAGGAATAAAGGAAGAGGGACGGGAGGTATACGCCCAATAGTCTTTTTCGGGACATTGAGGTACAAGGACAAATGCCGGATACTTCTCCCGGTTCACCGGATTGAGAAACATCTGACCACCATGTGTCAACTGCTTCTCGTTATCACTCCCCCGCTCACCGGCACCGTGCAGAAAGAGTACCAAAGGATATTGCAGTCCCGTCTTTTCCACCTCCGGACGAAGTAGACGGTAATTGAGAGAATCACCCCGAGAAGAGATAAAAACTTTCTTTTGATACATCTCTTGCGAACGGGCACCCACGCCCAAAAGAAAGAGACTGATAAAGAAAAGGACAAACTGTTTCATGGTTATTCGGTATTATTCTACATATTTAGTTTCGGAAGGTAAAGATACACCATTTTCGTTAAAGGTTTCCACAGCAAAATAATAATCCTGATCGATAGTCAGCGATTTCATCTCCAACTCATTGCCACCGTACACCATCCACGAACTGTATAACTTATCAGGGGCGATCCCCCACAGGACGTTGTATCCCTGAGCCCCTTTCACCGGCTCCCAGCGAACGGTAACATCACGACGGTCGGTGTGCCGATCCAGAGCCAGCTTTTGAGGTGACCGGGGAGCCTTGCCGAACCCGAGTCCGAATACACGCAGTTCAGAAATAGCCAGATTCGGAGTAGGTACGTCTATATTCTTATAGCGGATATAGCGTGCGGTAGTCGGGACTTCAAGTTCTACATAGTCATTCGGCGTATCCTTATAGCTGCTCCGGCGATCGACCAGTATATTCCAGGTCTCCCCGTCGGAAGAGCCCTCAATCACATAGCGGTGACGCAATCCGGGAATCCGACCGTATAGATTACTCCGATAGTCGTGATAATTCACCTGTACGGCACAGACACGGGCAGGTTTCTCCAGGTCGATCAGTACCCACTGACGTTCATCATTTGCTTCCGCCAGCCAGAAAGACTTGGTTCTTTCATCCGTCAATGCATCCGGTCCGAACTCACCTTTCGCAGTAGATGCCGTCACCGGTTTGCGATAAGAAAGGAGCATCCATCCACGAAACTGCCCCTTCTTGCCGGGTACGGCCGGAGCATAGCGGGGATAATCACCGAAGCGGGTGTCCACGTACATAATACCGTCTTTATCGAATCCGGCAGGAAACATGCAGAGCCGGCGTTCCCAGTTGACGTTGATGGAAAGAGCCATCGAAGCAAAATGCCAATACTCTCCGCCGGGCCCCTGAACCGTACTGCCGTGTCCGGCTCCGTTCATATATCCCCCCGGTTTGTATGACACGGGATTGTGCTTCTGATAGGTGTAAGGCCCCATCGGATGATCGGCTACATAAACACCGTCGGCATAGACATTGAATTCGGTACCGGGAGCACCATACTGCATATAATACTTCCCGTTGTGCTTGGTCAGCCACGGGCCTTCGATATATCCTCCTAAAACGGTATCGCTATGATTCTCACCGAAACGTTCCCCAGCCGTGGCGCGGCATGTCGAGATTGAAAAGCTCCTTCACTTCTCCTTTCGGAAGGAACCGGTGATTCTTATCCAGTTCCATACCCCGGATGGGATAAACATTGGACGAACCCCAGAACATATAGGCTTTGCCATCGTCGTCGATAAAAAGATCGGGGTCCTGCAGGTTATGAAGGATGGCGGGTGTAGCTTTCCATTCGCCGCTCTTGGGATTGTCGGAATAGAGAATACTCATAGAACCCGAAGGATCACCGGTGACATAAAGCACTGAGTCTTTATAGTTATGCGCGGCCGGAGCGTTGCTCCCCTGCGGATACCAGTCTTTGGGGGCGATAAAATCCCAGTCCAGCAGATCTTTAGAGTGCCAGTATCCATTGGAACGGGTGACGAACATATAATACTCTCCACGGAACCTGACCACTGCCGGATCGGCACCCGAGCGGTAGGAAATGTCCTTGTCGGAGTTATAGATCATATAGGTATAATCTATGTTCAGCGGGTTGCAATAAGTATCTTGCCGCATGTCTTGCGCAATGGCAAGGGTGGGAGACCCCAAAGCGAGTAAAAGAAGGAATAGTTGTTTCATGGTTGTAATCTATGGTATATCTTATTCTTCTGAGCCGAACCCCAGTCTCTTCAATCCTCTCTGTACATCGGGATGACTCATGAAGAGTTTCCATATCAAGCCTGAGCGATAGTTTTCAATCATCACAATAATCGGTCCCTGATCGATGGCGAGATAAGAGGAAGCAAACCAGTTTTCTGTCAGGTTGAAGGCATCCTTAAAGCCATATTCTCCCCACAGGCGGTCGCCCAATTCTTCGTAGAAATAACGCATAGCCTCCAGAGAATGTTCCGGAGTATAAGGAATGGAAGAGATGGCTGCGGTCGGGGTAATCACTCCCAAGTCGTTCTGCGGGCAATGTGCCGAGTAACCCTGATGATTGTCGCTCGCTGTCAGTCCCCAGCATTTGCGGCCGTATCCTTTATACTTCTTCGGATTATCGATGCAATAAGCACGGTTGATCAGGGTATGTGCTTTCATCTGCTCACCGTAGTCGGCATAACTGTCTTTGAGTCCGCGCGGATCGAGTCCGAGATAGGAATAATGTGTAAAGAAGAGAGGGCCGCCAAAGTCGGTGCCCAGGGGCAAGCGGATACCGTAATATTCTTTTCCGTTCTTGAATGTAATGGAGTTGGCCCACCCCTTATGATACACCGATTCACGAATCGGATAAGTAGGCGAAGAAGCCGCCAGAATATAAGTGATATGGCACTCGTTCTGCCCTTTCAGCTGATGGTTCATCGCCCATCCGTTATTGGGTGACCAATGCCAATAAAGCACATCTTCACCTCCACGGGTGAACCAGTCCCACTCTGCCTGATGCCACAGGGTATTGATCAGCCCTCGTATCCGATTCTCTGTCGGATTATCGTGAGTGAAGTACTGGTGTGCCGCCAGCAGTCCTTCGAACATAAAGGCAGATTCTACCAAATCGGCTCCATCGTCTTTCCTGCTGAAAGGAATGGTCTTTCCGGTAGCCCCGTCCATCCAATGTGCCCAGATGCCATGATAGCTATCGGCTTTATTGAGGAACTCCACTATTTTGAGCAGCCGCTCAGCGCCTTGCTCACGGGTGATGAACCCACGTTCCACACCGACTATAATTGCCATTACCCCAAAGCCCGAACCACCGATGGTAGCTATCTCGAGACGGTCATTGCTGCGCTCACGGGCCAGACCGGACTCGGGATGGGCAAAATCCCAAAAGTAACGGAAAGTTTGTTTCTGGACAAGAGTCATCAACTCATCATCGGTCAGTCTCGGCTGTTTGCCTGTAGCGGTGGCTTGCAACGTACAAGCACAGATCATAAGAAGAAATAAAAGGGTATGTTTCATTGTTGTTGTTAATTCAAGATTTTATCCCCCGAGAGGGCGTGTCAAGACTCATATCTGGTGAATAATGACACGCCCTCAGGTCGCTGCACGGCAGAGACACGGAGATTCCATCGTGCAGTGGGGATAGCGGCTTCCGTTGCCGCAAAGGGCAATCGGAAAGACGCTGTGTGTAATCATGGAATTGATATTATTGGAATGATTCTATTTTAATGAACTGGTTATACATGTTTCATATCAGTTTTTGAGGACTCCCTGCGAGATATCCACCTGCTTCTGCGGGATGAAGAACGTTGCATGTTTTGCTATCGAGAAGTTTGTCTTCCCGTGTGCCTTCATCATCTTCTCCGCATAGCCCGGCACCACCTTGTCCGCACGGATCAGGTCGAAGAAGCGGTGTCCCTCCAAAGCCAGTTCGATGCGGCGTTCGTTCCAGATGATCTCGCGGAGCTTCTCTTTACCGGTTTCCGTAATCTCGGGCAATCCCACTGTCATATCCGCCGGATGCACCGTTCTGCGGGCACGGGCGCGCACCATTTCCAGCTTGTCGAGTGCTTCCCAGCTTTCGCCCAGTTCATTGCAGGCCTCGGCATACATCAGCAGTACATCGGCATAACGCAGGAAGATCAGGTGACAATTCTGTTTGGCAAACGAGTTCTCGTTCCAGTAACCGGTAGGCCAGATGGTCTTTTTATTGGCACGGGGCGGCACTTCTTTCTTGAAATGAATCTCGCCCTTTCCCTCCAATGTCTCTCCATCGTAGAAAATGGTTGCCGTGCGTCGGGGATCTCCCGCTTCATAGGCTTGGTCGAGAGCTTCGGAAGGAGAGAACATCCCCCAGCCCATCTCACCGCGAATGCCCTGCCATTTCACATACTCCGACTCGAGGTTGCGTTCGGTCGATTCGCCCCAGAGGTATTGGTCGGCAAGCATCACTTCGTCCGAATAGTAAGAGTTCGGATTGAACAGGTCACGATAATCCCGGTGCAGGCTATACTCGCCGCGGGCAATCACCTGACCGGTGTATTTCTTCACGTTGGCATAGTCCTGGCGGAAGAGATATACCTTGGCCAGCAATCCTTCGGCTGTTCCCTTGGTGGCGCGTCCCGACTCTTTCGCACCCCACTCCTGACGGGTAGGCAGATGCTCGGCTGCATAGGTCAGGTCTTCAATGATCTGTTGATAGACAGCCTCTTCGGTTGCACGGGGCTGATTGTATTCGCCGGGCTGCAACACCTTGGTCACCAAAGGCACCCCGCCGAAGGCGCGTACGAGATTGAAGTAGAAGAATCCCCGGAAAAACGGGCCTGGGCGACGCACTTCACCCGGAGTTCTTCGCTCTTCACCGCACCCAGATTGTCCAGAGCCACATTGCATGAAGCGATAGCTTTATAATTGCCTTCCCACCAGCCGTTGATCTCGGAGGTAGAGGCGTCGTAAGTAAAGTCGTTGAACTGGTTCAGACGTGCCACACTACCGTCCGCCAGTTCGCTGCCTGTATCGGAGTTATCACCGGGTAGCTCGGTGATGGCAAACCATGAGAATCCGATGATGTCCCACGCCCGGAGTTGGGTATAGATGGCGTTAATACTCATCAACGCGCCTTCTTCTTCGCCGAAGAAGACATCTTCGGTCAGCTTTCCCTGCGAATCTACATCGAGGAAATCGGCACAGGAAGAAAGGGTCAGTGCCGAAGCCAGTAATATTGAATATATCTTTTTCATTGTAATGGTTTTGGGTTCACCACAGAGTAACACAGGGTCTCACAGAGTTTAATCTCATAGAATGTTTAAAAGGAAATCATCTCTGTGAGACTCTGTGTTACTCTGTGGTAAATCGTATTCATGTCTATATCATTTAATATTAGAAAGTTACGTTCAGGCCGAAGCGGCAGGTAGCTGTCACCGGATAGATCTGACGGTCGATGCCGCCCAGCACTTCGGGTGTGAAGCCGTTATAGCCGGTGAAATAGGCCAGGTTGTTGCCGGAGAAGTAGACTCTCAGATTCTGCACGGATACCTTCTGCATCCATGATTTCGGGAAAGTATATCCCAGTTCCACCGTTTGCAGTTTCACGTACGAACCGCTCTCTACGTAGCGGCTCGACACCTGATAGTTATTGCCTTCCAGAGTCATTCGCGGTGTCATGGTATTCGGATTTTCGGGTGTCCAGCGGTCGAGGAAGGAGCGGTCCCAGTTGTCCGAACCGGAGAAACGTTCCACCTGCTTGGCATTGAATATCTTGTTTCCGAAGTTGCCTTGGAAGTCGATAGAGAGGTCGAATCCTTTCCAGGAAGCACTGATGCCCAGACCGCCGATGAACTTGGGAGTGGGACTGCCCAGATCCTTGCGGTCGTTGGCCGTGATGTATCCGTCACCGTCTACATCTTCGTATATCAGGTCGCCGGGACCTACGTTGTTCTGATACTGTTGTCCGGCATTTCCGGTGGCAGCGGCGGCACGCTCGTTGTACTCCTTGATCTGCGCTTCGTTCTGGAAGATGCCGATCACGTTGTAACCATAGAAATATTTAATCGGCTTTCCTTCTTCGGTCATCTGTACGGATTTCCCGGCGCCGATATCACCGCTGGCGATGCGTTTGCCGCCCAGACTGATGACTTCGTTTTTGATGGTCGTTCCTGTCAGACGGATACCATACCGGAAGTCTTTCAGCGAATCTTCCCATTTCACGGTAAAGTCCACACCGCTGTTGCGCACCGCCCCTACGTTTGTTTCTACCGGGGTGAGGCCTACGGAAGCCGGTACATCCACCGTCACCAGCATGTCTTTCGTGTCTCTGCGATAATAGTCCAGTTCAAGTGAAAAGCGGTTGTTCAGCAGTCCGAGGTCGAAGCCGAGGTCCATCTGCTCCGAACGTTCCCAATGGACGCTCCGGTTGGAGAGTGACGTGATGGTTCCGCCGGGATAGAACACACCGCCAAACACGGCATCATAGGACGGAGAGATATTGGCGAGCGCCCGGTATTTGTCGTTACCTATTTTATCATTACCGATCTGTCCCCAGCTTCCTCTGAGCTTCAGGTTGCTCAGCCACTGCACGCGGTCTTTCAGGAACGCTTCTTCGGAGACTCTCCATCCGGCAGCTACTGAGGGGAAGTAGCCCCAACGGTTGTCAGGACCGAACTTGGATGAACCGTCGGCACGGACCGAGACAGTCAGCAGATAGCGGTCCATCAACGCATAGTTGGCACGGAAGAGATAAGACATCATTGTTTCGTGGTATCCGTTGTTGGCCACCGACTTGGAGCCGGCCGAAGCCTGGTCGAGATACCAGTAGTTTTCGTTATCGGAGAAGAAGTCGCGTCCGGTGCCTTCCAGCAACTCGTAAACACGCTTCTGCGCCGTGATACCTCCCAAGAGATTGAGCCGGTTCTTATCATTGATCTTCCAGTCATAAGTCAGCAGGTTCTCCCACAACCAGGTGAAGTCGCGGTCCCAGGTTTTGGAGAGGCTGTTGGTTTCGTTCTTCTGTGTTTCCGAAACGTAGTATTTCGGCACGAAGTTGCGGCGGCGTCCGTTGATGTAGTCGATGCCGAGGCTGGTTTTAAAGTCAAGCCCGTTCAGGATATTCCAGTTCAGGAAGGCGCTGCCCACGATACGTTCTTTCCAGTCGTCATTGTTTGTATAATGGAGTGTGGCGACGGGATTGGCAGAAGAGGCGCTTTCGGAATCCATAAAACTCCCGTCTTCATTGTAGGGACGCTTCACGGGACTGATGGTATAGGCAGCTTTCACCACCGCGCTGTTTTCGTTCTTCTTATGGCTGAAAGAGGCCGACAGATTGTGCCCGAGGGTCAGCCGTTTGCTGATCTTGTAGCTATTGTTGGCACGCAGGGTGAAGCGGTTGTAGGTGTTTCCGGTGATGATGCCGTCCTGCTGGTAATATCCAGCGCTGAGGTTGTAGTGCACCTTCTCCGATCCGCCGCTGACGCTGAGCTGATAGTCGCGTACGGAAGCCACACGGAAGATTTCGTCAAACCAGTTGGTTCCTTTGCCCAGTGAAGCAGGGTCGTCAAACTTGGGTTTTCCGCCTGTGTTGACCAGTGCTTCGTTCAGCAGTGTCGCGTATTCGGTGGCATTGGCCATCTCGAAGCTGCTGTTGTTGAACTGGAATCCTTCGTTGGCGGTGAAGTTCACCACCGCTTTTCCTTCCGTTCCCTGCTTGGTAGTGACGATAATCACACCGTTGGCACCGCGCGAACCGTACATGGCGGTCGCCGATGCATCTTTCAGCACCTCCATCGACTCGATGTCGTGTGTGCTCAGGAAAGAGATGTCGTCCATAAACATGCCGTCCACCACATAAAGGGGATTGCTGTTATTCGTTGTGCCGATACCACGGATACGTACTTCGGGCGAGCTTCCGGGAGCACCGTTAGCCGAGATATACACACCGGAGACACGTCCCTGAAGGGCATTCGCCACGTTGGGAGTGGCAACTTTCGTGAGGTCTTTGCTCTTCACCGCACCTACCGAACCGGTCAGGTCGGACTTACGTTGTATACCATAACCGATCACGACAACTTCGTCTATCAATTGGTTATCTTCTTCAAGAGAGATATCCAGCTTCGAGGAGGCAGTCACCTTGACCTCCTGCGTTTTCATGCCGATATAACTGAAAACAAGAGTGGCGCCCGAAGGAACATTCGGAATAGAATAGTTGCCGTTAAAGTCCGTAATGGTTCCGGACGATTGACCTTTCAGCAGGATACTGGCGCCAATGATAGGCTCCCCTGTCTTTTTCTCGGTAACAACACCCGAGATGGTCAGACTGCCCTGCGCAAAAGAAAGCATGGAGAGCAGCAACATCATACATAGGGTAAACAGATTTTTTTTCATCGTTTGGTACTGATTTAAAATTCTGCTGCAAACTTAGACGGTAAATTGATGTAAGTCAAAAAAAGGGGTACTACAAGAGTACCATGCAGAAAAAAACAAGATTTCCGCACTACTTCATCCCTACTGCAAAGGAATATAATTAATTAATATTCAATAAAATAAAAATAGATTCTGAAAGGAGACCGGAATATGACTACTTCATCTGTTCTACTCCTTTCCGTCGATGAAATATTTGCTTTAAAGACTCCGGAGAGGAAAAAAGACTTTTTAGATTCTGCACTCCGGGATGAAAATATCAGAACTGGTTGGTGCATGAACAGGACTTTTTCCAAAAGGAAAAAGGAGAAGAAAAAAAGCTAAGGACATAAGGTAGTTTTGTACAAATAAAGAAATAGGATTACGCCTTATTTAATGTTCGAACTAATTACTAAAAGCTATATAAGAGCATTTCATCCATTAAAAATTGAGATCTCGACGATGATTTTTCATCATCGAGACGATGTCTTTCTGTCGTCTCGATGACAGCATATCGGTATCTGAGCGACAATTTTCATTTTTTTGAATTTTGTATAAAAAGAAAACCGCTACAAGTAGCGGTTTTCCGTATAATATATAATTATTTATGATTTATCATCAGATTCTCTTTTCCGATCATGTTTTATCGTAACGGAGAGTACATTCGGATTGATTCTATGGTTCTACAAAGATAGGACAATAAATCAAAAATACAATCTTATTTTCTTTATTATTCTTCCTTCAGAAGAAATCGTGCCTTTTTTACATCCCGGCTGTTTCCGCCAATCATTACATCGAAATCACCCGGTTCGCAGACAAACTGCAAATCGTAATTATAGAACTTCAACAATTCCGGCGTGATGCTGAAGCTTACTTTACGAGACTCTCCGGCCTTGAGGAAAATCTTCTCAAAACCTTTCAGTTCTTTCACCGGACGGGTGACGCTGCCCACCAGGTCGCGGATGTAAAGCTGAACCACCTCCGCTCCGTCACGGCTGCCGGTATTGGTGACGGTAACAGTCGCCGTCAGTTCGCCATCAGCACTCATCTCCGTGCTGCTCAGGTGAATATCACTGTAGGCAAAAGTCGTATAAGACAATCCGTAGCCGAACGGGTAGAGCGGCTCGTTGCTCACGTCGAGGTAATTGCTGCGGAACTTCTCAAACCAACGTCCCTCTTGCAACGGACGCCCGGTGTTTTTATGATTGTAGAACAATGGAATCTGGCCTACATTTTGCGGAAAAGTAGCGGTCAGCTTTCCACTGGGATTGACATCGCCGAAAAGCACATCGCTGATGGCATAAGCGGCTTCACTCCCTCCGAACCATACGTTGAGGATGGCAGACACGTGTTCTTCTTCCCAGGTGAGCACCAGCGGGCGACCGGTAAAAAGCACAAGCACAACGGGCTTTCCGGTTTTGAGTAATTCCTGCAACAGCGCTCTCTGTACATCCGGCATCTCCAGGTTGGTACGCGAACTGCTTTCTCCACTCATTTCGGACGACTCGCCCAGTGCGGCGACAATGACATCGGCCCCGGCAGCCACTTTCAGAGCTTCGTCCAGAAGTTCGCGATCCGTACGGTTATCCCGGTGCAGTTCACGTCCGAACATGGTGGCGCGCTTCTCATAGTCGGCATCGCCAATCAGATTGCTTCCCTTGGCGGTTACCACTTTTGCCCGGTCACCGACTACTTCCCTGAGTCCTTCGACCAGCGAGGGAGCGTTATCCAGCACAGCAGCTACGCTCCAGGTACCCGGCATGTTGGAACGGGTGTTCGCCAACGGGCCGACTACGGCAATGGTTCCTTTCTTGCTGAGTGGCAACACACCTTCATTCTTCAGCAGCACAAAGCTCTCCGAAGCAGTCTTACGGGCAATGTCACGGTGTTCCTTGGTGAAGATCTGCTTCTTGGGACGATTCACGTCGCAATACTTATAAGGATCGTCAAACAGTCCCAGCTTATACTTCGCTTCCAGAATACGGCGGCAGGCGGCGTCGATGGCAGCTGCGGATACTTTGCCTTCCTCCACCGACTTCTTCAGAGTGCCGCTGAAGGCATCGCTCACCATATCCATATCCACCCCGGCATTCAGGGCGAGGGCGGCAACAGTCTGCTGGTCACCCATGCCGTGGTCTATCATCTCGTTGATACCGGTATAGTCCGTTACCACAAACCCGTCGAAACCCCACTGCTTGCGCAGCACATCGGTCATCAGCCACTTGCTTCCGGTGGCAGGCACACCGTCCACTTCGTTGAACGAAGCCATTACGCTGCCGACACCTGCCTCGACTGCGGCCTGGTAGGGCAGCATGTATTCATTGAACATACGCTGGCGGCTCATATCCACCGTATTATAATCGCGCCCCGCCTCTGATGCTCCATAAAGGGCGAAATGCTTCACACAAGCCATTATCTCGTCATTCCGGCTCATATCCTTTCCCTGGTATCCGCGTATCATGGCACGGGCGATGGCTGCGCCGAGGAACGGGTCTTCACCGTTTCCCTCCGACACGCGCCCCCAACGGGGATCACGGCTGACGTCCACCATCGGGCTGAATGTCCACGAGATACCGTCGGCACTGGCTTCGACGGCAGCTATACGGGCGGACTCTTCGATGGCTTTCATATCCCAAGTACACGACAGGCCGAGAGGAATAGGGAAAATGGTTTCGTATCCGTGGATTACGTCCATACCGAACAACAAGGGAATGCCGAGGCGGCTCTCCTCCACCGCCTGCCGCTGTACTTCACGGATGCGTTCCACTCCTTTCAGGTTGAACAGTCCTCCCACCTCTCCGTTACGGATTCGTTTGGCTACATCGCTGCTTTTCGCCTGTCCGGTAGTGATCTCTCCGGTCACGGGCAGGTTGAGCTGGCCGATCTTCTCCTCCAGCGTCATCTTTTTCATTAACTGGTCGATAAAGCGGTCCATATCCCGGGGAGCCTTCTGTGCCTGTAACCCGGCGGCCACTACGACCAAAGAAGCGGCAAGCGCCTGCATTCTTCGTACAAAATGTTTCATGGTCTTTACAGTTTTAGTATCTATTTATGAATGTTCTGACTTTCCGGATGCAAATAAAACAAATCTGCGGCAAACAGACTCCATTTACCCATACGGCAAGAATACTGCAAACCGGGAAAAACAAAAAAGAAGTACTGCATTGGTACTTCTTTCCATATCAAACAGTTCATTGCCAACTATTTGAACGCAATCATAAAATCCGTCAGGCTGCTCTCCGGAGGAAGGCCCAGCTTCTTGCGCAGACGATAGCGGGCAGCATCGACACCTCTCACGGAGATGTTCATCAGCTTCGCAATCTCCTTTGTCGGCAGATTGAGCCGGAGCAATGCGCACAAACGCAAATCGCCGGAAGTCAGGTCAGGGAACTTCTCTTTCAGGTTTCGGAAGAAGTTCTCGTGGATGCGGTCAAAATTGGACTGGAACATGTTCCAGTTCTCTTCATCCGAAACCATATTCTGGTTGATCATTGAAAGCAGCTTATCCAGGTTCTTGCGCGTATATTGCCCCGAGAGTTTCTGCTGTTGCAACTCCTCTTTGAGTGAATTCAGAAATTCCTGATGCGCAATATTGGTCATCACTACCCCCGAAAGCTCTTTGCTTTTGAAACGGAGGTCGGCCTCGAGTTGCTCTTTCTCCAGTTCCATGATCTTCTTCTCCTGCTGCTCTATCTCCGCTTCGTGACGGGCACGTTGCCGCTCAATGACGGCATCTTTTTTCTTCTTGGTGTATACGTAGACTCCATAGAGCAGCCCCAGCAGCAAGGCTATCCCGGAAAGCGCATAGACAGCGACAGCCGGATACGAAAGATACCAGGGCCTCAAAATGCGGAACGGAAGGTCGACAGAGGAAATCACTCCGTTCTCGTCGTATACCTCGGCACGGAAACAATAAGAGCCGAACGGAAGACGGGTAAATTCTTTCTGCAAGTCCGGAAGGCCTTCGGTCCACTTACCGGAGGCGGACAGCCCTTCAAGCCGGTAGCGCACGTTCAGCGCAAAATCGTTGTAGACAGGATAGGCCAGGGAAATGCTGATATTATTGAAAGCTGAAGCTATCTCGTCGGTACCGGAAACGGGCAGTTGTATCCGCTCTCCCGTCTGCTCGTCGGATGCCGAAAAGCCCGAAACCCACAAAGACGGCTTCTGACGTGACTTGTACAAACCGGTGCTGTCGGCAGCAATGCGGGCAAAAGAGTTGTTCAGGCAGAGGTAGGAGCAGTCGTTCCGCCTGTCGTATACTATCCGTGCCAGTCCTTCGATGGGAAGGTTGCCGAACATGGAGAAAGGTATTCTCCTCTCAACTTTAAAGTCGCTTACGGTACATCTCACCAGATAGGCTTCGCGGTCACTGAGAAACCAGTAGAGATCTCCCTTCATGACGTCGACGGTATGAATGCCCCTGAGCGTTGCCAACTGTTCGTTCATCGCTTTGTAGGGGATGATGGAATCTGCCATGTCATCGTAAGTGTAGAAGTTTCGCCCATCCGAGAAAGCGACACGCCCGTTCACCTTGAACAAATAGCAGTTTCCACCCTGATTGCCGGACAAGGAATCATACTGTTTCAGGTCCGTCACCTGCTTCAGCTCTTCATCGAGACGTAGCCGGTAGAGCCCCTTTCGCATGTGTTGCACCCAGATATTCCCATGAGCGTCCACTTCGATATTCTTCGCCATGTGACTGAAGTTGCCCACCGAGTTAGCGAAGTACCATTCGCCGGCAGCACTCTTCTTGTAAATATTCAAAAAGGTATAGGTGCCCTGTATCAGGAGTTGCTCGCCGTTGATCTGCGCCTGCCGCATACACATAGCCCCCCGCACATCGGAAAGAAGCCGGGCTTGCATGCCTTTAATCTGGAAAGTACCTTTATTATGACCGCAAAGCACCTGGCCGCCCCACTCTCCAATGGTCCATGCCTGCTCTTCAAGGCCCGGAACCAACTCCAGACGGGTATCTTCAAGCCGGTACAGTCCTTGATTGGATGCGATGTAAGCATCCTTATCGCGTACCAGCACATCATAAACCATCCCGACTTTGCGGCGAACCGGCTCGAAATGGTAAATCAGCGAATTATTGCGGACATAGGCAATACCATTGTCGAGGGCTGTCCAGATATTATTGTCCATATCACAATACAGGCCCAGAACGGTATTATTCTCCAACTGGTTATCAGCATTCTCCTTCCAAAGCAAGTGTCCCTCTTTGCTGAAAGCATACAGCCCGTTGGAGATAGTGCCTATCACGTAACAAGAGTCTTTTGTCATTACCGCACGATTAACAGTATGGCGCTTCAGTTCTTCATCACTATCCGTGTGCCAGGGGCGGATGCCGGAAGAAGTATGGATATATCCTCCGCTATTGCGGGTCAGCAACAACATTCCGCCGGGATAAGGCAACCCTGCCAGAACATCGCTATCACCCAACTCCTGACGAGAAATCAGGGGAATAAACTTATCACCTGCAAAAGTACAGACGCCTCCATTGATCAGTTGGGAATACAGCGTGTCCCCGATCCGGAAAAGGTTCAGGGGAAGTTCAGGGCAACGGACTCCCTTCGTCCCCTTACCGTCGTATATAAAATAGGATCCGAATGACTGGAAGATTATATTTCCTCCCTGCTCTACAATGGTCCATATCTCGTCATTATGGAAATCGAATCCTTTTACCTGCTCTTTCAGAGAATGATACTCCAGCAAGTTCAGGTCGTTCTGTTCAAAATAACCGAACTCTTCGAACGATCCGACATAGATCCGCCTGTCGGAAGCCACATAGACCGCACGCACAATACCCGAAGTCGGCAGTGGAAACAGCTTCCATCGGCTTCCGTCGTACCGGAGCAATCCACTGTTGTTGCCAAAGTACATCACCCCGCATTCATCTTGGGCAACCGCCCAGTTTTCATTTCCGGCATTATAGTCAAGAACAGAATAGTTGCGGACAATGGGTGAGAAAGGGACAGGACTCCCCAGGCAAGAAAAAGAAAAGGTACAGGCAAAAACTAGGAACAATAACAGATTCTTCATCAGTCAGTCGTCTTTAGAAAAATTCTTTGTGCGGAAAAAGCAGAGCTACCCAATCGAACGTTGATAGTTTGTTTTCACCACAGATAACCCGGATGCACAGAATGTATGCTTCCTAAAGGAACTTCTGCGAAAATCGGAGTTATCCGTGGTGTTCTGATCCGGCCGGCCGGATATTTATTTCTTTACCGGAGCACTCAAGGTCTCTTTATATTTCACCGGATCGGCCAATATCTTAAGAGCAGCTTGCAGCCCGTCGTCATCTTTTAATTGCTGGATGATGCCGCCACGTGTGTAGTAGTAACGCTTAATGATTTCATCGGCGATCATCGACCTGATATCTTTAGAGAAATAGTCGAGGTCACGGTCCAAGTTATGAGTCAGCTTCTTCTCCAATGCCTTTATCTCTTCCGAAGCCTCATCCAGATAACCTTCGAACTTGGCAGCCTCTTTTAGCGTCTTCATAATCTTCTCACTTTGCTGATCGTACTTGAAATCAGCTTTCTTCACCATCGCTTTAAAGTCGTTATAATCGGCATCGGTCACCTTGAACTCCTGTGGAGAAGGAATACTCGGATGCTTCAGGCAATACTGCGTCGCATAGTCGAAAATCAGGTTATCACGTACCAGATAGAAAAGAATATTAGGCAATTTCTCCTGCTTGACTTCGATGTCCGGCATCACTCCTCCCCCATCACGAACTTCACGACCGGCTGCCGTATGGAACACGGTAGTCAGACTATCGGGGATAGTACCTACACTGCCATCTTCATTGCGGTGTTTATAGTCGATGGCCTGCACACAGCGTCCGCTGGGAATGTAATACTTAGAAGTAGTAAGCTTCATTACTCCTCCATAAGGCAATGGGCGAGTGGTCTGCACCAGTCCTTTTCCAAACGTACGGCTACCTACAATCACAGCACGGTCGAAATCCTGGAAAGCTCCGGAAAGGATTTCGGAAGCGGAAGCCGTAGCACCGTTCACCAGTACAGTAATCGGGATATCGAGATCCAGCGGTTCACGTAATGTCTTATAAGTATTGCTGGCCTGTTTGGTCTTTCCCTTCGTCGTTACAATCACTTTACCACGAGGCAAGAAAAATTAGCAATCTCTACCGCTTCTTCCAAGCGTCCGCCACCGTTACCACGCAGGTCAATCACCAATGAAGTGATACCTTCTTTCTTCAGTTTCAGAAAGGTCTTCTTAAAATCTTTCGAAGGAGTGCCGGAAAAAGTACTCAGATTGATGTAACCTACATTCTTATTAAAAATGGTATCATAAGGAATCATCGGAGTCTGGATGGTTTGACGCACAATATCAAATTCCAATGGCCGTGTTCCTCCTTTTTCGTCCGGACGCTCCACTTTCAGCTTGAAACTGGTACCTACTGCTCCCCGGAGCATCTGGCTGACTTCCTGGTTATTTTTCCCCGCCAAATCTTTTCCGTCAATCTCCATCAGTATATCACCGGCCTTCAATCCGACCTTAGCTGCAGGAGTTCCCTCAAACGGTTCGGCTATCATCGAACGTTTCAGCTTTTGATTGTACGTGATCAAAGATCCGATACCTCCGAACGAGGCATTCAACATTTGCTGCAGTTCGGCCTGATCGTCCTCCGGATAGTATTCCGTATAGGGATCGAGCGAAGACAACATATAGTCGATCCCTTCACGGACCGTCTTATTCGGATCAAGCGTATCTACGTAAAACATATCGAGTTCTTTGACGATAGAATTAAAGGTATCCAGATTTTTAGCAATCTGGAAGTTACGGTCGTCACCGCTCTTGAAACTAAAGAATGCTACAGCAACCAACACTGCTGCCAACAGGACACCATTTCGTCTATTCAGAAACTTTTTCATACACTTTTCGTTAAAATGAGACGTAAAAGTAACTCATTGCCTGCTTACTCTGACAGAACTTCGTTAATATTTAACTTTATTTCATCCCAACGCTCACCGGGAATCGTGGTTCCAACTATCTGTATAACATTTCCGGAGAGAATTGAACCAATCTTAGCACACTTCTCCAAAGAATATCCGCAAGTCAGTCCGTACAGAAATCCGGATGCGAAATAGTCGCCTGCTCCTGTTGTATCAATCACTTTTTTCACCGGAATAGCTTCTACCTTAATTTCTTCAGTACCCTTACGAATATAAGAACCATTGCCGCCTACCTTTACAATGGCAATACTGCATTTCTTACTGATCAACTCAAGAGCTTCTTTCGGATCTTCTTTGCCAGTAAACGCTTTCGCTTCTTCTTCATTGGCAAAAACAATATCTACATATTTATTTATTAATAAGGTGAAGAATTCAAGATCACCCGCTACGATATTATAACTGGCCATATCCAGACAAACCTGCAATCCGGCCTCTTTTGCCAACTCGATGGCATGAAGAATCATATCATGATCCTGTACCAGATACCCCTCGATAAGCAGATATGCATACCCTTTGAACATATCCAGCGTTAAATCTTCGGCTTTCAGCGTAGAGGCAGCACCGAGATAAGTACCGAAAGTACGTTCTCCGTCCGGAGAAATAAAAGTAGAAGCAACTCCCGATGGCAGATCAGACACTAATAATTTATCTTCGATGCCATTTCTTTGCAGATTTGCCCGAAAAAAGTTTCCGTAAGCGTCATTTCCGATTTTTCCGATAAAACCGGTCCCGGCACCCAAACAAGCGAGTCCGAGGATCGTATTTGCAGCTGCTCCACCGGTTGCCAAGTGGGTTTTCATTTGGCTAAATCGTTCGTTAATCTGCTGTAACTTAGCATCATCAATAAGTTGCATGCTTCCCTTGGGTAATCCCATTTCATCAAGGAGTGTATCATCTTTCAGGGTTGCAAGTACGTCTACCAGGGCGTTGCCCAATCCAATTATTTTATCCATTTCACTAATTTTTTTTGCAAAGATATTGCATATTTCAAAATATCCTATTACTTTTGCATCGCAATTGAGAAAAACAAAACATTCTTCCTTAGCTCAGTCGGTTAGAGCATCTGACTGTTAATCAGAGGGTCCTTGGTTCAAGTCCAAGAGGAAGAGCAAAAAAGGTTCGTCAACAAGACGAACCTTTTTTGTTTATACACCCTAGAAAAATAGAGAAAGAGAATGTTGCCTCTGCTGCACAACACTCTCTTTCCTGCTGATAAAAAAGAACCTACTCAAACCTTATCTCTGAAACACCTATTGATTTTCCTTTCTGAGGTTCTATAAGAATACGAACGGATTCCACTTCAAGACTACCGGATGGATGTACTACGTTGAACCGATCGGTACCCATCTGATAAGAGTCCGTCACATAGAGTTCAAGGGGAGTCCAACCGGCATCCGACTTATATTCCACCGACCAACCGGACGGAACAGTTATTTTGTCTTGATCATCCAGCCAATACACGGAAAGTGAATTTAGTAGGAATGGCTCTCTAAAGTCTACCTGCACCCATTGTTTACCCGATCCCTCAGACACCCACTGTTCTGTAAGCTTGTCTGCAGAAGATTCAGACACTTTTCCATCACAAAGTGCACGCACGGAGATATTCTTCCCTCCGGCAACAGATGAAGCATTCACTCCCTTTACATTACGCAGATAAGCCATGGTCTGCTGACCGATACTGGCTGTAGAAGCCTCTTCGTTTAGCCAAACCAGCATTGTACGGTTATCTCCCCGATTACACCAAGCATAATAAGGAATCATCGTAATCTCTCGTGAAGTGATTCCTCCGACCTTCTTTTCCATTCCGGGCAAAGTAATCCTCTCCAATCCTTGCAGCACGCCGGAAGAGATGTTTGCTACCTTAGCCTGTGCTTCGTTCGTATCCCCCAGATAGAGCCGCTGAACAGGTCCCGCATTATCTACCTCTTCCGCACAATAGACCAGTGGTCCGCGAGTTACAGCAGTTTTACCTATATTTTCACTGACTTCGGGAATACAATCAACAAAACGTACGGGCATCGGTATGTTAAGTTCAACTACGTCACCGGGCTTCCAGTCACGTTTGATAACGGCAAATCCTTTCTCCATCTTGAAGTCGGTTTTCTGCCCGTTGACACTCAATTCTACTTCCGCCTGCTTGGGCTGCTTGTAGGGATAAAGTCCTCCCGGCACAAATTCGTCGGATCGTGCCCACGTAGGAATACGCATACAAACCGAGAATTTGCTTCCATTTTCAGGTTGTACCATCAAGCGCACTTTCCCATCAAACGGATAAGCAGAAGTTTGCTCCAGTTTCACACGGGTTCCTTCCAGAGGAATAGTTGTCTGACTGCCACCATAAAGGGTCAGGTAAACTCTGTCTTTACTGTAAGCATACATATAACCCGGCACTTGCAGAATCAAACGAGAAATATTAGGAGGACAGCAGGCACACCCGAACCATTTGGCACGTCCGCCATTCCCATGATTAAAACGTCTCACTCCATCTGCTTCAAGAGGATTGACATAGAAGAAACGATCACCATGCAGATTGATCCCTGCCAACGAATTGTTGAAAAGTGAAAGTTCCGCTATATCGAGAAACTTAGCATCGCCACTATCCAGATACATGCCATAATTAAAGAAGACATTTGCTACTGCCGCACAAGTTTCATTATAGGCTGTTAAGTTAGGAAGTTCGTAGGGAGCTCCAAAACCTTCCATTCCTTCTACAGCCCCGAGTCCACCTGTAATATGCATGCGGGTCGTCACCAGATTTGTCCAAATGGAATTGAGAGCCTTGGTATAATCGTTCAATCCGGTCAAGGCATCCACCTGCGCCATAGCCGTGTACAAATAAGCCGCACGGACCGCATGTCCCACAGCTTCCGTCTGCTCCTTCACCGGTGCGTGTTGCTGTGCATAAGTGGGTGCCATCACTCCTTCACCCTCAGGACGATAGGTCACTCCCCTGATCTCCAGAAACTTCTTCGCCATATCGAGGTATAGCGGATCATTAGTCACCCGGTATAGTTTACAAAGTGCCAGTTCAATCTCTTCATGTCCCGGAGCCTGGTTAATAGGTTTACCCCCCATTATAATTCGGATCACCTCCTTCAAAGAACACTTTATTCACATGCTTGGCACTTTTGATAGCAACGTTCAGTAGTTTATCTTTACCTGTAGCTTGATAATAAGCTACTGCGGCTTCGTACAGATGCCCCACATTATAAAGCTCGTGACTATGAACCACCCATGAGTAAGGCTTCTCACCCATCTCACGAGGATCGGGATTACCACAAATATGTGAAATATATAAATATCCGTCGTCTTTCTGCGAAGCAGTGATCAGGTCTGCCACTCGATCCATGAACTCTTCCAACTCCTTATTTGGTTGAATCATCAATGAATAAGACACCCCTTCCATCACCTTATAAAGATCAGAGCTTATAAAACGATGAGTTTCAGGAAGAGCGGTAGAGTCTCCTGCCAAGAAAGCGGCACAACGCCGGAAACGCTCTACTGCCGGGGCACTTTGTTCGACAGAGAACGGTACTGTTACATTGATTTCCGTCTGCATCCTATTCTTCCAAAACCCATCGGTCAAAGTTACCTGATTAAAAGGAACGGGTGTTATTGTCTGCGGCTCCTCCTCCGAGCAAGCTGTCGCAAGGATAAGCAGAAATAGCCCTGTTAGTACATTTTTCATTCTAATTTGTTTTTAAAAGTTTCACTTGGGTATGTTTGTCCGTAACGGGTACCTCTATATAATAAGGATGATGTGCATTACCCGCCTCAATATTGAATGTCGTTATCATTTTGTGATCGGTCATGACAGTATATTTACCTTCAGGCATTCCCTCAGCCCGGATAGTTGTGTTATGAGGTTTATCAGAACGGTTTTCCATGCAGAAACTCAGTTCTTCCGTCCCTCTCAGAGTGATCGGGTAATCTTTCCGGAATCCGTCTTGCATCAACTCGACCGAAAAACGGACAGGAGTCATGATACGGACCTGACGACGTACTCCGTCAAAAGGAATGATACTCACTGTTCCATCTTTATCCATTCGGACATTTCCTCCATAACCGATTAATCCGAAATCAGGATCATCGAGCAGATAAACTCCTGAACCGTGAATACCTCCGGTAAGCCCATGGTCTATCTCACCATCAAACCGCCAGGGAGCACGCCCCACTTTGATATAATTCATATAGGTACGTGAGTTCTGATAGGGTGAAAAAGCCCAGCCTACAGCACCGTCATTTTGTTCTCCCCGATACCAATAGCCAAAATCTGTCTTTTTAGTCCCGGTATTCATCAGTGCCCACGAAGCCAACAAAGAATTATATCCATAATTAATATACCTATCCGGCCGGTCCGAAAACCGGTAAGCATAATCGAGTAATGCCACTCCGCCCATTTGGGTCATATAATCCAGATTTACATATTGTCCACTCCATGCTGTACCCAGATTAGCATAACCTGGTTCAAACAACCCTCTCAACGCCAGGTTTCCATCCAACTGATTCTGCATGAAACGATCAATCATCGAAATGTCAAACGAAGTATACGAGTACCATTTTTTCCGATTCTTATCATACCAGAATTGTTCTTCGGGCTTAATGGGATTTAACTTTGCATACTCTGCCACATAATAGGAGGACTCAAAAGCTGTACGGTCAACAAACATCTCGGATCCAAAAGGCCAGGGATCTTCGTAAACCATATAAGTTACCTTCTTCTCCCATTCACGACGCAACTTGGCTGCATCTTTTAATCTACCTTTCTGTTGCAGGGCATTGATAATATCCAGCAGATATCGCTCATGAAAATTACCTTGTTTATAGGCCCAGTCCGTCCAACCATGAAAAGCCCATTGTTTACCCATCAAAATATTATAGGGTACTTCAAAATAAGCCATCGCTGTCCGATAAGCACGTTCCAGATAGCCATCAGCATCCAGATAAGATACCATTTCAGGATTATCCTCTGCTATCCGGTAGAGATTATAATAGATGGCAAAATGAGTGGTATAATCAAAAGTTCGCCACATACGCCCCTTACCGGAACCCCCGTCTTCATATCCGCCATATTTCCCGCTGCGGTTCTGATACCAGTTTTCACTGCCGTAAATACCATATGGATAGGGATATTCCTCATCCGTACGTTGCAGCTTGCCCCACACAAAATTTTCTTCATAATACTCCAAAGAAGCAATTTCTTCTTTATTAGGATAAATGACATTCTTCTCACTCACATAGACTGGTTTACTATTGGACGGATCATCAGATCCGCCTACCATAAACTCCTCCCGCAAATCGCCCAAGTGATCAGGTGAAAGTAACTCAGATTTCTCCATATCCCAAAGACTATAAAGTCCATTATACCATTTGGAGGAATCACGATGTTGTTGTTTGTCCACAATGAAACGCGCCCGTTTTTTTATCAGGGTTTCCAAAGGCTCGGTCACAAAGAAATCGAGAAAGCATATCAAATCATCTCCATAATGAACCGTAATCAGGTTTTCTCCCAAACGGGAGAAACGGAACTTATAGATATATTTATCTCCTTCCTTTTGTCCAAGACTGGTTATCTGTATCTCCTCAGGATATTCTGCCACTAATTCAGCAACAGGCAGTTTCGATTGCAAGGCACA
>ENA-OQIF01000282-OQIF01000282.1-human-gut-metagenome-genome-assembly--contig:-NODE-282-length-23659-cov-6.144314_pt1 | contig 23659 bp, 28 predicted proteins | sample MGYA00242574_ERZ504738 | MGnify/ENA primary metagenome ERZ504738 (study PRJEB26092, sample SAMD00036437) | human gut metagenome | host: Homo sapiens | study: EMG produced TPA metagenomics assembly of...
AAGCGGTAAATCGGGATGTAAACTATTTGTTGTTCCAGGGGGATCTTATTATGAAGCCGGATAAAAAACGTTTTGCTTACTTGGCGTATGAGTGCGATTTATTATCTATTCAGAAAGTGGTAAATGACATGTGCCTGGAAAGTGTAGTACATTTGAATACGTATACGCCGGTATTTGAGAATCAATCTATTAACGAAGTGTCTTCTGTTGATGTCTCTGCCGATTCTCCTAAAGGATTTCTTCGTGGGGTAGCCACTGAAAAATATATTTATGCACTTTACAGTGGGCAAATTGGGAAAAATAAGCCGATAGCAAATGAAGTTTATGTATTTGATTGGGAAGGACGTGCTGTGAAGAAAGTGATACTGGATAGATGGGGTGTATGCATCTCGGTGGATAGTAATGATGAACGACTCTGCCTGATGACAAAGGAAACGGATGGTGGAGAAGAGCGTTATCATTATTATTGTTATCAGTTAAACTGACTTTTTGGTTAGGGTGTTACGGGTTTGCTTGATACATATTTCTTTTTCAAATCTTTCTTCATGCAGGGGCTTTTTCTCAAATTGTGTAAATACAAATAATGAAGAAGCATGGCCGTAATGCGTAAGAGCTAATTAGAATTCGACAGGACGAAAATGCTGAATGCAATCTACATTGGAATAATCTGAATTGTACAAGAGTTATTGTTTGTGCTGAAAATGAACAGAATACTTATGAACTGTCTTGTTCGTTTTTTTAATTATTTTCTTCGATGTCTTTGTTTATGTAGTAAATAATCTTATTTTTGTCAGTAAAATAAATCGAAATGGTAAGAACGGTTCTTCACTTAAATATATTGGTATGAAGTATATTCGGTTATTGCTATGCATTGGGGGGATAGTGTTATTGGCATTCCTGATTAGTTATTATTTCTTTCAAAGGAATAAGAAGTTGATGCGTATAAAGGCAGAAAACCTATTTACACAAGTGTTGAAAGATGAAATGAAAAAGAAAGGGGAAGAATTGGATTTATTTTATTCTTTTTCAGGGATATCAAGTGACACGGTTTTCTTTAACTGTTTTGATTATGACCGAAACCGGATCCAGACAGTATAAAGTGGATGTTGCGAAGAGCCGGAAAAATCTTTCTCAGATATCGAGAGAACGTTCATTACACTCTGTTATTTGTTCCGAGAAGCAGCTATCTCCCATGACTTTGAGCCAGACCTGGGCGGATAGCCTGCAAACACAACATATTCTGGCAAGAGTTGCGATAGAAATAGTAACTACAGACTTGGAAAATAGGACCTTATATAGAAAAAGCCAAACTGTCAATCTGTCTCCAGAGTTGAAGTTTGTTGTTTATTTGGGGGAAAGATGTGAAATAGAGGTTTCCGGTTTTTTATTTTATACTTGGTGGTCGGTTTGTAGATATCATTTCTTTCCATTTGGGGTGATCGTTGGTATGACTTTGTGTTTGATTGTTTTTTTGATCTATTTGTTTAGGGTGAGAAAGCACTTGTTTAAAACACAGTCTGAGCGTTGGCTGTTAGCGGAGAAGCTAAAAAGAAGGGAAGAAAAATTAGTAGAGTTAGCGAGTATACGGGATCAATATGCGCACCAGATTGAAATGCAGCGATCTGATGCTCGGGAAAAGGACATGCTGTTGAAGGATCTGGAGCAAAAGTCAAAGGTGTACGAAGGGCAAATAGCGGAATTAAACAAGGCAAAAGAACTGTTGGGAACAAAATCCTTGATCTATAAATTGAGTCCTATACTGACCTTTGATGCATATAAAAAGATATTGGTGTGTAATGGGGAAATAATTCCACTTAATCTTCAGTCCTCTACTCTCTTGCTGGCTTTCTTAAACGCTACTGATTGTCAATTGACACGTGAAGAAATCGAGAAGTGTTTATCCGGAAGGAGCCGGGAGTGCCTCCGGACGGCTAAGCATCGTTTATCTAAGGTACTTCAAATCGATCCTTCTATTTCTATTGTTCAGCACAACAGAGATCTTTTTCAGCTGCAACTGCCGGAAATTGAGGCCTTGTAACGCTTTGTAACGCGGCAAATGATGATGATATGAAAAACATAGTTTATGTTTGCATACATTTTAAACGCATATAGACATGAAAAACACTTTAAAAATAGCTATTCTTCTTATTGCTATTATTTCTATGGGGCATTGGATGCCTGTAAAACAAGTTTGTGATTTAAATTCTTTATCACTTCAAAATGTAGAAGCTTTGGCTAACGGAGAAACTCCTAATTATACTTTTTGTATTGGTGCGGGTTCTGTGGATTGCCCAATTCAACATGATAAAGTGAAGTATGTGAGCCAAGGATTTAGTTTGGATTATTAGAAATATTAACTTGGTTAGAAAGGGAGTGGAACGATCTACGTCCTGGGAGAAGTTTTAGAATCGTCCACTCCCGGATAACCTTTAAAAAAGGAGGTTGCCCGGCACGAAGATAGCGATAAATTTATTGGAATGAGTAAATGTAGCATTTACTTTTTCTACGGAGGAGGTGGCTCCCCGAAAGAGAGACACGACAAACAACAGAATAATTAACATCATAAAAAGTAGATTATGAGTAAAAAGATTTTTGCGGCCCTGATAGTCGCTGTAGTCGCAACTCTTGCAGGCTACAATATATATCAGTCACAGAGAGCAGAGGTGACAATGTCGGATTTGGCAATGGCTAATGTAGAAGCTTTGGCTAATGATGGTGAAGGGGGTAGTACTACCATAGAATGCGGATCAGATCAAACACAAGTTTGTTATACAATACATGTCCTGAATCCAGAAACTGGAACTTATTATGATCATAAAATAATGGGTGGAAAAAGAAATTGAATTAAATAATATTTGGAGTTAGCTATGGACTTTCTTAATGGTTTAATATCTGGAGTTTTATAGCTAACTCTTAAATTAAAAATGGGTAGTAATGAGATTTAATTTAGTTGTCTTTTGGGTAATTTTACTTTCTTTCTCTTCTTGTAGTAGGGAAGAAAAAACTGTGTATGATTTTCCTTTAGAACAATCGCTTAAGAGTGATAAAGAAGTTAGTTTAAACAAGGAACTATTAGCTCCCTATCTGATGTGTTCTTATGATTCCACTCTGTGTCTAATAGATTGGACTGCCAATCCGATGGTGCATGTTTATAATATGAATACAGGGAAAGAGATGGTTGCTTTTGGGAATAAAGGCATGGGACCGGATGATTTTCTATCTATATCCCAAATGTATGTAGATATGGGCAAGCGTTCTTTGGTACTGTATGATCAGTCTTTACAAACTATAAGTTCTTTTCAAATTGATAGTTTAGCTCAAGGAAGTCTCTCAAAGATAGATTGTATTTCAGCTCCTAAGTTAGGAATGAATAGGGTATATGCATATTCGGATTCCATATTTTACGGAAGTGGGACTTTCGAAAGTGGACTGATAGCGAAATGTAATCAGAAAGAGATTTTAAATCAATATCTTCCTTTTCCACACACAGAGCAAGCGGTAAATCGGGATGTAAACTATTTGTTGTTCCAGGGGGATCTTATTATGAAGCCGGATAAAAAACGTTTTGCTTACTTGGCGTATGAGTGCGATTTATTATCTATTCAGAAAGTGGTAAATGATACGTGCCTGGAAAGTGTAGTACATTTGAATACGTATACGCCGGTATTTGAGAATCAATCTACTAACGAAGTGTCTTCTGTTAATGTCTCTACCGATTCTCCTAAAGGATTTCTTCGTGGGGTAGCCACTGAAAACTATGTTTATGCACTTTACAGTGGGCAAATTGGGAAAAATAAGGCAATAGCAAATGAAGTTTATGTATTTGATTGGGAAGGACGTGCTGTAAAGAAAGTGATACTGGATAGATGGGGTATATGCATCTCGGTGGATAGTAATGATGAACGACTCTGCCTGATGACAAAGGAAACGGATGGTGGAGAAGAACGTTATCATTATTATTGTTATCAGTTAAACTGACTTTTTGGTTAGGGTGTTACGGGTTTGTTTGATATACTTTAAAAATGAAATATACGTTAGTTGTTTAAAAGTAACGAAGATGAAACAAAAGTATATCTTATTTCTTTCATTGTGTTTTGTGCTTTTTTCATGTAGGAAGAACGATGTTGGTTCGGTCTATTCATTTGACACAGTATGCAAAATTGTAGACTATAATCTTATTTGTTCAGATGAAAATGCTCCCTGGGGAGCTATAATGAATATGGAAATAGTAGACAGCATTTTAATTCTCCAGCATGCAATGGATGAATATGCATTTTCATTTATTAATGTAAATAATGGGGAGCTATTATCTCAATGGGGGCGTACAGGCGAAGGACCAGAAGAGTTTATAGATTTTGGGTCTGGTTTTGAAATCGTTGACTCGAGAATTGTTTTTCTGGATCGAATGAAGAAAGAAAGGATTTCGGTATTAATATCCGATATCTTAAGCAAAAAAGAACATCCGGATATAACAAGGGAGGCTTATCCTTATAATATGGATTTCAGGGTTTTGGAGATTAATGCTGTTGGCAATAAAAAAATAGTAACAGGCGGGTTTAAGGAAGGTTATTGGGGAGCTCTTGACTCACAGAATCATATTATACCTAATGTGGCAGAGCTTCCTTTCGATGCGGGTGAGGTGTCCGGTTTAGAGAAGGGTACCGTTTTCGGAGGTATATTGAAGGCAAATAGTAAACAATCCAAATTTGTGCTTTCAATACGTGCTTCTGATGTTTTCGAAATTTATCGTGTTTCTGATGATGGAATAAATCGTGTCTATGTGAGTCCTTTTAAGCATATTCCGAAAACCTGGAAGAAGGGAGGCGGTTATGCAATTGATTATAACCAAAGTATTGGAGGAATAAAAATATAGCAATCTCGGATGACTTGATTTGTTTTTCACTCTTTTTACAAAATTACAATGAGGCTGCAAAAATAGACTTTGCGTCTAATGAGCTGTTCTGTTTTGATTGGGATGGGAATAAAGTGAAAAAATATGTGTTACCTTTTCCTATAGGTAATTTCTGTATTGATGGAACTCATATCTATGGAGTTCGGAACTTTGAAGATAAAATTATCATTTATCGTTTTAACATGTAATCTGAACACCGCAGAGGACACAGGGTAGCATGGAGGCGATTTTAAATCGTTGATTATTAATAAAAGGCTCTGTGATGCTCCGTGGTGAAAAGAGTTATATGAATATGAAAATTATGAAATATATTGGGTTAGGCTTGCTTCCGCTTGTCTGCTCATGCGGGGGCAGAAACAGACAAGTGGAGGAGGCCTTATCCCTTTCGGGCAATAATCGTAATGAACTTGAAGCGGTGCTGAAGCATTATGAAGGAGATGGCCGGAAGCTGGAGGCGGCACGCTTCTTGATTGGCAATATGCCCGGAAGTTATGGAGTTAATCCGATAGTGAAGAAGGATTGTTCTGCTTTTTACGAGGCTTATGATTCATTGGGACAAAAGTATGGCTATCGGGTAGGAACGGAATGGGGGAAACAGGTAGATAGTCTTTGGAAAGATTTTAGTAATCGACATCGGGTAAGGCAGGAACTTAACCATGATATTACCCGCATGAAGGCGGAAGATTTAATCCGGGAAATTGATCTGGCATTTCGGGCATGGGTGGAGAATGTGCATTCAAGAAACTGTTCGTTTGAAGATTTTTGTGAGTATATACTGCCTTATAGGCGACAGAATGGCTTGTTGATTGACAATGCACGCCGGGAGTTCAACAAACGGCATCAGGGAAAGTATTTTGTGAAAGAGGGAAAGGATTGGCAACAAGAGATCGATTCGTTGTTATATGAATATAAGTATCTGACTCATTCCGGTTTTTGGGGACGAAGATTCCGATATGGAATGCGGCGACTCTTGAGAAGATGCGTCATGGGTTATGTGCACAGCGCTGTTGGTATAACTCTTTGTTATTATCATCATTGGGGATTCCGGTTGCCATTGACTTTGTTCCGGCATGGGGAAACCGAAATAATTCGCATACCTGGAATGTGGTGCTAATAAACGGGGAATCGCATGCTTTTGAGGCGTTTTGGGATAATGATCGCTGGAAATATAAGCGGATTTATAATAACCGGGATGATGATGAACTTTGGGGAAGATTCCGCCTTCCGAAGGTATACAGATATACCTACTCAAATCATATTGAAGGACCGTTGGCAGATGTAGAGGTGGATAAAGCTGATATTCCGGAGCTATTTCGTAGTGTGAAAAAGGTGGATGTTTCTTCGGAGTATTTTGAAACGGCCGATGTAACGGTGGAGTTGACAGGTGAGGCGCCTCAAGGGGTGAAATATGCGTATTTAGCTGTGTTCGGATATCAGGACTGGCACCCTGTGCAGTGGGCAAAGATAGAAAATGGGAGGGCTGTCTTTCGGGAAATGGGTAAGGACATGGTTTATTTACCCGTTTATTACAAGCGGGGAGGATTATTGCCCGCAGCAGAACCTTTCAGATTGCGGAATGACGGAACGATGGAGAAGCTGAGCGGAAATGAAGGAACAGAGGAGGTTGCCGTGAGGATGGTGACGGGAGCGCCGGCTTATGATCAGAATAGGGAATATCTGGGGTGTATGAAAGGAAGCCGGATAGTAGGATTACTTGATGGAAAATCAGAAGAAGAACTGTGCAGATGGGCGGACTCGCTGGCTCTGCAGTCGGTTGTACGGAAGGTGTCCGCACGATTACCTTACCGTTTTGTAAGGTTATTATTACCGTCGGATAGCATTGCTTTGGGGGAGCTTTCTTTTTATACGGAAGAAGGACGGATCGGGAATGTGAGGATAATTACTCCGATGAGAGCTACCGGAAGGAATGAAGTGCCCGGGATGATAACCGATGGTTTGGGGGCGACGGGCTATAGAGGCAGGGTGGCAGAAAGGCTGGTAGATATAGATCTGGGAAAAGAGTATATGGTCAGTCATATTGGAATGACTTCTTACCTGAAAACACAGTTGTTCTGTCCGGATGAATTTGAGTTAAGATATTGGGATAATGGTTGGAAGACTGTGGAGCGTAAGCAAGCTGATCATAAAGAGTATCTTGTATTTGAGAGAGTGCCCCGGGGAGCATTGCTGATGTTGAAAAACTGTCGCTGGAAAGGAAAGACGGCAGAGCGTATATTTACTTATGAAAAAGGAGATGTGAAGTGGGAATGATTGCTATGAACGAACAGTTGCCTTGCCATTATTGTTAAACCTCCTTAAGGAAATGCCTATTCGTCACTTTTTATTTGTTATTTTGCACCAAATTCGGGTGGAGTGTGTCCTGACGTTTCGGGGTGCGCTTAAATATGCAGATAAAACCAATGAATAAACTCACTATAAATGCCTGTCCGCTATGTGGGAGCACACATTTGAAATGTGCTATGACCTGTACTGATTTTTATGCCTCCGGTGAACAGTTTGACTTGTACACCTGCGAAGATTGCGGATTTACTTTTACACAAGGAGTCCCGGTAGAGGCGGAGATAGGCAGATATTACGAAACACCTGATTATATTTCCCATTCGGACACGAAGAAAGGTGCCATGAATGCCATTTACCATCATGTACGTCAGTATATGCTTGGAAGAAAGGCGCGTTTGGTGATGAAAGAGTCTCATCGAAAAACCGGGAGGATACTGGATATCGGTACAGGTACCGGTTACTTTGCCCATACGATGCAAAACAAGGGATGGGAAGTAGAGGCCGTGGAAAAGAGCGGACAAGCCCGTAATTTTGCACGCGAACATTTCGGGCTGAATGTGAGGCCGGAGGCTGCATTGAAAGAATTAGTTCCGGGAACGTTCGATGTAATCACGTTGTGGCACGTCATGGAGCACTTGGAACATTTGGACGAAACGTGGGAATTGTTACGTGAACTGTTGACCGAGAAAGGGGTATTGATAGTGGCTGTGCCTAATTGCTCGTCGTATGATGCGATGAAATACGGGAAGTACTGGGCTGCTTATGATGTACCCCGTCATTTATGGCATTTTACGCCTGCCACGATTCAGCAGTTCGGGTCGAAGCACGGATTTATTCTGGCAGCCCGTCATCCGATGCCGTTCGATGCTTTCTATGTATCGATGCTGACGGAGAAACATAAAGGTAGTGCATACTCCTTTGTGAAAGGCATGTGGACCGGAACGGCGGCATGGTTGAGTGCCCAGGCTAAAAAGGAACGGAGTAGTTCGATGATTTATGTATTCAGAAAGAAACGCTGATGAAGAGTAAAAGCAGAAATAACGCTGTGTCATATTTTGATATGCAGTTCATCACTTCCAGTATCAGTACCACGTTGGTATTGCTGTTACTGGGGCTTGTGGTGTTCTTTGTATTGGCGGCCAATAATTTGTCTGTTTATGTGCGGGAAAATATTAATTTTTCCGTGCTTATCAGTGATGATATGAAGGAGACAGATATTCTGAAGCTTCAGAAACGGCTGAATAATGAACCTTTTGTGAAAGAAACAGAATATATCTCGAAAAAACAGGCATTGAAAGAGCAGACGGAAGCCATGGGGACCGATCCGCAAGAGTTTTTGGGGTATAACCCGTTTACGGCTTCAATAGAAATTAAATTGCATTCGGACTATGCGAACTCCGACAGTATTGCGAAAATAGAGAAATTGATTAAAAGAAATACCAATATACAGGATGTGCTTTATCAGAAAGACTTGATCGACGCGGTAAATGAAAATATCCGTAATATCAGTCTTGTTCTGCTGGCATTGGCCGTGATGTTGACATTTATCTCTTTTGCGCTGATTAATAATACAATCCGGCTGGCTATCTACTCGAAACGTTTCTTGATACATACGATGAAACTGGTGGGAGCGAGCTGGGGATTTATTCGTCGTCCGTTTTTGAAAAGGAATATATGGAGTGGGGTTCTGGCTGCTTTTATTGCAGATACGATCCTGATGGGGGCCGCTTACTGGCTGGTATCCTATGAGCCTGAATTGATTCGGGTAATTACGCCCGAAGTCATGTTACTGGTATCGGGCGCAGTATTGGTGTTCGGTGTGGTCATCACTTTCTTGTGTGCTTATCTTTCTATTAATAAATATCTGAGGATGAAAGCAAGTACGCTATATTATGTGTAATTCCGGATTTATAGATGTAAATAAATTAATGTAAATAACAATGGGTGATAAACAAAAATTTGCCTTCGATAAAACGAACTTCATTCTGCTTGCTATCGGCATGGCAGTGGTTATTCTGGGTTTTATCCTGATGACAGGGCCTTCATCGTCGGAAACGGTGTTTCAGGCAGACATTTTCAGTGTGAGAAGAATTAAGGTGGCTCCGGTGGTCTGTTTCCTGGGCTTTATTTTTATGATATATGGCGTGATGCGCAAACCCAAAACAAAAGAATAAAACAGGATGGAATGGTTTGAAGCACTGATCCTTGGATTGATTCAGGGACTGACTGAGTATTTACCGGTAAGCAGTAGCGGGCATTTGGCCATTGGTTCGGCTTTATTTGGTATAGAAGGAGAAGAAAATCTGGCATTTACCATTGTGGTGCATGTAGCCACTGTGTTCAGTACATTGGTGATTCTGTGGAAAGAGATAGACTGGATTTTCCGTGGTTTATTTAAGTTTGAGATGAACAGTGAAACACGCTATGTAATCAATATCTTGATTTCGATGCTTCCTATTGGTATTGTCGGGGTGTTTTTTAAAGATGAAGTGGAGGCCATTTTTGGCTCGGGATTACTGATTGTTGGCTGCATGCTGTTGTTGACGGCTGCGTTACTGTCGTTTTCGTATTATGCAAAGCCACGCCAGAAAGAGAACATCTCGATGAAGGATGCATTTATCATTGGCCTGGCGCAGGCGTGTGCAGTATTACCGGGATTATCTCGTTCGGGCAGTACGATTGCAACCGGTTTGTTATTGGGGGATAATAAAGCGAAACTGGCACAATTTTCTTTCCTGATGGTGATACCTCCTATATTGGGAGAGGCGCTGCTGGATGGTATGAAGATGATAAAAGGTGAGGCTATTGCGGGCGATATTCCTACTTTGTCATTGATAGTAGGTTTCATTGCGGCTTTTGTTTCAGGTTGCCTGGCTTGTAAGTGGATGATTAATATCGTGAAGAAAGGTAAGTTGATTTACTTTGCTATTTATTGTGCAATAGTTGGAGTGGTCACCATTGTCGTTTCACAATTGCAATAAATTGCGGATGAATTTTAAAGAAGGAGAAGTACTTTATTTTAATAAACCGTTGGGATGGACGTCTTTTAAAGTCGTGGGGCACGCCCGTTACCATATGTGCCGGCGGATGAAAGTGAAGAAATTAAAGGTTGGACATGCAGGTACACTCGATCCCTTGGCAACAGGGGTGATGATTGTTTGTACAGGCAAGGCTACCAAGAGAATAGAGGAGTTTCAGTATCATACGAAGGAGTATGTGGCTACTATACAGTTGGGCGCTACTACTCCGTCTTACGATCTGGAACATGAAATAGATGCTACATACCCTACGGAGCATATTACCCGTGAGTTGGTGGAAAAGACGTTGAAAACGTTTGTTGGCGAGATACAGCAGATACCTCCCGCTTTCTCGGCTTGTAAGGTAGATGGTGCACGCGCTTACGATTTGGCCCGTAAAGGCCAGGAAGTGGAGTTGAAACCGAAATTGCTGGTGATTGATGAGATAGGGTTGTTGGAGTGTAATTTACCGGAAATTAAAATACGGGTGGTTTGCAGCAAGGGGACTTATATTCGTGCATTGGCACGTGACATCGGAGAGGCTTTGCAAAGCGGGGCGCACTTGACCGGGCTGATACGTACCCGTGTGGGAGACGTCAAGTTAGAGCAGTGCCTGGATCCGGCGAAGTTCGCGGAATGGATAGATCAGCAAGATGTTGAGATATCTGATTGAAGTAAAAAAATAGAAAATAAAATAATTAATAAACGCACATTATTATCATGAAACTGTCGCAATTTAAATTTAAGTTACCCGAAGAAAAGATTGCTTTGCACCCTACAAAGTACAGAGATGAGTCGCGCTTGATGGTACTCCACAAGCGTACGGGAGAGATTGAGCACAAGATGTTTAAAGACATCCTGAATTATTTTGATGATAAAGACGTGTTTGTATTCAACGATACCAAGGTGTTTCCTGCACGCTTATACGGAAATAAGGAAAAAACAGGTGCGCGTATCGAAGTGTTCTTGTTGCGCGAGTTGAACGAGGAATTGCGTTTGTGGGATGTATTGGTAGATCCGGCACGTAAAATCCGTATCGGCAATAAGCTTTACTTTGGGGATGATGACTCAATGGTTGCTGAAGTAATTGATAATACTACTTCACGTGGGCGTACACTTCGTTTTCTGTATGACGGACCTCATGATGAATTTAAAAAAGCATTGTATGCATTAGGAGAAACTCCATTGCCACATACGATTCTGAACCGTCCGGTTGAAGAGGAGGATGCAGAACGTTTCCAGTCTATCTTCGCTAAAAACGAAGGGGCTGTGACAGCACCGACTGCAAGTCTGCACTTCAGCCGTGAGCTGATGAAACGTATGGAAATTAAGGGAATAGACTTTGCATATATCACATTGCATGCAGGACTCGGAAACTTCCGTGATATCGATGTGGAAGACCTGACAAAGCATAAAATGGACTCTGAGCAGATGTTTGTGACGGAGGAGGCTGTCAAGATAGTGAATCGTGCTAAAGATCTGGGTAAGAATGTATGTGCTGTGGGAACAACTGTAATGCGTGCTATTGAAAGTACGGTAAGTACAGACGGACATTTGAAGGAATACGAAGGATGGACGAACAAGTTTATCTTCCCTCCATACGACTTTACTGTGGCAAATGCCATGGTATCAAACTTCCATATGCCGCTTTCTACGTTATTGATGATTGTGGCTGCTTTTGGTGGCTACGATCAGGTGATGGATGCATATCACATAGCGTTGAAGGAGGGTTACCGCTTTGGTACTTATGGAGATGCGATGCTGATTTTGGATAAGTGATGAAAGTATATTTGGGATTAGGTACCAACTTGGGTGATAAGGAGCTAAATCTTCGTGTTGCCCTACAAAAAATAGAGGAGCGGATAGGGAAAATCATTTCTCTTTCCGCTTTTTATGCTACTGCTCCCTGGGGATTTCAATCGGAAAACAACTTTCTGAATGCTGCGGTGGGAGTGGAGACAGTATTGTCCCCTGTCGGGATACTGGAAAGTACTCAACGGATAGAGCAGGAAATAGGGCGTTTGCATAAATCACGGGACGGTGTGTATAGTGACCGCCTGATTGACATTGATCTTTTGCTCTATGGCGATAAGATACTACAGGATGAAAGGCTTATAGTGCCTCATCCGTTGATGACCGACCGTAAGTTTGTTCTGGAACCCCTTGCCGAGATTGCACCGGACGTTGTTCATCCGGTGTTTCATAAGACGATTAAAGAGCTATTTCTGGCTCTTTCGTGATTTGCGAACCATCAGGTGTCGGGGAAGGTAGGCTACGCAGCCGATCAGTACGGCATACAGTATGCGCAAATCGTCGAAGGGCTGGTGATTCAGATGGCAGATTAAGGCGTAAATACCCACTGTGACAGCAATATACACCAATAATGTAAAAGCGGTTTTTAGTTTATTTTTCATAAGGTAGTCTGTTAATACGAAGCAAAAGTAGCAATAAATCCAAAATATTATCTACCTTTGTCCCTGAAATGAAATGTGGAAAGATTTGAGTAGCTTGCAACCACAGAAAAAAATGCTAAAACAACATTCCCTTCTGTATGCGTTTTCTACTCTTTTTTGAATCTTTGCCCTCATTCATAATTTATAATTCATAATTCATAATTTTATTATGGGATATTTATTCACATCCGAATCGGTGTCTGAAGGACACCCCGATAAAGTGGCCGATCAAATATCGGACGCTGTGCTTGACAAACTGTTGGCTTATGATCCCAGTTCGAAAGTAGCTTGCGAAACCTTAGTAACTACCGGACAGGTGGTGCTTGCGGGAGAAGTGAAAACAGGTGCTTATGTTGATTTGCAACTGATTGCACGTGAAGTGATCCAAAAGATTGGTTACACGAAAGGCGAATACATGTTCGAAAGTAATTCGTGCGGTGTACTTTCTGCCATTCATGAACAAAGTGCGGACATTAACCGTGGTGTAGAACGCGAAGACCCGATGAACCAGGGAGCAGGCGACCAGGGTATGATGTTTGGTTATGCAACCAACGAAACAGAAAACTATATGCCGTTGTCTCTTGACCTGGCACATAGAATACTTCTTGTGTTGGCCGATATCCGCCGCGAAGGTAAAGAAATGACTTATCTTCGTCCGGATGCAAAGAGCCAGGTAACCATTGAATATGATGATAACGGTACTCCGGTACGCATTGATACGATTGTTGTTTCAACACAGCATGATGAATTTATATTACCGGCTGATGATTCTGCCGCTGCCCAACTGAAGGCTGATGAAGAGATGTTGGCAGTGATCCGGAAAGATGTGATTGAGGTACTGATGCCTCGTGTCATTGCTTCTATTAATCATCCGAAGGTTCTTGCTTTGTTCAATGACCATATTGTCTATCATGTGAATCCGACCGGTAAGTTTGTGATCGGTGGCCCTCATGGAGATACAGGACTCACCGGACGTAAGATCATTGTGGACACTTATGGTGGAAAGGGAGCTCATGGTGGCGGTGCTTTCTCCGGTAAAGATCCAAGCAAAGTAGATCGTAGTGCTGCTTATGCTGCCCGTCATATTGCTAAGAATCTTGTTGCTGCCGGCGTTGCCGACGAAATGCTGGTACAGGTTTCTTATGCTATCGGTGTGGCTCGTCCTATTAATATTTATGTAAATACATACGGACGCAGTAACGTGAAGATGAGTGATGGAGAGATCGCCAGAAAGATCGATGAACTGTTTGACCTTCGTCCGAAGGCTATTGAAGACCGCCTGAAACTGCGTTATCCGATTTATAGTGAAACTGCTGCTTACGGGCATATGGGGCGTGAACCTCAGATGGTGACTAAGTATTTTCAATCTCGTTATGAAGGCGACCGGACTATGGAAGTGGAACTGTTTACATGGGAAAAACTTGACTATGTGGACAAAGTAAAAGCCGCTTTCGGTTTGTAATCAGCATAGCTTTACAGCTATTTATTATAGAAGGCTGCACTTGTTTTTAACCCGATATGGGGAGAAAACAAGGCAGCCTTCTTCTTTTCTCCTTGAAATTTGGTACTTTTGCAGCGTGTTGAACTAAACCCATGCAAGAAATGAACCAAATAACTTCCGTATGCGTATATTGCGCTTCAAGTACAAAAATAGACCAGACTTATTTTGATGCAGCCATAAAATTAGGGCATCTGTTGGCAAACCGGCATATCCGTTTGATAAATGGAGCGGGGAATATAGGATTGATGCGTTCGGTGGCTGATGCAGTATTGCAGAATGGGGGAGAAGTGACCGGAGTAATTCCTCATTTTATGGTAGACCAGGGATGGCATCACACGGGATTGACAGAGCTTATCGAGGTAGAAAGTATGCACGAGCGTAAGAGGTTGATGGCTGAAAAGAGTGATGCTGTGATTGCACTGCCCGGAGGATGCGGAACTTTGGAAGAGCTGCTTGAGATTATTACCTGGAAACAGTTGGGGTTGTATCTTAACCCGATCGTGATATTAAACACTAATGGTTTCTTTGACCCGTTGCTGGAGATGCTTGAAAATGCTATAGAAGGTAATTTCATGAGGAAACAGCATGGAGATATCTGGCATGTGGCACATACTCCGGAGGAGGCTGTAGAGTTGGTTTATTCCATACCGGTGTGGGATGGTTCTATTCGTAAGTTTGCCGCTATATGATTTTTGTCCAGGACTCTCTTGGCGCACAGGAGGCAGATACTGTGCAGCATGTAATTAGTGCAGCCGGTGCTCCCCAGGATACGTTGGGTAGCCGGGTGGATTTACAGGCGGTAAGTGAGACCGTGACCGGGGCGGAGGGTATGCCGATTCCTTATTCTCCAAGAACAGACGATGGGTTGGCTATGATACTGTTGGGATGCTTTTTTGTTTCTGCGTATGTGTTGGCACGCAGCAAGAAGTTTCTGTTGCAACAGGTGAAAGATTTTATGTTACATCGTGAAAGAACGAGCATTTTCGCTTCTTCTACGGCGGCTGACATGCGCTATTTGCTATTACTTATCGTACAGACCTGTGTTCTTGGAGGTGTTTGTATTTTTAACTATTTTAATGATATCAGGCCTGCATTGATGGAGCGTGTTTCGCCGCATATACTTTTGGGAGTTTATGTGGCTGTTTGTTTACTCTATCTTTTGTTTAAATGGATTTTATATTCGTTTTTGGGATGGGTGTTTTTTGACAAAAGCAAAACCGATATATGGCTGGAGTCTTATTCTACGCTGATTTATTACCTTGGATTCGCTTTATTTCCGTTTGTTTTGTTTCTGGTCTATTTTGATTTGAATGTCACCTTTTTAGTTTCAATTGGTTGCGTTTTGGTAATTTTTACTAAAATATTGATGTTTTACAAGTGGTTAAAGCTTTTTTCCTGTAATATTTATGGGGTTTTCCTTTTAATTTTATACTTTTGTGCCCTTGAAATCGTACCTTGTCTGATAGTGTATCAAGGTATGATTCAGCTAAATAATGTTTTGATAATAAATTTTTAGGACGTTGAAAATTAAGAAAGTATTAGTGTCGCAGCCAAAGCCTGCTTCAGAGAAATCTCCTTATTACGACATTGCTGAAAAGTATGGTGTAAAAATAGATTTCCGCCCCTTTATCAAGGTTGAGAGCGTCTCTGCGAAAGAATTCAGACAACAGAAAGTATCTATTTTAGATCATACGGCTGTTATATTTACATCGCGTCATGCGATTGATCATTTCTTCCATCTTTGTACGGAGTTGCGTGTGACGATCCCTGAGACGATGAAGTATTTCTGTGTAACAGAAGCTGTTGCTCTTTATATTCAGAAGTATGTGCAGTATCGTAAGCGTAAGATCTTCTTTGGTGCTACGGGTAAGATCGAGGATCTGATTCCTTCGATTGTGAAACATAAAACAGAAAAGTATCTCGTCCCGATGTCGGATGTACACAACGATGACGTGAGGGATCTGCTGGATAAAAATAACATCCAGCATACGGAATGCGTAATGTATCGCACTGTTAGCAATGACTTTATGGAGGGAGAGGAGTTTGATTATGATATGTTGGTATTCTTTAGTCCTGCCGGAGTATCTTCGCTGAAGAAGAACTTCCCTGATTTTGATCAGAAGGACATTAAGATCGGAACATTCGGATCGACTACAGCACAAGCTGTTCGTGATGCCGGACTCCGTCTTGATCTTGAAGCACCTAACGTGAAAGCTCCTTCAATGACGGCTGCCCTCGATTTGTTTATTAAGGAAAACAATAAAGGAAAATAAATGAAACGGTAAACAATAAATGGTGAACGATGAACAAGCTAAGTTATCTGTCCGTTGTTTACTGTTTATTGTTTACCGTTTGTTATTATTATGGCAAATACCCTGTGCAAAGCCGAAAGGCTGAATAGTAAGATTCTGATTGAGAAGATGTTTGCGGGCGGCTCAAAGTCGTTTTCCATCTTTCCGTTGCGTGTGGTGTATATGCCTGTTGAAAATCAAGATGTTCAGGCATCTATTTTACTGAGCGTTTCGAAAAAACGATTTAAACGTGCAGTAAAAAGAAATCGGGTGAAACGCCAGTTGCGTGAGGCTTACCGGATGCATAAACATCAACTTTTGCAGATTCTTACTGATAAGCAGCAACAGTTGGCTATTGCCTTTATCTATCTTTCGGACGAATTAACGTCCTCGGCCGAAATAGAGGAAAAGATGAAGATTCTACTGGCTCGTATTAGTGAGAAACTGGTATGAAACGCCTGTTGTCATATATATTGTTGCTTCCTATCTACTTTTACAGAGCATGCATTTCGCCCATGACTCCTCCTTCATGTCGTTTCACTCCTACTTGTTCGCAATACGCTATTGAAGCGATTAAGAAACATGGCCCTTTTAAGGGACTTTATCTTGCTGTCAGACGAATTCTCCGTTGTCATCCCTGGGGTGGATCGGGATACGATCCGGTTCCTTAATAGGCTATGGATATTCTCGATATACATACACATCGGATGCCTGTTGAACTTGGACAGGCGATACAAAATTGTCAGCCCGCAGAGTTTGATCCGTTGGCCGGTGCTTATTATTCTGTCGGAATTCATCCGTGGTATCTGACTCGTGAAAACCTTGACCGGCAGTGGGAGATGTTGCTTGCAGCGATACAGTGTCCCCAGGTTCTGGCAATAGGTGAAGCCGGTCTTGACAAATTGGTTCGGACAGACTATATGTTGCAACAGGAAGTATTTGAGAAACAGGCTATGCTTGCACACGAAATGAAATATCCGTTGGTGATTCATGCAGTGCGTTCGGCGAACGAAATTATCTGCCTGAGGAAAAAAATGAAACCCTCTAATCCCTGGATTATACATGGGTTCCGTGGAAAGAAAGAACTGGCTTTGCAGTACATCCGGGAAGGGATCTATGTTTCATTGGGTGAGAAATATCAGGAGGAAGTGCTTTGGGGCATTCCCTTGGAATATTTATTTCTGGAAACGGATGAAAGTATGATAGATATTCATTGCCTTTATGAACGTGCTGCTTTGCTATTGGAGATACCTCTTTGCAAACTTATGCAACAAGTGCGTCAAAACATTAATAACGTCTTTTTTAGGCAATAAGAGTTGCTTGTTACGATAAAGAGTCGTACTTTTGCCCTAATTAAACTTTAAAACTTATTATCATTCGATGAATTTTGTAGAAGAACTAAGATGGCGTGGAATGGTGCATGACATGATGCCCGGCACAGAAGAGTTATTGGCTAAAGAACAGGTGACTGCTTATGTGGGTATTGACCCGACAGCCGATTCATTGCATATCGGACACTTATGTGGTGTGATGATATTGCGTCACTTCCAGCGTTGTGGTCATAAACCATTGGCTTTGATTGGTGGTGCGACCGGTATGATTGGCGATCCTTCGGGTAAATCGGCCGAACGCAATCTGCTGGATGAGGAAACACTGCGTCACAATCAGGCTTGTATCAAAAAGCAACTGGCTAAGTTTTTGGACTTCGAATCTGATGCTCCTAACAGAGCTGAACTAGTGAACAACTATGATTGGATGAAGGAGTTCACTTTCCTGGATTTTGCCCGCGAAGTAGGTAAGCATATTACTGTGAACTACATGATGGCTAAGGAATCGGTAAAGAAACGTCTGAACGGTGAAGCCCGTGACGGATTGTCGTTTACTGAGTTTACCTATCAGTTGTTGCAAGGTTATGACTTTCTTCATCTCTACGAAACCAAAGGATGTAAACTGCAGATGGGAGGCTCTGATCAGTGGGGAAATATCACTACCGGTACTGAACTGATTCGTCGTACTAACGGTGGTGAGGCTTATGCATTGACTTGTCCGTTAATCACCAAAGCTGACGGTGGAAAATTTGGTAAGACCGAATCGGGTAATATTTGGTTGGACCCTCGTTATACTTCTCCTTACAAGTTCTATCAGTTCTGGCTCAATGTGAGTGATGCCGATGCTGAGCGCTATATTAAGATATTTACTTCACTCGATAAGGCAGAAATTGACGGACTGATTGCCGAACATAATGAAGCTCCGCATTTGCGAGTGCTCCAGAAACGTCTGGCAAAGGAAGTAACTGTGATGGTTCACTCTGAAGAGGATTACAATGCTGCAGTAGACGCATCCAATATCTTATTTGGTAATGCCACTTCCGATGCGTTGAAAAAGCTGGATGAAGATACATTGTTGGCTGTGTTCGAAGGTGTTCCTCAATTTGAGATCTCACGTGATGCGTTGGCAGAGGGAGTGAAAGCGGTTGATTTGTTTGTCGACAATGCCGCTGTATTTGCTTCAAAAGGTGAAATGCGTAAATTGGTTCAAGGTGGCGGTGTCTCTTTGAATAAAGAGAAGCTGGCTGCTTTTGATCAGGTGATTACTACTGCCGACTTGCTTGATGAAAAGTATCTGTTGGTTCAGCGTGGTAAGAAAAACTATTATTTGATTATTGCAAAATAAAGAACTTCTTTCTCCACCGTTTTGTGTCAGGACGACGGAAGAAGTGAAGTTTCGCTATAAATAAAAAGGATGGATTCTTAGAATCCATCCTTTTTATTTATAGAGTGGATAGGTTAATGCTTTTTCCCTTTGCCTGCCGGGAGTTCTTTCAGCAATTCTTCTACCGCTGTTTTCAATTGTGTATCTTCCCCTTTGACGATTGTTTCCGGTGAGTTGGCTACTTTAATATCCGGTTCCAACTGTGTGTTTTCCAGATAGCTCCCATCCGGAAGTCGATAGCCTATGACAGGAATACCGAATACCAGAGACGGGTCTTGCAGACGTTCCCAAGAAACGCTGGTCATGGTTCCCGGTACGGGCATACCTACCAATTTACCTAGTTTCTGATGGCTGTATACCCATGGTGTGCCATGTGCATTCGAGTAATTGGCTTCACACGTTAGCATGATAGACGGCTTGTTCCATCGGCGGCTGGGCATATCGCAAGCTTCGCGTCCGCGGACGACTTGGGTGAAATACTTTTTACCACTGAACAATACTTCAATATCTTCGTGAAGGCGGCCGCCGCCATTGAAACGGGTGTCGATAACGATTCCTTCGCGATTATTGTATTTTCCTAAAATATCTGAGTAGACAGAACGGAAACTGTCATCACCCATCGATTGTATATGTACATATCCCAGACGTCCGTCAGACCATTTATCTACATCGGCCGCGCGTTGTTTCACCCAACGTTTGTAGAGCAGATTATTGAGTATTCCGTTGCCGATCGGGATAACTACTTCTTCCCACCGTTCACCGCTTTGCGGATTGTATAATGAAACGAGTGTCTTTTTGTTTGCTTTGTCGTTCAATAACGTATGATAGTCTGTTTCAGGGGTTATTTCCTGTCCGTTAATTTTTTCAATGATAGTTCCGGCTTTTACTTTCGAGCGGGCGTGATCGAAAGGGCCCTTCTCAATCACTTCCATGATCGATGCGCCTTTTCCTTTATAATTCCAATCTGTAAGTACCCCCAGACTGGCTGTGGCATCTCCCGGTATAGATGGAGAGAAACGCCCGCCGGTATGTGATACATTCAGTTCTCCCAGCCATTCGCTGAGTAATTCGGCAAAGTCATAGTTATTATTGATGTGTGGCAAAAATTTCGATAAGCAGCAGACATGGTATCCCAGTTTACTCCGTGCATGTTGGCGTTGTAGAAACGTTTCTGTTGTTGCTTATATACATGGTCGAACATATATTCTCGTTCAGCAGCCAGATCCATTTTCATCTCTGCCTTATAGTTGATCGGCTTCAGGGTTTCTCCGCTGAGGTCCATCTTTTGCATGGTATTACCTCCCAGGACAAACAGGGATTTTCCATCTTTGTCCATATCCATAGAAGCCCATCCGGCATTCATTTTATGAAGCAGTTTGGTCTCTTTTTTACGGAGATCCATTTTCCATAGATCAAATCCGCCCTCGAATGCTGACAGATAGTAGAGAGTTTCGCCGTCTTTTGAGATAATAGTACTGCCCAGGTTCGAAGAGTTGGGAGTGAGGCGTATGATGCGATCCTCAAGACCATTCAGTTCTACTAGGATGTTTTTGATCTCATCTTTCTTCTCAGTATCTGTTTGGGGATCCTTCTTCTTATCTTTTTTCGGGTCAATTGAGGCTTTTTCTTTATCTTTCTGTTGTTCCTTTTCCAGTTCTTTTTGCAATTCATAATCTTCTTTGCTCAGGCGGAACTTGTCGAAAGCATCTTGATTGAGAAATACCAGCATGGCATCATTCTGTGAACCCCAGGAAGCATGTGCACGCATACCATATCGTTCGGTTGTGAACAAAATGGCATTGCCGTCCAGTACCCAACGGGGAGATCCGCTCATGTAACCGCTGTTGGTCAGGTTGGTAATCGGACTGTCCCCCTTTGCACTTACCAATCCTATATCCGAGTAAGGATCGTGTCGGTTGCCGATAAATTCGAGGGTGAACCATTTGCCGTCAGGTGACCATTGATAGTCGAAGTTTCCATCTGTGCTGAACCAGGTGGAACCATCGGTGATCTGACGAACTTTTTTCGTATCCAAATTGATTACCATCAAACGGTTACGCTCCTCTATAAATGCCAGCTCTTTACCGTCCGGTGAGAACTGCGGATAGGCCCGTTCCACGGTTGCGGATGGTAACAGCACCTCTTCTTCGATGATGGTGGCATTGGGGAAATTAGCTTCTTCCTTACGGGCTATTTTAGCAAGAAAAAGTTGCCAGTTGCCGTTACGCTCACTTGCGTAAGCCAGTGTACGATTGTCCGGAGCAAATGTTAACCCGGCTTCGCGTGCGGGTGTATGGGTGATTTGCTTTGTAGTTGCATAATCAGTTGAGGTTACAAATACTTCTCCCCGTACGATAAATGCAATTTGCTTCCCATCCGGTGATACAGTCCCTGATGTTGCCCCGTTTGTAAAAGTCAGGTCTGCTATTTTGTCCTGATCATCACGGACAATATCTATGTTTATTTTCTGTGGAGTGGCATTATCCTTTTGGGTATATATTTCTCCGTCGTATGCATAGCATAGCGTTCCGCCGTGACTCATTGACAGGAAACGTACCGGGTGTGTTTTGAACGATGTTACTGCTTTCAGGTCTTGTGCGTTGTCCAATGGAAAACTATAAACATTAAATGACCCTTTCCGTTCGCTTAAAAGATATACGCTTTTTCCGTCCGGTGAAAGTACGGGATTGCGGTCTTCTCCGGCATGATTGGTCAGGTTGGTATGTTTTCCTGTTTTAGTGTCGTACAGCCAAATGTCGCGGGTGATGGACGAAGTGTGGTGTTTCCGCCATTCATCTTCAAAACCTTTACGATCCTGATAGAGAAAGAACTCTCCTGATGGCGCATAACAAACGGCTTCGGCCGGAGTACCCAGTACCTGCTCCGTACGTCCTCCGTTCACGGGAACCTTGTATAGTTCTGTCATGGCTGTTGTCGGGAACAAAGCACTTTGTGACGGATCCTGGATGGATGCTGAAAAGAGAATGTATTTTCCATCCGGTGTAAAAGCCGAAGGCAGTTCGGATGAAGAATGGGTAGTCAGTCTTTGTGCTGTACCTCCTGTCGCAGGCATTACAAAAATATCAAAGTTGCCATTACGATCACTGGCAAAAGCTATTTGTTTACTGTCGGGTGACCAAATGGGGGTACATTCATACGAAGGCTGTGTTGTGAGCTGGATGGCTGTTCCTCCTCCGGCAGATACCTTATAAATGTCTCCTTTGTAGCAAAACGCTATTTCTGTTCCGTCCGGCGAAATCTGTACATCGCGCATCCATAGCGGTGATGCGGCATTGCCGGTAAGCGTGGTGAGACCCAGTGCAATACATACAAAAAGTTTTCTCATACTTACTGAATTTATTTGTTTACTTTATTGATTTCTGTAAGTACAAAGGTAGCAATTCGCTTCGGCTAACGAGACTTATTATACAAAAAAGTCTAAAAAGATTTGGAAAATAGCTTGCATGGCATTATCTTTGCATCGCTTTTTAACAGAAAGCGCAATAGCTTGTCCTATGGTGTAATGGTAGCACAACAGTTTTTGGTTCTGTTTGTCTAAGTTCGAATCTTGGTAGGACAACCAAAAGGAAGCTCTGATAATCATTGATTATTGGAGCTTCCTTTTTTTATATCGTTTTGTATCATTGAAAATAGTCGTCAAACTCCTTCAAAACGTATTATAGTTCGTTAAAAAGATGTACATTGCATCAATTCTGGACATTTTTGGTGGATAATTGGAACAAAATTGCAAGGTTAACCCGTTTTCTTTTACTATTTTTGCATCGTGTACGTAAACGATGTGCATTTGAGAAAGAGAGCTTATTCAATAACTATAAATAAATAAGGTATGAAAACGAACTATGAAATTCGCTATGCTGCGCATCCCGAGGATGCAAAAAGTTATGATACTGCAAGAATCCGTCGCGATTTCTTAATCGAAAAAATATTTGTTCCCAACGAAGTGAATATGGTGTACTCCATGTACGACCGTATGGTTGTAGGCGGCGCGCTTCCGGTAGGAGAGGTGCTGACACTCGAAGCGATCGACCCGCTGAAGGCTCCGTTCTTCCTGACCCGTCGTGAAATGGGTATTTACAATGTAGGCGGACCGGGCGTAGTGAAGGCCGGAGATGCGGTTTTCGAACTTGACTATAAAGAAGCCCTCTACCTTGGTTCGGGCGACCGTGTGGTGACGTTCGAAAGCAAGGACGCTTCCAATCCTGCCAAATTCTATTTCAACTCACTGACCGCACACCGCAACTATCCCGACCGTAAAGTGACGAAAGCGGATGCCGTAGTGGCTGAAATGGGCTCGTTGGAAGGTTCCAACCACCGTAACATCAATAAGATGCTGGTCAATCAGGTATTGCCTACCTGTCAGCTGCAGATGGGTATGACGGAACTTGCTCCGGGAAGCGTATGGAACACGATGCCTGCCCACGTGCACAGCCGTCGTATGGAAGCTTACTTCT
>ENA-OQIF01000288-OQIF01000288.1-human-gut-metagenome-genome-assembly--contig:-NODE-288-length-23199-cov-2.466800_pt1 | contig 23199 bp, 15 predicted proteins | sample MGYA00242574_ERZ504738 | MGnify/ENA primary metagenome ERZ504738 (study PRJEB26092, sample SAMD00036437) | human gut metagenome | host: Homo sapiens | study: EMG produced TPA metagenomics assembly of...
GTTTCGGGGTATGCCCGGATAACGCTATCAAGAAGATTAAGCCGGGCGAATACGAGTTCAAGTATGACTATTGCAAGGGTTGCGGTATTTGTGTCGAGGAATGTCCCTTTGCGGTTCCATCATGATGGTTCCGGAGGAAAACTAGCCGGTGATTAGGCGCGCTAGCGAGTAAATCGGAACCGATATAAACAGGGTGGGCAGCAGGGCGAGGGCTAGTTGTCGCCAGCGATAGTTTTTACCCGCAGGTACGACAAACAGTACGTTTATGCAGCCTACCAGCAGCCCAGAGCCGAATCCTATCCCCAGGGTGGTTACCCAGATTGCCAGGGAGGGGTTGCGGTTGGCGAAGGGGATTGCCAGTGCCAGGTCTGAATATCCGTGTAGCACAAAATAGGTGAGTATCCCGGCAGCGATTACCCCGGCGAGAATGCAGTATAGCCAGCGAATCCAGGCGTGTTTGGTGGGCAGCGCGAGTGTTAGGCACGCTAGCCCCATGGCTGGTAGCGCCGCCATAGCCAGGAGGTTCATAGTGGGGTAGGCGGTGGATAGTCCCCATGCGGAACCGGCTGCTACCAGGGCACATCCGGTGACTGTGCTGGACAGTGACCAGGTTGTTAGGGGACGGTGTTTACCGCGGGTCATTTCGGCGATAAAGGCTGCAAATACACACCAGGAGAGCACCAGGGGCACCCAGGTGAGGTTGGAGGTTAAAAAGGCAGTTAGGAGGCAACCGATTCCGCTTAATCCCACTACAATCGCGGTGCGTGGGGGGCTGGGGGCTTGAGAAAGGCTGCCCCAACTTATCGCGACCAGCACGGTTACTGTCCCGGCAATAATTACCAGCACGTAGGGGTTCCAGTTCAGGAATAGCAACATAGCTAAGGGCGGGAGCGCCGCTAAAAGGGCGACCCACCAGGGGCGGGCAGCTATGGGGGAAGCAGAGTGTTTTAGGTTGGCTGCCATATCTTCCATGTTCTTGATGTTCTCACGGGTTTTGCTCTACGCCCAATTAGTTGTGCCTATTGGATAGCTTTTCATCTACTCTACTAGGCTGTTGTTTATGATGGATTTACCTTTGGGACTGGCGAAGGAATTGATTCCTTTGGCATGGCTTTTGGGTTCTTGGCGGGGCTGGGGTACGGCTCGTTTGTGGAAGAACCTGGAAGATGCTGATGATGAGCGCCAGGAATGTTTTATTTGGCAGGAGACTTCTTTCCGCGCTACTGGCACTTCACTGCAGCAGGTGACGCTAACGTGGGGTGCACAGGCATTGGGGCAAGAGCCTGATATGCGCGCTGATGCGGCGACGGGGCTTTTCTCAGTTACGTCGGGGTGCTTTGCTGTGGCGGGAGGATACTGCCTGGCAGGTGAGGGCGTCGGCGGTTGCTGATAGTGAACAGGAGGCGAGGGCGCGCTGCCGCTTGGATAGCAACGGCGGCCCGTTTACCAGCGAGGTTTCTTGGGAGGCGGTTTCGATGGGGCCGCGGGTTATGGTTTCTTCGCTTAGCGCCCCTCCTCCTTTTGAGAAGTTTTCGCGAATGATGGGGCTGGTTTCTTCAGAGCTGTTTTGGGCGCAGGATTCGGTGCTTTTGGGCGGAAAGAGTGAGTCTGATTTTTCGGCGCGCTTGCTGCGTATTCCTGCTGGCGAGGAAACTTTGAATGCTCCGGGGGTGCGCTCGCTTCCGATGCGAGAGGAGGGTTTGCAGTGACTTTTGTTGATAACCAGGTGGCCTTACTCTCGGGGCTTGGGGTTTGTGAGACTGGTTTGGAAGTTTTGACGATTTCAGGCCCGGATGCCCCCTCGTGGCTTACTACTTTGTCTTCGCAAAAAGTTGCAGATATGACGGCCGGTGAGAGCCGTGAAATGCTGTTTTTAGATGCGGCAGGTCATGTTAGCCATGCTGCCGGGATTGTTTGGGCAGGTGAGGTGGCTTGGCTGTTTTCTGCGGATGCACCCGGCTTGGCGGCGTTTTTGGAGTCGATGAAGTTCCACTCGCGGGTGGAGGTTAAGCTGCGTTCTGATTTGTTAGTTTGGGGGTTTTTTGCCCCCAGCGCTGCCCGAGAAGTGTTGGCGGAGTTTGGGCCTATCTGGGCTGACCCTTGGCCGGGGGTTACTGCGGGTGGCACTGCCTATTCTCCTCGCGATTTGGTTCATCCCGGCGAAAGCTATGCTGCGTATTTAGGGGTGGTTCCTCGCGCCCAGTTGCCGCAGGTGCGTGCCCGTTTGAATTCGGTTTGGGCTGATTGTTCTTGGCCGGTGGAAACTGAGGATGGCTATAGTTTGTCAGCTCCGGTTTTTGCTGAGGTTTCTGATTGGGATGCTTTGCGGATTGCGGCGTGGCGTCCTTATGGTCGTGATATTGATAAGCGCACTTTGCCGCACGAGTTGGATTGGCTGCGCACGGCGGTGCACCTTAATAAGGGATGCTACTGCGGGCAGGAGACGGTGGCACGAATCGTTAATTGGGTCGCCCGCCACGTCGCGCCGTGTTTTTACAGCTTGATGGGGCGCTTTCGCAGTTGCCTCCTCCTGGGGCGGAGCTGTTTTCTGCTGATAGCCGGGTGGGTAGTGTGCTTTGCTCTGCTAATCATTTTGAGGACGGCCCGATTGCCTTGGGTTTGGTTAAGCGCGCGGCTCCTCTGGGGCAGTTAAGTGTTTCTTGGCGAGCCGGCGACGAGGAGTTTTCTTTACCGGCTTTGCAACGCCTGATTGTGGATTCTTCTGGGGTTTCTTGGCGCGGGCAGGTGAGCGTTGATCGCAAAGGCTTTTTCGATTTGAAACCGCCCTCTGCTGCACGTTCTTTGAATATCGGAGGATAGGTAGGGTTTTATGCGCTGTCTAGTTCAACGGGTTTCATCGGCAAAGGTCTCCGTAGCGGGGGAGGTAGTCGGCCGTCTTGACCGCCCAGGACTGCTGGTGTTTGTGGGGGTTACCCCCGGTGATGGGCAGGCTCAGATTGATTGGATGGTGCGCCGTCTGCTTAATCAACAGGTTTTTGAGGACGGATCATCAGTTTTGAGTGCGGGCGCGCCTTTGTTGGTGGTTTCGCAGTTTACTTTGTATGGCTCGGTTCGTAAGGGACGCCATCCTTCCTGGACTTATGCCGCGCCGGGTGAAGTGGCGCGTCCTATCTTTGAGAAACTGGTTGCGGATTTGCGCGCTGGGGGCGCACAGGTTCAGACCGGAGTTTTTGGGGCTATGATGCAGGTTTCCCTGGTTAATGAGGGGCCTTTTACCTTGTGGCTGGCAAAGGAGCCACCGGGCTTTCCGTAGTGAGTTGTTCCTTTTATTCGTGAGTCGCCCTGCCAGTTGGCGCGGTAGCCGGTGGTGGCTAAGGAAACGTTCGCGCTATAGCTGAGTGCTTTAGTTGGGGTCGAGGGCAGGGGGTTGTTTTTGTGGCTGGCTGTGGCTCCAGAGCGGACGCCCTAATGCTTCTTTAATTATTTGTAGAGCTGCGGAGGGTGTTATCCCTGTGAATCTATGCACGTTTTATGGCTCTTTGTCAGTAAAGGTTCGCGAAACCTACTGCTAGTAGCGACTTAACATCTAAAGATTAGCTAAGTAAATGGCGAAGAACTCGCTAAATGCTATTGCGTTTCTGCATGAAAATCTAGTAACATGGTAGCTGCATTAAAATATATTAACTGCACTCAGACAAGTTAATAGTGTTCCTGTCGGCATTAACAACAGGTCAGGTCCCTCCAGACGGGCATTTGGGCATGACATAACCCAGACGAACGTCTCCTCAGGACTTGTTGGTGGAGATGCCGATCCCTCCTTCTAGTAGACACAGGATGAATAATGATTAACAGTCAAACTGCGAAGTTGTTGCGGCGCTGGATTGTTGCAGGTTTAGCTGCCGCTTTAGCTCTGGCATGGACTATCACCACCTTGGTAGCCCCCTCCCAGGCCTCCGATGGGGAAAACGCCCAATTAGATAAGAACTTTAAAGCTGTCGAAGCCGGAATGAACTTCCAGGCGGTGAAGAACGGGGTTTGGAATATAGCAAATCCACCATTCGCGTTTGCGGATCTCGCTGGCTTCTACTACAAACAATTCGTTCCCAATAACACTGATGCTCAAAAGCGTACTTGGTCCGCTGCCCGAGATCAGGCGAACTACTGGCAGCTTGGCGGCGGAGTTAGCTTAAACGGCGAGAACTCCAGCTACGTCTCTCCCTATCTAATGGTGAAAGACCCGAGTTCTGTGAATTGGAATGTCCGTACTCAAGGTGCACGGCAACAGGCTCCCGAATACATAACCAGCGCCTTGTGTGTTCAGCCCGGTGTGGGAATGGATCGCTCCTGGCTAGATCCGGTCAAGCCCGGTCATAAAGATCGGGCACTTAAAGTTGCGATTGATGCTAATGAAGGTGTCGGGGTTGTAGGCAAGTACGACCATCGTCTGGTAATGGAACCTGAAATTCAGTTACAGCTCAAAGCGCTTGCCTATCTATACAATGGCGGCGACCGTCGGTTAATGGATGTCGATACTCGCTTCCCGGCAGGAAAAGACTTTTACGAACAAAACAAAGCACTGATTGAGGAACACAAAGCTGCGCTGCAATTAATGAATCAGCTAAAGGGTGCGGATAAGAACGCGGTTGCCCAAGCTATGATTTGGGCGATTGAAACCAAAACGCCAGCAAACCGGATTGTCATTACTTATTCGAACGGTACCGAAAATAAGCAACTAACCGCTATCGCGCAGCAGCTGCTACCCCACATCGAAAAAATAGCGAAGGCGGAAATTAAGATGTGGCAAGCCTATCAGGCTTTGAAAGACCAGAAAATTGAAAATGAAAAAGCTTATAAAGAGGCACTCGCTAAGTGGAGGGCAGAAACTGCAGCCAGTATGGCTAAAGACGAAGCTACTTATCAAACCAATAAACAGCTTCTAGAATCCATTAAGCTCAGCGTTACTCGCGCTGACGATACACATTTCCGAGTAAATCTGATTGGCAGCTCCGAAGCTATAGCTCTATTGCAACAAGCTAAAGGCAGCCTGAAAATCAGTGGTTCTAGCAATTTAGAGCTCCCCTCTGATTTGTCAATAGCAAAAGCAGCTTCTCCCTCCGGAATTTTAGTAGCAGTTAAATTTGACCCCCGTCTGGCGTGTTCCGGGAAAGCTCAACGCGCCTCTATCCAAGCCTCATTCAAAGGCAGTATCGAACTCACCCGTACTTACATTTTTAATCCTGATAAGAAAATCTATGTAGATTTCCAATCACAGGTGAACCTTGGTAAGTACGCGGTAGCAGTATCCGGCTCGGCGGAAAGCTCCTTCGATTTCATCTCCACCTGCCCGGTGGCTCCGGAGCCTAGCATCGGCACTACTTTAGAGGGTACTGATGGCGCTAAAGCAATTGATACCGCAGGTAAAGCCGATACCGACACTGTCACCCTTACCGACAAGGTAGCCTTCAAGAATCTTAAAGGCGGACAAAACTACGTCATCAAAGGTGAACTCGTAGACGGTGACGGCAACAGCGTAGGCGTAACCGCCGTCTCTGACCCCTTTGACCCCAAAGCGTCCGGGGCAAGCGACAACGGCAATGGCTACTATTCCGGAACCATCAACATCAAGTTCCAAGTACCAGTAGCTAAAATCCGTGAAAATGCGAAACTGGTAGCATTTGAGACCCTCTATCAAGGCACCAACCCTGGACACCGGGGACCAAAGTTACCGAACACAAAGACAAGACCGACGAAAACCAGACCGTCACCGAAAAACCCCGCATCGGGACCAGTGCCCAGGCACAAGGCGAATCCACCGATAACGGTAAAGTAGCCGTACCCGAAGAAGGTAAAGACGTCCTCATCAAAGACACGGTTACCTGGAACAAGCTGAACCCCGGAACCTACACCCTCAGCGGACAGCTGATGAAGAAAGTAGGAAACCAGGTAACCCCGGTAGAGGGCACTAAAGCGGCTAAAAACTTCACGGTAAACACCGGAGAGCTAAAAGGCGTCCAAGAACTAACGTTCACCCTGCCTGCTAAGCAAATCGAAGCAGGTGCCTCCTATGTGGTGTACGAAAAAGTATTTAAAGGTGCTGACAACACTGCTGGAATCCTCGTGGCATCCCATGAAGACCCCAACGACAAGGGACAGACAGTAACCGTTAATCCCAAACAGCACAAGCTACCTACCATTAAAACCAAAGCGTGGGTACGTGACGACGGTAACACCCTGATTTCCAGCGTTGAAGCAAACGGCAAAGACTTCAAAGTCAAAGACCAAATCGAATACCAAAACCTGAAAGCCGGAACCTACACCGCTTTCGCCACCCTGGTAAACAAAGACAACCCGAAAGACATAATCGCTAACGGACGTCAAGTATTCACCAACGGCACCGAAAACGGAAGCACCCTGGTAGAACTCACCGTACCCGGTTCCAAAGTAAAAGCCGACGGCAAATACGTAGTATTCGAACGCATCTACCAAGGCGAGCAAAGCACCGAGCCGAGTGGCGACCCCTACGCGAAACACGAAGAAATCACCGATGGCTCCCAAACCATCACCGTAACCCCCAAGAACCCGGTACCTGCCGAGTTCAAGATCGTTAAAAAGACCGTCGGTGGCAACACCGATAGCGATCGGGTATTCGACTTCGATGTAAGCTGCGACGGATTCAAGACCACCGCCACCGTGCTAGTGCGTAAAGGCACAACCCAAGGAGAAACCAAAGTCTCCAGCCCCGCACTCACCAGCGGCATGAGCTGCCAGGTAAGTGAAAAAGCAGTAACCGACACCCTGAACACGGTAAAAGTGAAATTCACTGGCACCGAAACCAGCAGTGACGGTACCGTAGCGCGGTTTAACCTCACCGAGGACAACGCTAAGACCGTAGTGGTGACGGCCACCAACACTTACACTCCGAAAGAAGCAAAATTCACCGTTCGTAAGAACGTAGAAGCAGCCGGAGTAACCCACTTCAATGTGCCAAACTCTTTCGACTTCTCCTACAAGTGTGACGGTGACTCCACCTGGAACGCTATACCTAGCTTGAAAGCAGGAGAAACCTCTGCGGCAATCAAAGTAAAGCCCGGCGTAACCTGCCAGATTAAAGAAAACAGCGCCACCCCGGATAACCTAAACCGGCAGCTCCAATGGCAAGGCGCCCAAAGCGAAGCCGCAGGAATAGCAACCTTCAAGGCAGAAGCTGCCAACCAGCTCGCCCTAGTCGCCACCAACACCTACACCGAGAAGACCGGGCAACTGGAAATCTCCAAGCAGGTAGTAGACGGAACCGCTGGCGCCGGCACCATTCCGCGCACATTTGAAATGAAATACATCTGTGCTACCGGACAGAAGGCCGAAAGCGTAACCAAGAAGCTAACCTCCATTAGCGTAAACAAAGGTGAAACCAAGAAGATTACTGGTATTCCAGTAGGTTCACAGTGTGCAGTCTACGAAGATACCACCGGTATCAACGTACCCAACACCACTTTGACCACCACCTTTAATGGTCAAGCACCTCAGCAGGTGACCATCGGGGGACACGTTCTGCATAACGCAGCACTGTCCACCCCGATTAAAGCTGGCGAAAGCCAAAAAGCCACCATCAACGTAGAAAACAAATACGTAAACCAAAAAGTTGGCGGCTTTGAGGTAGAGAAACTCGTCTCCGGAGTAGTAGATCCCGGCACCGTCCTCAAAGACGTCGCCTTCGACTTCGGATACTCCTGCCAGATTCCCGGCAACGCTAACGCGGTTAAAGGCAGCTTCAAGCTCAAGCACGGTCAAACCTTCACCAGCGCTGACCCTGCCAACCCGCAGCTAAACAACCTGCCCGTAAATACCGTATGTAAAGTATGGGAAGAAACCCCCAAGTCCAGCGAAAACGCTGACTATGTAGGTTCCGGTTTACAGGCAAGTGCCACCAACGGTGCGGAAGTAACCGGAACTGATGGGAAACTTGAGCTGACCATTAAGCTGAACAAAGCCGCTGCTAAAGCAAAAATCCTGGCAACCAACCAGTACAGCCAGCAGCTCGGCGGATTCACCTTAAAGAAAGAAGTTCAGGGCAGCGCCGACAAGGTACTAAATATCCAGTCCTACAAGTTCAAACTAACCTACAAGGACGGCTCCAACACCCAAGAGATTGAAAAAGCAATCACCCCCGGTGGTTCCTACTCTGCATGGGGTCTGCCCCTCGGTAGCCAAGTACAGGTAGAAGAACTCGGAGCTATCGACAACAACGGCAAGTTCATCCCGTTCAACGAGCTATCCACCGCCCAGGTAAACCACTCCCTCAGCTGGAATGGAACCCGCGATGATAACTCCACTGCCGCCACCAACAGCTTCACCATCAATAAAGCGATGACCGAAGCCCAGTGGAAAGAAAACGGTAAACAAGCCAACCTGGTAGTTAAAGCCACCAACGTCTACAAGCAGATTGAACAAAAAGGCACTTTCTCCGTGCAGAAGACCACGGTTAAAGTTGCCGGTGAAAGCGCCGCTAAGGTAAAGGATTTACCTGCCACCTACAACTTCACCTACAACTGTGAAGGCACTCAAGGCAACATCAACAATGTAAAGCCCGGTGGAGAACCAGTAGCAGCCTCCGTACAGTTCAAAGCAGGAACTGTCTGCACCCTAACCGAGCAGCAGATTCTACCTGCCGGAACTAACGGTCAAACCGTAAGCTGGACAGTAGACGGTAAAGGGGCAGGCGTAGGCTCTGCCTCCGGACAAAGCGTCACCTTCACCATCGGTGCAGACGCTAAAACCCCGGTAAAGGTACAGGCAGCCAACGAATACCAGACCCCCGATAAACCCCGGATTGCGACCGAGCTCAAAGGCGAAGGACGCAATGGGAATATCGATTTGGTTCAGGAAGCTGACCACACCTACACCCTGACCGACAAGATTAGTTACTGGAACCTGCAGGTAGGTAAGACCTACAAGTTCTCCGGTGAACTAGTTGTGCCCAACGCTGACAAGACCAGTGCCACCGGCACCGGTATTAAAGCCGAAAAGGAAGTTACCATTACCAGCCCCAACGGCGTAGTGGAACTGCCGTTCAAACTAACCCAGGCACAAGTACTCAAATACTCAACCCTGGTAGCCTTCGAACAGCTTGACCTGAAAGTAGACGGCGGATTCGAGCCGGTCACCGACCACAAAGATCCTAAAGACGAAAACCAGACCAAGCATGTGAACCCCTGGATAGCCACTGTGCTAACCGACGAGGCGAAGAATAAGCAGATTGACACCACCGGTAAAGCCGATAGCGATATCGTAAACCTGGTAGATGTGGTTAAATACCACAACCTGGAAGCAGGAAAGACCTATCACCTCACCGGGAAACTGGTAGACGGTAAAGGAAACCCGATTGGTGTAGACGCAACCTCCGAGCCGTTCACCGTGCCCGGAGAAGCCGGAACCCGCCAGTCAGGCGAAGTCAAGATGACCTTCAAAGTCACCGTGGCTCAAATCCGTCAAAATGCCAAACTGGTAGCCTTTGAGTACCTTCGTGACGGGAAACCGAACAACCCCGGTGATGGAACAGTAGTCACCAAGCACGAAGATCCTAAAGATGAAAACCAGACCGTAAACGAAGGTCCGCGTCGCCGGAACCACCGCGACCAACACGGCGGGAACTAAAGTATTCGACGCGAAGACCCCGGCGAAAGTGCTAGACCGGGTAACCTGGTCGAAACTACCTGCCGGAAACTACGTACTGGTCGGCACGCTGATGGACAAAAGGAACCAACCAGGCAGTACCGAACGTTACCGCCCCGGTAGTGAAGTTCACGGTAGCACCTGACCAGCTGAGCGGCGTCCTAGAAATGACCTTCCAGATACCCGCCGAGCAGGTCAAAGCCAAGTCACAGTTTGTAGCGTTTGAAAAGATTTACCGCCAAGGAGACGTCGACGATAGCGGCAAAGTTATCGGCGGCAAAACCCCGGTAGTAGAACACTCCGATTTGAACGATGCAGATCAGACCGTAAACATCGGTGAAGAACCGCAAAGCCCGGTAACTCCGAAACTATCCCTAGAAAAGATAGTCAAGAGCGAAGGACTAGAGGTTCCTGCCTCCAAAGAGTTTAACTTCACCATGAAGTGCTCCAACCCGGCAGACGGAACTACTAAAGAACATCACTACTCTGTGACCGCAGGAACTCCGGTAGCACTCCACTACATTAAAGGCGCAAACTGTACCCTAACCGAGGACAAAGCTGCCGCTAAAGTAGCAGGAACTGCTCCCACCAAGACCGAGTTCACCGCGAACTCACCGAAAGTAGGGTTAATCAGTTCAGAAAACTCCGCATCATTCAAGATGCCGGCAGAAGAACTAACCGAGGTGAATATCAAGTTCACAGCGACTAACACCTACCCGGTACCCGAAAAGCCGACCGTAGCGACCTCCGCCAAGGATGCCGCCGGCACCAAGGGAATGTATGGGCAAACCAAGGACGCTAACCAGGTTTACGCCGGAAGCTCCGCCGAGATTATTGATGAAGTTTCCTGGGCAAACCTCTTGCCTGGTGACTACGTACTCATCGGTAAACTCATGGACAAGGCAACCGGAAACCCGGTAACCTCCTACAGCTCCGCTCCGGTTAAGTTCACGGTTAAAGAGGGCGAAAAGACCGGTAAACAGGACATCAAGTTCACGGTTACCGGCGACTCACTGAAAGCCAACAACTCCTACGTGGTATTCGAATATGTTTACCGTGCAGGAGACGTCAACGGGGTAACCCCGAACCAGGACGCGAAAGTAGTTGCCAGTCACGAGGACATTAAAGACAGTGACCAAACCGTTCAGGCAATCACTCCTCCGTCTCCACCCGCAGCGAAAGTGAAAGTAAAGAAGACGGTAGAGGCTACTGGCATGAGCGTAGCTGGAAACCGCGCCTACTACTTCACCATTACCTGCCACGACAAGGACGGTAAAGAGGCTGGAACCAGTACCCTACTGGTACGTCCTAACGCTCCTACCGAGGTAAACGGGCTACGTTCCGGTTACGTATGCTCCATCACCGAAGATTTGCATAACGCCATTGAACAAGAGGTAACCCCCGCAGTTTCGCTAACCAGCGGAACCGCAGGATTCAGCGTACAGCAAGACTCCACCGCAGGGTCGGCACACTTCACAGTACCGGCAGCAACCGAACAGGTTCCGGAAGTACTGGTGAACGTAACCAACACCTACAACAAGATGGGCAAACCGGAACTGCAAACCAACGCGGTAACCGATAACGGTACTAAATCAGTACAGGCTGGAACCGCGACCACGGTAACCGACACCGTTACCTGGAAGAACCTGCCAGAAGGCAAGTACCTGCTGACCGGTAACCTCATGCACATCAGTGGAAACAACGCTGCTCCGGTAGCGGGAGTAACCAACGAACCAGTGGTAGTTGAAATCACCAAGGACAACTCCTTGGCAGGTAGCACCACCATGAAGTTCAACGTTCCCGCAAACGCGATCAGTCAAGCTGGCAAGTACGTGGTATACGAATACCTGTACAAGTTCGAGGACACTGATGGCACTAAACCGAAGCCGAACACCTCCGCTGTGGTTTCCCACAACGACCCCAGTGATGATAATCAGACAGTGACTGTTACCGAGGCTCCCTCGGTAAGCACCACTGCCACCGCTGACGGGGTAAACGATAAGGAAATCCAAAAAGGGAAAGCTGCGGTCGTAACCGATACCGTAAACTGGAAGCATCTAGCAGCCGGTGAATACATCGCCCTAGGTGAACTGGTAGACCAAAAGGTAACCCGGTAGCGGGCGTAACCACTAAAGCGGTAGCGTTCACTGTAAACCAGGGAGAAAATGCCGGAAGCGTAGTTACTAAGTTCCAGGTGCCAGCATCGGCAACCACCAATGCTGGAACCAAGTTCGTAGTATTCGAGCGAATCTACCGTGCCAGTGACGTTGATTCCAAGACCGGGCGACCCGCCGACAACGCTAAGCCGGTGGTATCCGAACTTGATCTCAACTCGGTCAATCAGACCGTGACAGTCGTAGAAAAGCCGCAAGGTCCGCCTGCGATTACCTTCACCAAGGTGACCGAAAAAGCCATGGCTGGGGAAGTACCCGACCAAGACCGCAAGTTCAAGTTCACCATCAGCTGTGACAAGAACTTCGGGGGCGCCTTCGAGTTCGAAATGCCCGCGGGAGTATCAGCTTCCCTACCTGGAGGCAAGCAGCTACAGAGCGGAACAGTCTGTACCCTCACCGAGATGCTGACCGATGAAGCGAATCCGGACGGAATCTTGCCGAGCGCGATTAGCTTCAGCTCCTCCAACCCGGCAATGACAGTCTCGAAGATAAACAACCAGACAGCCCAGTTCACGGTACCTAACGTAGATACTGATGTGATTCCGGAAATCCAAATCACTATTAGGAACGTCTACAGCAAGGAATACCCTGCGCTCGGGACGGTTGCGCGCGACAACGCCGACCAAGACAAGGTAGTAAACGTTAAGAAAGGCGAACCTGCCCAAGTTCAAGACGTTGCCACCTGGAAGAACCTGCCTGCTGGTGACTACACCATGATTGGTACGCTGATGGACAAACTAACCGGCAAGCCAGTTATCGGTGCTAACACCCCGGCAGTAAACTTCACTGTCAAGAAAGGTGAAAAGACCGGGACAGTTACCGCCCTATTTACCGTGCCCGCCGAAAACGTCTCCACCAAAGCAAGCTGGGTAGTATTTGAAAAAGTCTACAAAGCTGGCGACGTGACCGACGGCAAGGTTAAAGAGGGAGCCAACCCGGTAGTTGATCACGCGAATATCGAGGACGCGGATCAGACCGTCAGCGTAACTCCACCTCCTGCCGGACCGGAACCCAAGACTCCTGAAATCGCTACCGTTGCGAAGAATGGAACCACCTACACAGATGGAACCAAAGATTCCAACCTAGGCAAACAGGTTCTAACCGCCGGTCAAGATGCAATCGTCGTAGACACCGTTAAGTGGAGCAACCTGGAACCGGGTGAATACACCATCACCGGTACCCTGATGGATAAAGCCACTAAAGCGCCTGTAACCTACCTAGACAAGGATGGAAAGCAGCAAAACGGGGCAGAAGCCACCAAGGGTTCATTCACCGTGAAGAAAGATGAAACCAGTGGGGAAGCCAAAGTCTACTTCCGGGTGAAAGGTCAAGCGATTCAAGCTAACAACCAGTATGTGGTGTACGAAGATCTATACAAGACCGCCGACACCACCGATGGTAAACCCAACCCGGGAGCGGAAATTGTTGCCAAGCACCATGACATTAACGATGCGGCACAAACCCTGAGCGTAGATAACCCCACGCCAGGAACCCCGCCCGAGACACCTAAGACCCCGAACACTCCAGGAACTACACCACCTCCGAATCCGGGCACTACACGCCCCCATTCCCGCGGGTAGTTCGCACCATCCTAGCCAAGACTGGTTCAACTACCGGAATCATGGTTATGACTGGTGTTCTAGCAATGGTAGCCGGAGTTGGATTAGTGCTAATCCGCCGCTACCAGCGTGAAGAACTCGAGGACTAGGAAACTAAACATAAATGAATAACTAGAAGGACCTTGGGGTCGGAAGATTATCTTCCGACCCCAAGTGCTATGTAGCCGCGTTCTTTTTCGGGTGTTGTAATCTGCACTGTTCTTGTCTGCAAGTTCGTGAAAAGACGAGTATGCCTCGGTAAATGTGGCTTCTGCGGGGGTAAAAGTTTTTCCTCCTGCCCAAGAATTTGGAAAACGTAGCGACGTTTTCCAAATTCTTATGCCCACCGCACCCACTCGGATAAAACTTTTGCCCCCGCCTTGTCAGGCGTTCCTTTTCACCGGCCGCGACCCTTATGAACCGCCAACCCAACGTTTTGATTTAGCCGTTGCCGTCTTGTTGTTAAACCCGAAATTGAGCGCGGTGGAGGGGCTCATCATTTTCTGGTTGCTTGGAATCCGCATATTTACTCGGATAAGCGTGGTAGACGGGTCGCGGCCGGTAAAAGATACGAGAGGGGCTTGACCGGCGGAGCCGGTCATGGGGTCCCCGGAGTGCTTTTACCGAGCCAGACCCGTTCCAGGGTGTTGGCTGGTTACACTGCGCAATTGGCATAGAAATACCCTCCCTGCTTTTTGGCAGGGAGGGCAGCTTTTAACTATTTGAATGACTTACGAGTTACTTTTCAACCTTATCTTTAACCGCATCAACGGCATCCTGGGCTTTGTCGGCAACGTCCTCGGCAACCTCTTTAGCCTTGTCCTGAGCGTCCTCGACAGCTTCTTTCGGGTCAAACTCGCTGACCTCGACGTCCTCCCAGTATTCTTCAGCCCAAGGGTCGTCAACCGGCTGGGAACGGCGGTAAAGTAGATAGCCAATTCCGCCAGCTAAAGCCGCCAAAATCAGGAACAAGAAAGTCTTACGTCCTCGCTTTGGTGAAGACTTGCCAACCTTTTCCGCTAAAGCCTCACGTCCGTTTGCTGAATGTTTCTTCAATTGCTTACTAGCCTCCTTAAAAGACTTCTCGGAATACTTCTTAGCATCTTGGAACTGATCCTTCATACTATCAACCGCGCTCTCAACAGTGGGCATCAAGTCAGAGGTAACCTTTCCTGTAAATCTTGAGCACCCTCAATCACGAACTCTTTACCCTGGTCGGCTAAAATTACGTGCCTGTTTAACCAGCTTCTTGTATGGGCAGCATTTCTTCATAGTTAGCTCCTTTAACTGGACTGAGCCGAGGCGCTCTCGCTTCGGTGATGCCAAATCCTACCATTCCAGTTTAGACGCTGAATGCAAACTTGGGGGAAGAATAAGCCAGGCGATTTCACTAGATTAGACTAAGACAAGTATCGGAATTACCACATTCATGAAAGGATAAAGGCTATGGAAGCAACAATTCACACTTCAAAAGGCGACATTAAAGTCGAACTATTTCCGGATAAAACCCCGATTACCGTAAACAACTTCAAAGGTCTAGCCACCGGTGAACGCGAATGGCAAAACCCGGCAACCGGACTAAAATCCAAAGAACCCCTGTATGACGGCGTAATTTTTCACCGGGTAATCCAGGGCTTCATGATTCAGACCGGCGACCCCCTGGGTACTGGAACCGGCGGTCCCGGTTACCGTTTCGGGGATGAAATCGTACCGGAACTAAGCTTTGACGAACCCTACGTTTTAGGAATGGCAAACGCTGGTCCGGGTACTAACGGTTCCCAATTCTTTATCACCCAGGTGCCAACCCAATGGCTAAACGGCAAACACACCGTGTTCGGAAAAGTTACCGATCAGGCCTCCCGTGACGTGGTAGACGCAATCGCCGCGGTAAGCACCGATGGGCGCGACCGTCCTCTAGAGGACATCACCATCAAATCCATTGAAATCAGCGAATAGCTAAAACTATCCGTAACCACTGGCAAAAAGCCCAAATGAACAGGACAAATGGTTAAAACTGGAAACCGTGTTGATGTAATAAACATTCTGATTATTACCTGCGGGATTGTCTATGTGGCATCTTGGTTATTTCCCAGCCTGGTAGAACAATTTCTGTTCCACCCGGCACTGGGGTTATATCAGCCCTGGAGATTCCTCACCGCCGCGTTCCTCCATTCCGGAATAATCCACCTCGCCTCCAATATGGCGTTCCTGTATATCCTGGGGCAATTAGCCAAACAGGTTATGAGCTCGTTCCAAATCGTCCTAATCTACTTGCTCTCTGCCTGGGCGGGGTCATTAGGAATGGTGATTTGGACACTGCTAACTGGACAGCAAAATGCAGTAGTTGGAGCCTCCGGCGCAGTCATGGGACTATGCGCCGGAGTCTTCGTCTACACTCGAAACCTACACGGAATATCAACCTCACTAGGTGGATTGCTAATCATAAACCTGTTAATCGGTTTCGTAATCCCCAATGTCGCCTGGCAAGCCCACCTAATAGGCGCACTGGCAGGGGCAATCACCGGTTGGGCGCTACACCTGGTAGCAGTAGTTTCCGGCAGGATAGGACGCAAAAAACTAGGGCAAGCAATTCCCGATGTGGTAGACCGTAGGCGCGCCGCTAACGCGGTTAAACGCACCCAAATAATAGGGAACGCGCTAGTAACAGTGATACTGACCACCCTGCTGCTATTGAGTACCCTCGCCTGCTACCTATAGGAAGCGGCAGATACCTATCGCGCCTGTTTCGTCCTCAAAATAAAAGCAGCCTCCGCCGGTAGTGAAACCAGGCGAGCATCTAAGCCAAAAACACCATAATGGACATAGTGGAGAAAATACCACCCGAAAAATCCTCCCCTAAAGGTCAAGGAGAAATATGTTCGAACGCTTTACAGACCGGGCACGCCGCGTAGTCGTTTTGGCGCAAGAAGAAGCGCGAAACCTAGAGCACAACTATATCGGTACTGAACATATTTTGCTGGGGCTGATTCGCGAAGGCGAAGGCGTAGCCGCAAAAGCCCTGGAAATGGCGAACATTACCCTAGAGGGCGTGCGCGAACAGGTCGTCGAGATTATCGGCAAGGGCGAGAACGATTCCAAAGACCATATTCCTTTTACTCCCCGCGCTAAGAAAGTCTTAGAACTGTCAATGCGGGAAGCGCTACAGCTCGGGCATAACTATATCGGTACTGAACATATTCTGCTGGGGCTAATCCGCGAGGGCGAGGGAGTCGCCAACCAGGTGCTCACCAACCTGGGGGTTGATTTGGGCAGTATCCGCCAAAACGTGATTCATCTGCTGTCTGGTTATCCCGGGTCGGCGCAAGATGCCTCTGGTGGAGAAACCGTAGGGGTTGGAACCGGTAGCCAAAAACCTCAAAAATCTGGCTCTGCAATCCTGGATCAGTTCGGGCGTAACCTTTCAGAGGCGGCACGGGAAAACAAACTAGACCCGGTGATCGGACGCGTAAACGAGATGGAAAGGGTCATGCAGATCCTTTCCCGGCGCACCAAGAACAATCCGGTGCTGATCGGGGAACCCGGGGTGGGTAAAACCGCGGTAGTAGAGGGACTTGCGCAGGCAATTGTGCGCGGAGATCGTCCCCGAAACCCTGAAAGACAAGCATATATATTCCCTGGATATGGGTTCTCTGATTGCGGGATCGCGTTACCGCGGCGATTTCGAGGAACGCTTGAAGAAAGTTCTGAAAGAAATCCGCACCCGTGGCGACATTATTCTATTCATCGACGAGATTCACACCCTGGTGGGGGCGGGAGCCGCCGAGGGCGCGATTGACGCAGCCTCCATCCTTAAACCCATGCTGGCGCGCGGTGAACTGCAGACCATTGGAGCTACCACTACCGAGGAATACCGTAAATATATTGAAAAAGATGCGGCCTTGGAACGGCGTTTCCAGCCGGTGCAGGTAGAACAGCCCAGCGTGGAAGATACCGTGAAAATCTTGACCGGCTTGCGTGACCGCTACGAGGCACACCACCGGGTAATCATTACCGATGATGCGATTAACGCGGCGGCAACTTTAGCTGACCGGTATATTTCCGACCGTTTCCTACCGGATAAAGCCATCGATTTGATTGACGAAGCGGGCGCGCGCCTGCGTATCCACCGCATGACTGCACCCCCCGAGATTAGGGAAATGGATGACAAAATCGATGAGGTGCGCCGCGATAAAGAGGCCGCAATTGATGCTCAAGATTTCGAGAAAGCTGCGAGTCTGCGCGATCAGGAAAAACAGCTCGGTGAAAAACGCGCCCAGCTGGAGGCCGACTGGAAGTCCGGGGAGGGCGACCGGATTGGCACTGTCGATGAGGACTCTATTGCGGAAATCCTGGCAATGTCCACCGGCATCCCGGTGTTTAAGCTGACCGAAAAGGAAAGCGCGAAACTGCTGCACATGGAAAATGAGCTGCATAAACGGGTTATCGGCCAAAACGAAGCGGTCAGCGCCCTATCGAAATCTATTCGCAGGACGCGCGCAGGGCTTAAAGACCCGAATCGTCCCGGCGGTTCCTTTATTTTCGCCGGTCCTACCGGGGTAGGTAAGACCGAGTTGGCGAAAGCCCTGGCAGAGTTCCTGTTCGGCGACGAGTCAGCGCTAATCCAACTGGATATGTCCGAGTTCGGGGAAAAGCATACTTCTTCGCGCCTATTCGGGGCTCCTCCTGGATATGTGGGTTATGACGAGGGCGGGCAGCTGACCGAAAAGGTGCGCCGCAAACCCTTCTCAGTGGTGCTCTTTGATGAAATCGAAAAAGCCCATGCCGATATTTTCAACACTCTCTTGCAGGTGCTAGAGGACGGGCGGCTGACCGATTCGCAGGGGCGGATGGTTGATTTCAAGAACACCGTAATCATCATGACTACTAACCTGGGTACTCGGGACATAAATAAAGGGGTACAAACCGGTTTCCAGGTCGATAACGACCAGTCCGGCTCCTATGAGAGAATGAAGAACCGGGTTAAAGAGGAACTAAAACAGCAGTTCCGCCCCGAATTTCTCAACCGCGTGGACGAAGTTATCGTATTCCCGCAACTGGGTATGGAAGAAATCCGCGAGATTGTGGATTTGATGATTGCTAAACTTCAAGAACGTACCCAAGAGCAAGATATGACCCTAAAGCTCACCGATGCTGCTCGCGAAGAACTAGCTACTCGCGGTTTCGATCCCGTGTTGGGGCGCGTCCTTTGCGGCGCACTATCCAGCGCGACATCGAGGACGCCCTCAGCGAAAAGATTCTTTTTGGAGACATCGAGCCGGGTCAGGAAATCGTGGTTGATGTACGCGAGGGCGAGGACGGGGAAAAGGAGTTTACCTTTAACGGCAAGTAGCCGCACCCCTGTATGTTCCCACGTTAGCTGTCCCTGCCGATGTGAAGGAGGAAGTGAAATGACTGTAACTTTAGAGGATTTTCTAGCGCATCATCCGGTGGACAGAACTTTAGTTGATTCTCATAAGCAACGGATGATGGCGGAAGTTCGCGCCTATAAGCTGCGGGAACTGCGGGAAGCCTCCGGACTTACGCAGCAGCAACTGGTCGCGCGTATCGGGGTTTCACAACGGCAAGTTTCCAAGATTGAACGCGGAGATTTAGAAAGCACCAAAGTCGGCACTATTAGGGGTTATCTGGAGGCCGTGGGGGAGGGCTCGCAGTAGAGTTCGTCCGTGGCGACTCCCGTATCCGGATTGCCTAGAAAGATATCTGGCGCGGTTTTTCCTACCGGATTCTGCTGGACGAGCCAAAACTAGCTTCGCGGTCTGCGCTACCTATAATCTCGCTATAATGTGAAGTTAGGAGTTTAAGGGGGGCGCGTGAGTGTAGTTTCACACCCAAAAGCCGAAGCCACAGGGCTGGCGGCTGATTCTACCGAAACCTGCGCCGCGTCCTCATCGGCAGAAACCTCTTTACCCCCGCGACTTTTTATTGATAATTCGGGAAAGTATTTCCAGGTAAACCCGATATTATTCTTAGATGCAGACGGTCCGTTAAATCTTTGGGGTAGGGCGGGTCGGCGTATCCTTAACCCCCTGTTAAGCTCCCGTCTGGTGCACCTGAAAGAAGACGGTTCCCTCAACGTTAAACTGGTATTTTCGCGCCTCCTGGGAGCAAGACTGCGTGGACTGGCGAAACATTATGAAATTTGCTGGGCGACTTCTTGGAATCAGTGGGCAAATCAGTATCTATCCCCGCTGTTGGGTATCCCTCAGGATTTACCTTGGCTTAATTGCCCGAACGGCGATCCGCGTTCTAAATTTTCCGAGGTTATTACCTCGGCTCAAACCAACAGTTTTGCCTGGGTAGATGATTTCTTGACCGAGGAGGTGGCGGAGGCTGTCCAGGAAAAGTTACATCCTGCCCAAAGTGCGCTTCTAATTTCCCCGCATATTATGTGCGGTATCGATCACGAAGTTGCTCACCTGCTAAAATGGTTTTCAAAGATGCAGGAAACTGGATGTGAACCTGGCAGACTTGAGGTTCGCAAAGCAGCAGCTATCCTCACTTCTCGGCGAGTGGCTGCTTGGCTGGTCACGCCGGGTATGGTGACCTGTTTAAGTTCGCGAAAGGGGCGAAGCTAGGTGTCTAAGCTAACCATAGATGAGGTGGTCACGGTGCTGCCTTGAGCTAGCTGAGCAGTTGGCACCGGAGCTTGCCGATTCGCGTTTGAGCGAGCTACGTAGCGGAATCGAGCAGGCTCGCGAAGCATTCAAGGCGGAAGATTTACCTCGCTGGCAAGCAAAAAGACTGGTAGATACAGTGGCGTTGGCGGGAATGCTTTGCGGTAAAGGTGAGCTTGCTGAAGCGGCTTTCGGTTTATGGATGAAAGCCGGGCAGTCCATTTCCCAAAATCCGGCATCTCTAGTTTTGGAGGCTTTGCCTGATTTGGGAAAACAGGTCTACACAGAACCGAAGAGGGCGGGGGAAGCGCAACCAGTACCACAGCCCGCCCTCAATCCTGAGCCACTATCGGCGCAGGTAGCGACACCTACGCATCCTCAAACAGTAGCTGCAGCGCCGCTATCCCCAGTACCTACGCAACCAACGGCGCCGATAGCACCACAGACGGCGGCGGAGCTACCTGCCAGCTATTCTCCTATAGGCTCTATTGCACAGGACGTAACCAGCGCGAAGCGGGGAAATAGCGCTGAGGGATTACCTGCTGAGGGCGTTCAGGTCGCCCCGCCGGTTCAAAGCCCGCAAAATAACTCGGAACGCTCACCTGAAGATGCAGGTGAGAACCAAATCTCTGGAATGGGTTTAGCTGCCATGGTTTCAGCGGCTTATGCTGCCGCCAATGATTCACCTACCCCTGCCAGCTCAGCTGCTCCCAGCTGGCGCACCCCCAGCAGTGAATTATCTTGGATTCCGGTGTTAAACGGAAGTGACAACCCGCTATCGACAGCAGAGAATCAGCAGGTAACAGCCGTTCAATCGGGGGCATTATCGCCGGAAGCCAATCCTGAAACCAATCCTGTTGCCAAGAATGCTTCCAGTCGAGAGTTTCCTGCCCGCCGTTCCCTAGCTAGCCGGCTTTCCCCAGCCCCGATATGCAAGAGGGCAACAAACCCGCTATGCGTCCGGCACCTCCTCCGCCCCAAAACTCACCGGCGAGTTCACCCCCAGAAACTGTCGCCCCCATGAAGCCGTCAGTTACCTCCCCGTTACCAGCTAACTCGTCCTCCCTAAAAATACCGCTAACCCCGCAAATATCGGCAAATAACCCAAAGCTTGCCGAGATTGGTACCAACTCGGTAGCCACGCCCAATAACCTGAGCCTTCCCGCCTCGGCACTTGCCACGCCTAGCCCACAAACAGCTGTTCCCGCAGCCCCTAATCCGCTGCCAGCTGCGCCTATCCCTAGTGAGCAAAACTTATCCAAACCGGTTGATAAAACTAGAACCCCTGCAAGCTCGCCAATCCCACCCAGCTATCTGGCTCCGGCAACTTTGCCCGAAGCTATTGTCCCTAACGCTCCTGCCAGCGCGCTCCCCGAAGATTTAGGTTTCGATCCGGAACTAGAGGTAGATTTCGACGAGCTAACTTCCCAATCCCCGCCATCACCCGCAGCTGTGAAAGAAATCGACGCGGCAACGCCCGCGAAGGAGATTTCCGCACCCCCGATTAAACGTTCTGCTTTTGCAGAGGTCGAGGACGAAATGCCGGAATCTTTAACGCGCCACCAGCCCCCGCTGACGCTATCATCACTGGCAGGTTCTGATTTACGAAAACCGGCTCAAAGCGTACCCACCCCTTCACGGGTGAGCCTATCGGCACCTGCAAAACAGCGAGAGATACTAGCTGAGGCTGACCGGCAGCCTTCAACCAAGTTAATTACGATTCGCGTGCGCGGATATTTTGATTACAGACCACGTTTTACCCGCCCCAAAAAGAGCCTGGACGAGCCGGCTGTTGCTGGCTCTAGCGCCTCCTTCGCAAAAAGTATTATTAGCGCAGAAGGTCCGATGCCGCTCGCATTTTTGGCGCGTCGGCTGTGCCAAAAGTACCGGATTGAATATAACGACCAACGCCCAGATGAAGCTAGTCGCTGTCTATCTTCCGATTTGAAACTGGTATCCGAGCCGGGAATGCGGACAGTGTGGCCGGCGGAAGTGAATCCGGATGAGTGGAATATCGCCCTGCAATCCCCGATTGGTTTGCCACGTAAACTAGGCTCGCTCACCTTAACCGAGGTGGTAAATGCGTTGCGCTGGCAGATTTCTCGCACCAATAGCATGGAGCGGGAAGAAACTATTCGCTTAGCCTTTGAGCTGCTCTACGGAGTTTCACCCCTAACTGAGGAGGTGCTGGCGTTGGCGGATCGGGCTATCTCTTATGGGATTGGCAAGAATCTATTGGCAGCCGGAAATGGTAGCCTCTGGTTGCCCTAGCTGACAAGTTGGGCGGGGTGACCGGAAACTTTCGTTTCCGGTCACCCCGCCCTTATAACTTAAAGAACTCTGTTAGCTAACAGAACTACTTTAGAGCCTGTAAGCGCTCACGCAGCTTAGCTAGCTCCTGCGAAATGGCCTTTGGCAGTTTGTCACCGAACTGAGAGAAATACTGTTCAGTATCGTCAGTCTCGGCTAACCAGGCATCAGGATCAATGGCATACATCTTGTCCCATTCATCCTTACCCAAATCCAGACCTTCTAGGTTGAAGTCCTCAAAACGAGGATAGTAGCCGGTCGGACCCTCGATCGCATCAACCTGACCAGATGCACGCCGCACAATCCAATCCAATACGCGAGAGTTATCGCCATAGCCTGGCCACAAGAAGTTGCCGTCCTCGTCCTTACGGAACCAGTTAACCTGGTAAACCTTGGGGAACTTTTCGCCCAGCTTATCCTGCATTTCTAGCCAGTGACCCCAGTAGTCAGCCATGTTGTAGCCACAGAAAGGCAGCATTGCGAACGGGTCGTGACGCAGGGAGCCAACCGCGCCCTCAGCGGCAGCGGTCTGCTCCGAAGCTACCGAAGCACCAATGAATACGCCGTGAGCCGGGGAATACTGTTCAGCAACCAACGGAACATTGGAGGCGCGACGTCCACCGAACAAAATAGCGGTAACCGGAACGCCCTCCGGAGCTTCCCAATCGGGGCAAACAATCGGGCATTGAGAGGCAGGAGTAGTGAAACGGCTGTTCGGGTGAGCAGCTTTCTCGCCAGACTCTGGAGTCCAATCATTGCCGTGCCAATCAATCAGATGTGCAGGGGTATCTCCGTCAATGCCTTCCCACCAGACGTCACCGTCATCGGTGAGGGCCACATTGGTGAAGATAG
>ENA-OQIF01000289-OQIF01000289.1-human-gut-metagenome-genome-assembly--contig:-NODE-289-length-23144-cov-5.100839_pt1 | contig 23144 bp, 16 predicted proteins | sample MGYA00242574_ERZ504738 | MGnify/ENA primary metagenome ERZ504738 (study PRJEB26092, sample SAMD00036437) | human gut metagenome | host: Homo sapiens | study: EMG produced TPA metagenomics assembly of...
AATGATTTATATTGGTACCTCTCCATATCTTGATTATGAACATAACCTGCAGTTTAGAGTAGAGAGAAAGACAGATCCTGGTGCGGAATGGAAAACATTGCCCAGCTATTTGCCTAATGTCAATGCCGGATTTACGGCATATCAGGTTACAAATCCGGAAGACCCGACATCTCTTGATAAAACGAAAAAAATAGAAAGTACTACACCTAATATGAGTAGTACATCAATGTCTATTAATCCTAATAGATATGTTAAAGAGAACCCTGCCGGTATAAAAAATGGAATAACTGACTTTTGGGATGGAAAAGACAACTATTTCTCGATAGTAAAAGATACCCCTTATTATGGAGAAACGATTTATTGGAATGGAGTATGTAAGATGGCACCTTATCAGATACCTCCTACACTTAAAACTCTAGCCTTAACAAAGGCATCTGCTGAAAGTGGAGATGATGTATTCTTGAATAAAGCCCAGGGGGAATTTGACTTTTCGACTATTGATTTCAATATCATATCTAAGCGTGAATTGGTAAAAACAGTGAAACAGAACGGAATAGATTACATTGAACCTGAATATTATACCCTGGAAGAAGCGAAGGGACTTCTACTTTGTTATGTTAAGTTTACTTATACCTCTCCGTTGGGAGTGCAAACAGCTACAAGCGAGCATAATAAGTCAAGTTATAATAAACCTGAGTATGCTGCTCTTAGTCCGTATCTGGGAGCTACAATCTATTCGGTAGGGGCGAATAGTGCTTTCATCTACTCTAACTCTGGCAGTGGTGTATCTTTAGGAGTTCTCAAGAAGAAAGTAGATGATGGTACATATTATGTTGAAAATACATATAAAAATATGCCTGCAATTAGTGTAACTTATAAAGATAAATAAAATATAAGCAAGATGAATTTCAGTGTAATAATAAATAGACTTCTTATAGGAGCATTGGCTTTTACTGTCTTTCCCTTCTATACTTATGCTCAAAACGATAAAGTGGAGAGACAAACAGCACATAGAACCAAAGCCTGGGAAATAGGGGTAGGTGGAGCTCTTATCAACTGGGACAGAGTGACTTTCTCGGATTTTCGTCAGGTCGATGGGAACTATCTGTATCGAATGAATATCGATCATCTTTTTGGCGGTATCCAACTCTATGCAGCTCGTGAATTGAATCCTTGGTTTTATCTTGATTTGCAGGGGACATTGGGACTGGCAAGAAAACAAGTTGAAACAGGCGGGCGTAAGTTTGATTTCATGTATATGGCCGGTCCGGGACTTCAATTCCGGTTAACCCCATTGTTTAAATCAAAATATGTAGAACCTTATTTACGCGTAGGTGTTAACTACCTCCATCATGATTTTTATGCAATTAATGCAGGAAAGTTTGAAAATGATCCTATAGGAGAAGCAGAATGGACATCATCCAATCCTTGGAACAAAGAGAAAATAGGATCTAAACAATCCTATTTCCCCTTATCCTTCGGAGCCGGAGTACAAGCTTGGCTTAACGATCATTGGGGAGTAGGATTACAGGGAGAATACATCATGCCTGTCGATAAAAAACAAACGCGTTTTGTTCAGGCTTCGATGCGTATTATGTTCCGTTTGGGTGGAAGTACAAAACGTCCTATGCCGGTTGTGCAATATATAGACCGTCCGGTTGATAGGATTGTAGAACGAATTGTTGAAAAGAGAATTGAAGTGCCGGCTGTGGTGGAAAGTCATGTTTGTGATTTATTCGATAACATTCATTTTGCGTTTGATAAGGATGTGATTACTTCCGAATCTGAAATCACTTTGGATAAGATTGCAGATCTGTTGAAAAGTTATCCGGATAACAATTTCTTGATAACCGGGTATACAGATGCAAGAGGAAGCGACAATTATAACATAGATTTGTCGAAACGCCGCGCTAAAGCTGTGTATAGTGCATTGCTGAAACGACAAGTACCTCAACATATGTTGAAATGGCGCGGAGTCGGATATCATGCTAGTTCGGTGCCGGCTTCAGGTCCGGATAAAGTCAGGATGGGTGATCGAAAGGTGTCCATTGAGAGAGTGACGAATTCAGATTATTGGGGTTGGTTAACGAATGAAGAATAATGTATTACATTAATTTTGTATAAAACATAAAGGCGGCAAGAACAATTCTGTTTTTGTTGCCTTTTTTGTTCCGTTGTTTTGATATAGAATGAAATGATTTGAAGAAATAATAGAATGTTGAAGGATTAATCATCATCTGGCCTAAAACTAACTAGCTCTTAGAACTTTATGAAAAAGAAATGCTAAAGAAGATTATCTTATGAATAATTATAGACATAATTGGCGAATTTATGTAAAAGGTTATTGTATGATAAGTAATCTCTAATAGCTTAATTTTATATATTAAATAAAATGATGTTATGAAATTACTTTATTTTAAAGAACATCTGTCATGCATAAACTATCAAATAAATGTTAATACAGGTTTTTGTTTATTATAATTTTAGAGAAAGATAGTGTAAGTAAAATAGATAATAGTGCTTCTCCTTGTATTCTTTTCCTTCTTGATGGAGAGGTGTCTATTGATAGTGGTGAGTATCAGAATGTACATATTGAGAAAGATAAAATGGTTCTTATTCCGCAACATGTAGATAATAAAATTGAAGTTATATATGATGCAAAATGTCTTTTACTATTTTGGAATAAAGACATAAGGGTGTGTGACAAAGTATATATGAACTCTCTTTCTTCTTATAAGGAAAGAAAAAAGAGATGTGTGTGCTTCCTATAAGAGATCCTTTGCAAGCTGTTTTAAACTCCGTTGTCGCATATTTATATGCTAAGATGCAGTGTAAACATATGCATCTTATCAAACAACAAGAGGTTTTGTTGGTTTTGAGAGGATATTATACGAAGAAAGAATTATTTACTTTTTTTCTTCTATATTGGGGAATACAGGGCATTTTGAAGATTTTGTAATGAATAATTATAGGAAAGTAAAGAGTGTAAAGGAATTTGCCGGTTTGTATTGTACTTCTGAGCGCTCTTTTAATCGTAAGTTCCAAAATTGTTTTAAAGAAAGTCCTTATCAGTGGATGCAAAAAAAGAAGGCGGAGTTGATCAGAGAAAAAATAAGTGAGTCGGATACTCCTTTTCAAGAGATCGCAATGGATTTTGATTTCAATTCGCAAGCTCATTTCACTTCCTACTGTAAGAGATTATTTGGAATGACTCCCAGCAAATTGAGAACAGAAAGTAAGAAGGTTGCTCCTGATTTGGAGTACTGATATACGTATTTATAGCGAAGAATCATATAAAGGCCGGATTAGGGGGCTATCCTATTCCGGCTTTTTGTCTTGGCAATGCTTTGTTATACAGTTAATTGGGGCTATTGGGCTTTCGTTGGGAGGCTTGCTAACTCTGATCCTTCATTTTTTTGTTCCATCTGATGATGCTCTTAATTGCTTTGAGTTTTTAGTGCTTTGCATCCATTCGACAATATTAATTCCTGAAAGTAGAAAAGTTTCTGTATAAACAAGAGTGCAGTTAAGAACTTTACTGAGAGAAATGGTACAAGATTTATCTCTGTAGTGAGCCATCCGTCATCCTGTTTTTTTAAGTGATAAAAGCCGTTTTTGAACTGTAAGTTCAATTTTATGTGATCCGGTGCAACATACAAATATTACTTAATTGGCTATTATCCTACTGCCAGCGTAACACTATAAATTGAATGCCATATAATGCTTATACTCTTTATATAAGCAAGTGCTTTTATGCAATATTAATATAACTTTTGATTTATACAAATACCTAAATATAGTGATTGTGGGTTAATTTTAGTGTCTTTATCTTTGCCGCCGTAAATAAACAAACAACTAAACCAGATTTAAGGAATACAGTTTCTATAACCCTAAAAACATTAGAGTTTTGCTTTCCTTTTTTTCCTATCCATGCAGGCACTACAACTTTTCAAAAAGAGTCGATATGGGTGTTAAGTAAGCAGGTAATACCGCTATCCGTAGCTTGATTTCTGTAAAGCGCATCTCTTGTGGAGGTAAATCGAATAGAAGCCCCCTGACAATGTTACAATTATATTAATATGACAAATAGAAAACCTTTATTTATCATCCTCTTTTCTTTGGGATATTCAGGAATATACTCACAGGAACAGCAGGTGAAGAAAGACTCTGTCTACCAATTGCAAGAGATAGTGGTATCGTCCCAACAGATACTTGGGAGTAAGTTTAAAGCAAGAAACCGCACAGGATCGGCATATTATATTTCGCCTGAGGAAATTCGCAGGTTGGGATATACGGATATTAATCGTATGTTGAAGGCCGTTCCTGGAGTTAATATGTATGAAGAAGACGGTTTCGGTCTTCGCCCGAACATTAGTTTGAGAGGAACGAAAGCCGAGCGAAGTGAACGCATCTCGATTATGGAGGACGGTGTACTGGCGGCACCGGCTCCTTATTCCGCTCCGGCAGCTTATTATTTCCCCAATGTAGCCCGGATGGAGGCCATCGAAGTGCTGAAAGGAAGTAGCCAGGTACAATACGGTCCGTTCACTACGGGAGGAGCTATTAATTTGGTATCGACTCCTATTCCGAACAGTTTTTCCGGTAAAGCGAACATTTCTTACGGAAGCAAAAATACGTTTAAGTCGCATACATCTGTCGGAAGCAGTTGGAAGCATTTCGGGTATATGGTAGAATATTTGCGTTATCAGTCAGATGGTTTTAAGAAATACGAAGATCATGCTGCCAAAGGATTTAAAAGAAATGATATTATAGCTAAAATAAGGGTTAAAACGGATCATGTAAAAGGAGTGAATCATGCTTTGGAACTGAAATTCGGATACGCAGACGAAAATTCGGATGAAACGTATGTGGGACTCTCTGCAGATGATTTTAAGAAGACTCCTTTTCTCAGGTATGCAGGTTCGCAAATGGATAAACTTAAAACCGATCATCGGCAGTGGGTAGCAACTTATCTGCTGACTTTTTCCAACAAGTTGAAAATAACTACCAACGCCTATTACAACTATTTCCACCGAAATTGGTACAAACTGAATGATGTGCGCGCAGGAATCACTTCAAAAGAGAAGAGATCCATCGCCGATGTACTTGTGGATCCGGAAACGAATATCCGTTACTTCGACATTTTGACGGGGAAAACAGATCGGGAAGGGGAAGCACTGTTGGTAAGAGCCAATAACAGAACTTACCGTTCCAGAGGTATACAAACCAGGGCCGAATACCGTTTCAACCTGAACGAGTTTTTCTTCGATCTGGAGTTCGGACTTCGTTATCATGCCGATGAGGAAGATCGTTTTCAGTGGGATGATTCTTACTCTATGAAAAATAAGAAAATGGTACTGTTTATGGAGGGTATTCATGGTACGAATGCTAACCGTGTTACTTCTGCCAACGCGTTAGCCGGTTACCTGCTTGCTAAATTAAGATATGACGCGTGGACTGTCACTGCCGGGCTGCGATATGAAGATGTAGACTTACTGAAAAAAGACTATACGAAAGAAGATTTGGCACGGTCGGGTAAGGTACGTATTGAAACTCCGAATCATGCGCGTGTACTGATTCCGGGGGTAGGATTACATTATCAATTGATGCCGGCTGCTTCTGTTTTCTTCGGGATTCATAAAGGCTTTGCCCCTCCAAGCGCGGAATTATATCAAAAGCCTGAAAGCAGTGTGAATATGGAACTGGGTACACGTGTTGCTATCGGGAATTTTAGGGCGGAACTAATCGGGTTCTACAATAATTACAGTAATATGCTGGGAAGTGATCTGGCTGCTTCGGGTGGGGCCGGAACACTTGAACAGTTTAATGTAGGGGAGGCCCGGGTAAAAGGTGCGGAGTTTCTGGTACAATATCAGCCTCTTCCGAAGAACTGTAATGTGAGGTTGCCGTTGCAGGTATCCTATACTTATACGGATACTGAAATTAGAAATTCGTTTGAAAGCCATTCATGGGGTAATGTGGTTAGAGGTGATGAAATACCTTACATCTTCAAGCATGCTCTGAACATGCAGTTGGGTATAGAATGTAAATGGTTTTATGCCAATATCGGTGCACGCTATAACAGTGATATGCGTACTTCACCCGGGCAGGGGACGATTGCGGAGAGAGAAAAAGTACCGGCAAACCTTATATTTGATGCTTCGCTCAATGTTTTTGTGAATAAATACTTGACAGTAAGATTAAATGCAATCAACCTGACCAATAGGGTTTACCTTACATCCCGCCATCCTGCGGGTTTGAGAGCGGGACATCCTTTTGGGATCTATGCAGGAGCTAATGTACAGTTCTGACTATAAAATTTAATTGTGATAAACCATAAAACGAAGAAATATAGAGAATAAAACAATGAATACTTCATCAATGATAAGAATAGTAATCAGTAGTTTGCTGATGGCAATTTTTTCTCAGACTTGTCCGGCACAAGTGGCAGTAGAGATAAAAGGTACAGTACGCTCTGTAACCGGAGAAAGTTTGCCGGGAGCTACGGTGATAGTGGAAGGAACTGCACGAGGAGTTATTACAGATGTAGAAGGGAGGTTTACTCTCAAGGCCCGAAAAGGACAGATGCTGAAGGTGAGTTTCGTAGGAATGAAACCTCGTCTGATTAAAGCCTCATCCGGCATTATGAACATCATACTTCAGGATAATGTGCAGGAGATAGAGGGAGTGGTAGTCACCGGCTATCAACAAATTAAAAACAGGGTCTTTACGGGAGCGGCAGCTTCGGTAAAGCTGGATGAAATCAAGTTGAACGGTGTGTCGGATGTGTCGCGCATGCTCGAAGGGCGTATTGCAGGTCTCTCCATACAGAATGTGACAGGTAGCTTTGGTGCCGCGCCCCGGATTAATATCCGGGGTGGTGCTTCCATTATGGGAAATGTACAACCGTTGTGGGTCATAGACGGGGCAGTATACGAGGATCTTGTTTCACTTACACTTGATCAATTGGCTTCCGGTGATGCGGTAACCCTTATCAGTTCGGCTGTTGCCGGACTGAATGCATCTGATATAGAAGATATTCAGGTATTGAAAGACGCCTCGGCAACTTCCATCTATGGTGCCCGGGCATTGAACGGAGTGATCGTAATTACCACCCGGTCCGGTAAAAGAAATGCACCGAACCGATTTTCTTATTCTTATGAGTTAAGTATGCGATCTATTCCTTCTTATACAAATTTCGATTTGCTTAATTCTCAAGAGAGTATGTCTGTTTATCAAGAGATGGGCAGAAAGGGATATTTCTCTTTGCAAAATACGCTATATGGTCGTCGCAGCGGAGTATATTATCAGATGTATAAGGCACTTAATACCATTGATCCGGCTACCGGTCAATATTATCTGGAGAATACGGATGATGTCAAAAGGGCATTCATGCGTGAAAGAGAGTATGCTAACACCAATTGGTTTAAAGAACTGTTTACACATAGGCCTATCCATACACATACTGTGACCTTTTCAGGGGGAGGGGAGAACTCTGCAATGTATGCTTCCATCGGTTTTTATGATGACAGAGGATGGACTCTGGCCGACCATGTTAAAAGAATTACGGCCAACATCAAGAACTCTTTTTACTGGAACGAAGATAAGATAAAGGCTACTATATCCGCACAAGGAAATCTACGTAACCAGAACTCGCCGGGAACAATTCCTCAACGTAGAAATACTGTTATCGGAACATTCGAACGTGATTTCGATATCAATCCTTTTAGTTACGCTTTAAGCACAAGCCGCACTTTACGGCCCCATAATGCGGATGGAGAACGAGAGTTCTATCGGAATAACTGGGCTCCGTTTAACATTCTGAATGAATATGAAAACAATTACCTGAAAACAGAAGTGCTGGATCTGAAATTACAGGGTGAACTTTCATACAGGCTCAATGATCATATCGAAGTAAAAGGCTTGGCAATGGTGCGTCACGCCGTAACCAAGAGTTCACATTTTATTGCTGAAGCATCCAATGTGGTACAGGCTTTTCGTGCCAATGAGACTCCTTACGTAGCCAGAGAAAACATTTATCTATTGAAGAATAAAGACGATCCGATGCAACTGCCCGGGGTAGCATTGACACATGGGGGGATATTCAATAAAACGGAAACTTCCTTGCGAAGCTATCTGGGACGTTTGGCTTTGGATTATAACAAGGCAACTAGAGTGAACATAACATACGCGCTTTCGGATTTACTGAAATACGATATGCCGATCGCAGCATGAATCCTTTTCAAGGCTATGGAATACAATACGACAGAGGTAATCAGGTCTTTTCCAATCCCCTGATTTTTGAAAAGCTGGCCAATGAAGGAGATACTTATTTTTCTTTAACCGAACGTTATGAAAGGGGAGTGACATTATCGGGCAGCGCTACATACGGATATGCCGGGAAATACATTTTCAATGGAGTATTCAATTACGAAGGGGCTAATACTGCAGGTAAATATAGCCGTTCCCGCTGGCTGCCAACCTGGAATATAGGAGCCAAATGGAATCTGGATCAGGAGAAGTTTATGAGAAAACACACTACCATTTCAAGGCTCGCCCTGCGTACGAGTTACGGGTTAACCGCTAAAATGAATGAACAAGCTGTTAACTCTACCACAGTTTTCAAGCATGTGATGGTCAACCGTACTCTTTTGAAAGATAGGGAGAATGCATTGCGTATTTTACATTTGGAAAATCGCGATCTGACATGGGAAAAAATGTATGAGCTGAACTTCGGTCTTGAGCTCGGACTGTTTGGCAATCGTATCAGTGCGACATTCGATGTGTACCAACGAAACTCGTTTGATCTGATAGACCTTATTCGTACCTCCGGTGTGGGAGGTCAGTATTACAAATACGCTAATTTCGGAGATATGCGTACGCGTGGAGTGGAACTGGCCATACAGACACAAAATATATTGACTGACAAATTCAGTTGGTCTACCACAGTCACTATCAGCGGTATGAAGCAGAAAATAACCCGGTTACTGAATACCCCTAACACTTTTGATATGGTGGCCGGAACCGGGCGTGGTAACATAGTGGGTTTTCCACGTGGATCTCTGTTCTCCTTCAATTTTCAGGGACTTAACAGCAATGGTCTGCCGACCTTCGATTTCGGACTGTACCCCTCCAACAAAGGAGCAAATAGCGAGATTTCGGGAGCTGACTTTTTGGATGCACAATATTCAAAATCATACCTTATTTACCATGGCCCTATTGAACCCCAATATATAGGAGGTATATCCAATACTTTTAAGTATAAAAATTGGGAATTCTCGTGTTTTGTTACCATGCAGGCAGGTAATAAAATTCGGATGAATCCTTCTTTTGATCCGGCATTTGCCGATCTTAATGTATTTTCCAAGGAGTACTACAACCGTTGGTTGAATCCCGGTGACGAGCGGAAAACCAATATTCCCGTAATTCCTTCTCAAGATCTGATACGCAATATCGGAAAAGAAAATATAGAAAAAGCCTACAACACTTATAACTATTCACAAAACAGGGTGGCTGACGGTAGTTTTGTGCGTATGAAAAATATCTCGTTGGGATATCGTTTACCTCAAAGATTCCTTTCACATCTTAAAATCAAACAGATGAACGTAAAGGTGAATGTGACGAATCCGTTCCTTATCTATTCAGACAGGAAACTGAATGGGCAAGATCCGGAATTTTATAGATCAGGAGGGGTTTCATTGCCTACTCCCAAACAATATACGATGACATTGAATGTTGAATTTTAATTGGGTAAAAATGAAAAAGACAATCTTTTTAAGTACTATAATCTTATTGCTGACAGCGTGTCAGGATTATCTGGAAACAAATCCGGACTCTACTTTTGATGTACAAATAGACAGTGAGGACAAAATTGCCGAACTGCTTGCCGGAGCATATCCTGAGGCCAGTTATTTTGCTTTTTTAGAAGCGCGTACGGACAATGTGGGAGAAAGGACTAACGGCATTCATTCGCGACTGAATGAAGCTATGTATTATTGGGAAGATTACGATCAGGAAGATTTGGATACTCCGCTAAACTATTGGAATGCATGTTATGCCGGAATCGCTCAGGCTAATCAGGCGTTAGAGTTACTTAGTAAATACCCTAAAAGTGACCGGGTAAAAGCTTTGTATGGAGAAGCGTTTCTCTTGCGTGCTTATCTGCATTTCATGTTGGTAAACATCTGGGCTGAGCCTTATGGAACTACCAAATCGGCAACAGCCCCGGGTATTCCTTATTTAACCCGGCCCGAAAAAAATGCGTTGGTGGACTATGAACGAGGAACGGTGAAGGAAGTGTATGAAAAGATTGAAAAAGATCTGAAACTGGGTCTTTCGTTGGTGAATGACGATTATTATGTTAAACCAAAATTTCATTTCAATAAAAAAGCGGCCTACGCTTTTGCTTCGCGTTTTTACCTGATTAAGGGAGAATGGGACCTGGTGGTCTCATACTCCGATTATGTGCTCGGTGTTGACCCAAAGCCGGTCTTAAGAAACTGGCAGAAGTACAAAAAAGAATTTAATTCTAATCATAAATATCTCTATATTCGATACGCAAGTGTTGATGAACCTGCCAACCTTTTATTGACTACTACGGAGTCAAGAGTGGCACGTAATATTCCTTCGGAAAAATATGGAGTGACCATTCAAAGTGCCGAAAAGGTGTATAATGAACACGGGATAGACGGATGCTTTAACTTCCGGAAAATGAAGATGCAGTCATTCTTTCTGTTTAACTATAACGACGGACGTATAGATGACGGGCAATATATAGCCAAATTTGACGAGCTTTCATTATCCGGCTATACGGGGATACGTCCCAGAGGGTTATATGTTACCAATGTTTTATTCTCCACTGACGAAGTGATGCTCAACCGGATGGAAGCGTATACAATGCTCGGAGAGTATGATAAAGCAATAGATAATCTGTTGGTTTACTTGTCTGTCAAGTATGGAGTGTATCCCTCTTGCGGCCGTTCGACTTATACGCAGACAAGCAGTGAAAACTATCAAATCTATACCCCATTTTACGGAATGAGTATCAACCAACTGGCGTTGGTGAAAATACTTTTAGGTTTCAGGAGACAGGAGTTCTTACATGAGGGTTTGAGATGGTTTGATATACGCCGCTTTTATATATCGGTAAAACGCACTTCAAAGTATAAATTCTACAGACCATTGGAAAAAAGAAGATTCCAGAAAACTTTTGCAAATACCGGCAGAAGCCATTAACCGGGGACTGGTTCCTAATCCCCGATAGAGTATTATAGAAGATGTATTCAAGAATAAAATCAAGCATATGAAAACAATTATTAGAAAAGTGAATTTTCAGATACTTTTTTTCGAAGAAGTCTGTAATTTTGCTCGTTATTTCTTTCCTATTGGCGGGCTGTGAAGAGGAGGCATCCCTATCTGCCCGGAGTGTGGTGGAGGCGGGTGAGACAGAGCGTGAGAAGACAGAGTTGGATAAATGGATACTGGATACATTCACCCGTCCTTACGGGATTGAGGTGGAATATCGGTGGGACAAGAATGCAGTGCAGAATGGAAGCTATATCTACCCGCCGGAAGTTGCCAATGTAAAAAGTGTGCTCAATACCATCAAAACTCTATGGATTGACCTCTATACAGCTCCTGAATTGGGAGGAGATAAGTTTCTGTTGGGAAAAAATCCTCTTAAAATATACATGTATGGAGGAAGAAACGTAGATGGAAACGGAATGGAACTATTAGATAATCTTGAAGCAACGACTAATGAGATGTTTCTATATAACGTCAACGATTTTAATCCCCAAGATGAGGATAAGGTCTTCATTCTGATGCGAAGCGTACATCACCAGTTTGCCAGACATCTTATGGAACTTTTCCCCTATGACAGAAGCAAATTCCTATCCATCAGCAGAAACAAGTATATCGAATCGACTAAATCTATTGCATGGATTTTCAAAGGAGAGACGCAAGGGCGCAGAGGGTTTATTCTGGCTGGTTATCCGAATAAGAAAGGTTTCTTTACCTTTCATTCTCTCCTTTCACCTGAAAAAGATTTTGGCGGAGATAATCAGTTTGAAGTTGACATATGGACCTAAGGATTTACTTCAGGCTTTTGGACAGAGCCAAGACTCCTTACAATGCCGGATCGGATAAAGATCTTCAAAAAGAATATGATGAACAAGCGCTTCAGGCATATAAAGAATTGGTAGAAAAGCAAGCATTTGTAGAAGACTACTTTAGTAAAGAAATTAAGATTTCGCTTAACCACCTTCAATTAATAAGCATGAAGCAAGTAAAGGAATTTATTAATAAAAATAAGAAAGAATGAAACTAGGATTTCAAATACTTATCCTAATGGTGTTTTGCTTCTCCTGTAAAGATGAAAAGGTTTTCGACTCGTCTCCTTCAGAGCGCAATGCAAACCATATCGGCGAACTGAGAAAGGAACTTGTAAATGCTCCTTATGGCTGGGCTGTCACCTATTTTCCCCGAACGGATTCTCTATTGTTTACAAATGTGAATGAATTGATAACTCTTCCCAAAGGGATATTTGAAGACAAGAACAAATATGGATATGGTGGACACTATTTCTTAATGAAGTTTTCCGAAAATGGGATCGTAGAGACGGTGGCCGACTATAATGAGGAGAGCCTGACGAAAAAGCTGCAAAGTGAGTTTGAAGTGAGCCAAAACACATTTACGCAGTTAAGTTTTACTACTTATACCTATCTGCATTCTTTGGTGAATGACCGCTTTACCGGCTCTTCGGATTTTCTTTATACGGGAAAAGATGTTGATGGCAACCTGATATTTAAAACATCTTCATATATAGAGCCTGCAAGGGAATATATCATTTTTACAAAATTGAAGAATGATGAAAGTTGGCAGGAGGACATCCAAAAATCATATGACAATAAATTGTTCTTTGAGAAGATGAAAAATCCTCAGCTAATCATTCGTAGGGCGGGACGAGTTTATTTCCATAGCGATGTACAGATGAATGTCACTTATGGAGGGGATGGAAGTGTGAATGGAAAGCAACCTCCAGAAGTATATCAGCGTTATCGTCTGTTTCTTGCGAGAGATTATTTTGCTTCTCAGGGATGGTTGGAAAATAAAGTAAAAGGATTGGGTTCGGGGTATGTGGGAACAGCCGACGGTCTGACTTTCAAGCCCGGTATACGTTATAGTGAAACGTATATCTTCTATGATTTTCGTAGAGAAGGAGAGAGATTTGTTTGCGAACTTGTGAAAGTAGTTGACCCTTACAGCAAAAAAATACATTGGGTCAGCAAGCATCTTGCTCCCTATGGCGAAGAGAGTGGAGTTATAGCTGAAATCCGGGATGAAATTTAAATTAGAAAACAACAGGATAAATATGAAACATGTATGGATAATAAGTTGTCTGCTGTTCGTATGCAGCTGCAACACGGTAAGAGAAGATTTTGTAGTAAATGAAGATTATGAGAAGTTGTTTCCATCCAAAGAGATAGAGAAACCTGAAAACAAGCGTGGAGAGTTGCTTGTACAATTGTGTGATCCCGATCAGGCATTGGGGAACTATAAATATCCCGGTACCGAAACTCCGAATGGTGCTGACCAATATAAGATAACCCTGATATGTTCGTTTCAGGAAAAACGCTGGGATGGTAATCTTACTAAAGATGTCAGTGCTCAGTACAAAGTGAAATATATTAATGAAAAAAAAGAATTGGTGACGATCAGTTGTGGAAAGAGAAATATAGGAAATGCCGGAGAGGATGCTGACGGGTTAAGACCCAATGTAATGTTTAACGGCGAGAAGTTGGAAATTTCTTTTAATGTACATTCGGGTTTTCCTCTGTATCTGAGTGTTTCCGGTGAGGGACCCAGATCATCCAATATAAGAGCAAGTATCACAGCTGTCTCCACTGATGGACTGATCGAAATTCCCAGTCTGCAGACAGAGCAATATCAAAATGAGGAGGGGATTAATCCACTGAGGTATCCATATTGTGAATATTTGATTTTACCTTAAGAAAAAATAGAAAAAAGATGAATTATTTATTGAAATGTCTATTCTTGTCCTGTCTGTTGATAAGTGTTGTGGCATGTACCGACGGGATAAATGAAACAGTGATAAGTGCGTATCAGCTCCCGGTATTGCCGGAACCTTCGTATAAATTCTCTAGGAACGGAGAGAGTTCTGTAAATGTACTTGAGTGTGGATTTTTGAAATCTCCTATCGATAGAATTTTTTCGGAATACATGAACGAAGCGCGTATGAGTACAAAAAGGGATTATGACGAGGCACTCCGGATTTATCATGAAGGGAACTTCGGGTTAAAACCACAAAGAGAGGTTTCTGCTTCTTCTAAACATCTGAAGGATAGAGATAAGATTCTGAAAGATATTGATGCTTGGTTTGAAACTTCCGCACGTATTGCCGGCTTGGGAGCGAATATCCCTTCTTACGAACATAGAAACAGGGAAGCCGTGAAAGGCTTGACAGGATATGTAGGAAATGGCATAGGAGACAAAGATATCTGTTATGTGGATGAAAGGGGAATTGCTGTAGCTGAAGTTTATAAATATGCTATTATGGGAGCAATATATCTGGACAAGATACTCAACATACATTTGAGTGAGCAAATATTGGAAAATAACGAGGTACTTGTACGGAATGATCTGACCCAGCTCTTGCCCGGTCACAACTATACGGAGTTGGAACATCATTGGGATCTGGCATATGGATATTACGACTTCTGGAAAACATTGGCCCAGTCCGATGGCTTACCGGCCTTAAAAGATTGTCATCTGCGTATCTCCCGCTCCTTTATCAAAGGGCGCGCTTTGATGACGACTTCCCAATATGATGAAATGCGGTTGCAAGCTGATACCATCAGGCAAGAACTGTCACGTGTAGTTGCGGTAAGGGCTATGCATCTGTTGGTCGGTCCGAATACATTGGCCAACTTAAAGGAAAACCCCAGGCGGGCGTTCCGTCTTCTTTCTCAGGCTTACGGCTTGATCTATGCTGCACAGTTTGCACGCAATATGCAAGGAAAATCATTTCTAACAAACGAAGAAACCGGGATTTTGTTGCATGAATTGGAGAAAGGGGATGGTTTATGGGATAAAGAACGTTTGTTAGGGAGAGAGCAGACCGAGGGAGCGTTATACAATTTGGCGGTGCGTATTGGAGAGAAGTTTGATGTTTCACCGGAGGATATTAAAAAATAAGAGATGAGAAAGATACATAAATTGCTTTTACCGGCAGTCATATTCATGATGGCAATAATTCAGGTTAAAGCTCAAGGTACAGCAGGTATCGATGTGATTCCTAACGGAGGGTTTGAAAAGTGGCAAGATACGGGACAGCCTACCGGTTGGCGTATAGTAAGTAGCTTAAATCCGGAGCGGGTACAGGAAAGACGTCCGGAGAGTACAGGTGTGTATGCACTTAAAATATGGCTTAATGGAGGATCTGTTTTCTTGGCTCAACCCGTATCGGTAAAAGCAGGAAAACAATATACACTCTCTTTTTGGAACAAAGGAAGTGTGGGAAATCGTGAAATAGTAGTAACTCTGTTTTGGTATGATAACGGGAGTATAAAAAGCAGAGAAAAAATACTTTCGATAAGAACGGTTAAAGATGAGTGGAGAAGAGTGGAAAGTACTGTAACAATACCGGAGAATATCCATAGTATGGGGATGGGGATAAGGACACAGAGCTATCAGGGCTATATGCTGTTCGATGATATGTCAATGGTACTCAAAGAGAGCGGGCCGGACATATCTCCCGTTCCGGAAGCTCCCGATAATTTAAGAATGAAAGCATATCAGAATGAAATGGAGATTTCCTGGAACAAGGTAGCAGACGAAACCATTAAATGGGAAGTCGTGTTTGATGACCAAGTCGAAACAATCACGTCCGGAAATTCATATGTAAAGACAAAGCTCAAACCGGGAAGTACCCATCATATTAAAGTAAGAGCGGTAAAGGGTAAGGAGTTCTCGCCATATGCCGAACGAAGAGGTGCGACAGAAAGAATGCGTGAAGCGGAAAATTCCGAAGATCGTATTCCTTATTTGCGTACCATCCTTCCTGACGGGAGTTGTGAGGGACGTTTTTTGAAACTTTATTATAATGAACTGGCCAATCCGAACGCCAAGGTATCTTATAAATTGGACGGAGTAACTATTGAACCCAAAGATAATACTTTAGAGTTTCCGGAGTTCGAAGGATTTTATAAACGATTTCGCCTGGAAGTTTATATTGATGAGGGAGAAGGTTGTGAATGGGAGATTCTGTATCCTCATTTGGGCGTAAAAAGAAATGAAAAATAGAAATTGAATTAAACAGGAAACAAGCCAATGATAAAGACTGTAATAACCCAATTGTATATTGCTTTTTGTCTTATTTGCTTTTTTGCATGTGAAAAACAAAAAGAAGAATTTCCCGATATCCGTATAGGAAAAGAAGGAGTCATTGATGAGTTGTCGTTGAATAAACAGACAGAGAAGAGACTTCTTTTGTCAGGTGGAAACGGGAAATATATAGTTAATGTGGAGAACGCACAAATAGCCACTGCTGATATAAGTATGGATACCCTTAAAGTAAAAGGTTGGTTGGAAGGTGAAACGTTTGCTACCATCATTTCTCATGATAAGCGCATAAGGTTGAAAATCAACGTGGTCTTTCCGGAGCTCGGAATAAGTCATTCCGTAGTGCAGCTTCTTCCCCGATTTAGAAGTAAATTCATAAGTATTTCCGGAGGAGGAGAATTGACTAAGCTGGAAGAGGACGATCCCGCAGATATTATGGATATGAAATGGGACGGTTCTACGGGGATGCTGGAGATATATCCCAAATATGAGGGAGAAGCCCGGGTTATCGCTATTTCAGAAGACGCAAAAGAGAAGAAGGTTATTCATGTTAAAGTGAGACCGGAAGGAAAACTGGAAATTCCGGGGTGGTATAGCACCAACTCAAGTTCATACTATCTGATCCAAAATAATAACATGGTAGTCAAAAGAAAAGGAGTAGGTACATGGATTGTAAACAGTGCCCGCCCTTATGGTGGGGGAGTGATGTATAATAGTTCTTATATAAAAATAGCTCCTATCATGAATCCCGTACAGGGTGACTCTATCGATTTAAATATACTTCGCCATGGATCCTTGAAACCGCAGATAACAGAAGGTATACATAGGCTGTATGTAGAAGAAGTGCGTGAGTCGGAAGTCATGTTACGGGGAAGAGGTTTCAAATTTTTGCTCCCTTATGAAAAGTGAAATATTTGTGCGATTTGTGTCTTGTATCGCAAAAGAAGTAAGCTGTCTGAAGGACATGATATTAAAAAAATAAACGATAAGGGAGCTTTGTTATTTGCTCTGTTTATTTTATTGGCAGGAGGCAGCAGAGCAAGACAACATAGGAAAGATGATCATGTCATTCGTGGTAAGCAGGTTGCTGTTTTTGGACGTAATATATTTACTGTCAGAAATTTATCTTTTGAGCCTAGCCTAGATATTCCTACTCCTGAAAATTATGTATTAGGTTCTGGAGATGAATTGATAATAGACGTATGGGGCGCTTCTGAAAATACAGTCAGGGAAATAATTTCTCCTGAAGGTACTATTCATGTGGCAGGTATAGGTCCCATTTTCCTGAGTGGAATGAATATACAGGATGCCGAACGAAGTTTGAGGCGTGAGTTTAGTAAGATTTATGCTGCTATTCCTCAAAAAACGGTCCATATAGAGTTATCGTTGGGGAGAATCCGTACCATCATGATCAATGTCATGGGTGAAGTAAAAGTACCCGGTATTTATCGGTTGTCGGCATTTGCATCGGTATTTCATGCTTTGTATCGTGCCGGTGGAATCAGTGATATCGGAAGCCTGCGTGATATTCGTGTTGTGAGAGATGGAAAGGAGATCGCCCGTGTCGATGTATATGATTATATTATGAAAGGTAAATTGACGGATAATATCCGTTTATCGGAAGGCGATGTCATTTTAGTTCCTCCTTATCAGAATCTGGTAAGTATTTCCGGAAAGGTAAAACGTCCGATGAAGTATGAAATGAAAAGTGGGGAAACCGTAGCTACTTTGTTGAGTTATGCGGGAGGTTTTACGGGAGATGCTTATCGGAGTGCCATACGTTTGTTTCGTATGGGCGGAAAAGCAAAACAGGTATACAATGTGGCGCAGGACGATTATCAGTCTTATCTTCTGGCCGATGGTGATAAATTATCCGTTGAAGCGGTATTGGAACGTTTCTCAAACAAGGTCGAAATTCGTGGCGCTGTATATCGTGCGGGCATATATCAATTGGATGATAGTGTAACAGGAACTGTCAGGCAGTTGATTAGCAAAGCGGAAGGACTTCGGGGAGACGCTTTTCTTAACAGGGCTTTGTTGAGACGCCAACAGGAAGATCTGACACATGAAATGATTCCTGTCGATTTGAAAAAAATGATGGATGACACATCCGCCGACCTATGTTTGCAGAAGAATGATGTCCTCTACATTCCCAGTGTGAAAGATATTGAGAAAGAAGGAACTTTGTCCATTTATGGTGATGTAAGGGTACCGGGTGAGTTTCCTTATGTTAAAAATACGACTATACAGGATTTGATTGTAAAAGCGGGAGGATTGCCGGAATCTGCTTCTATGGTCCGGATCGATGTGTCGCGTCGAATCAAAGATCCTGGAAGTATACTATCCTCCAATGTTATTGGAAAGAGTTTTACGGTTGAGCTTGCAAACGGATTGTTGATAGGGGAGGATAAAGGATTTGAACTGGAACCTTATGATATCGTTTTCGTTCGTCGAAGTCCGGGGTATCGCAAACAGGCCAATGTAACAGTTGAAGGAGAAGTGGTTTTCACCGGTAATTACGCATTAACCAAAAGCAATGAAAGGCTGAGTAGTCTGATAGCAAGAGCCGGAGGATTATCGAAAGAAGCTTATGTGAGAGGAGCACGTCTGATACGTAGAATGACAGCGGATGAGATAAGGCGGAAACAGGATGTAGTACGTTTGTTGGTCAAGGGGAGTGAAGAAAATTCTATATCTCCGGTCGCTTTGGAAACCGGTTCTACTTATCCGGTAGGCATAGAACTCGAGAAAGCGTTAATAAATCCGGGTTCTGACGAAGATATGGTCTTGCGTGAAGGAGATGTACTATTTATTCCCAAATATGTCAGTACGGTAACAATCAGTGGGGCCGTGATGTATCCTAATACAATACTTTATCAAAAGGGGAGTAATCTTGACTATTACATTGAACAGGCCGGCGGCTTCGGAAACCGGGCACTGAAGCGACATATTTATGTAGTATATATGAATGGAATGGTGTCTCGTCTGAGAAAGAGTGCGGTTTGTGCAATTGAACCAGGATGTGAAATAATAGTACCAAGCAAAGAAAATAGGAAAAAGACTGTGCCGAGGGACGTTGCAGGAATGAATACTTCTATTGCCTCTATCGCTGCAATGGTGGCTGCCATGGTCGGTATGATAAAGTAATATAATCATAATAAAAAGTAATCTTGTGGTTTAACGTTACATTATGGCCGAATTAGACTATTTTAATCGTGAAAAATTAGTATAATAAAGTGGTGTTGGATTACAAGATTACTAAGTTTGTGTAGCTGTTTTTTGCTTAAGTTTTGTATTTGCAATAAAACTTAATCAGTATTGTGACAAGAACTAAACTATATACATGTTTCTTACGTTCTTCTTTGGCAACAATAAATTTTGGAATCAATATTCTTGTGCGAATAAAGATAGGAAAGGATACAGTTTTCTGTCTGGCAGACTGTGTTATTGAATTTATGAACCAGCAGCGTAACATCACTTAACGCCACGCCGCTGTATTCACTCCCGTGAGGGACGAACATCACCTCTCCCGCACACAAAATTTCATCGTGGAAGAATGTGCTGGTAATCCGTGCATGCCCTTTCATGCAGAATATCAGGTAAATGATATTCGTATCGTTGTTATGCACCGTTGTTCCGGCAGGATAGCTTTTCACATCAAAATGGCAATCTATTGGATTTTCATCACAAAACGCCGGCTTATGATTTTTTCGTATCACAATTTATTACGCTATTTTTCTTTGGAAAATACTTTTCTCCTACGGTAACAGTTCTGAAGCTATGTAGTAATAGCTTTGTCCTTCCATCGCTATTTTTTCTTCTCCGTATTTCTTAGCCATATTTTCTTTCCTCTCTTTAAAATATTGAATAAGTCCGTCCAACTCTTTGTCGGTTAACTGTTTTTTCTTTTTGTAGATCCTTCACCGTTATGTCCATCAAGCACAGGGCTGTTGGCCGGAACTCCAAATATCTGACTGTGTGCATAAGAAAGAGAATATCGCCTGATTTCCTTTCGCTTATTTTTGCAGATCCGGCAGTTGCGCAGTTCTGACATATAAAAGCGATAAAGGTGGCGGCGTATTTTTCCGGTAGATACATACACCGTATCTGCTTTGCTTTCGGGATTTGCGGGTGATGCGCCGAGAGTTTCTACCTTATCGGGGCGTACCCTTTCCCTTAAATAGCGGCACAACTGTTTAACTTTACCTTTCTTTGGCTTATTCATGTCCTTCACATCCACTTCTATGGCACAGAGTGTTTCCAAGCGTTCCAAAAGATGGATAATTGTATAGTACATAACGATGGTGAAAATTATTATGTAGATTTTCCACATTTAAAAAATGTGCATGGGATATGTGAGTTATTTGAAGATTCTTTAGTTGAAGGAAAATCAAGTGAATTAGGACGTAGTCATGGGATTTTTCTAATGGTACGTAATCGATTAATAAATTTGGACGATCCTTTGCTGGGGATGGATGCGTTTTCTCATGGTGCATTTAATCGCACAAGAATTACAATATATGCAGACGAGTTAGATGAAAATATAGCTTCGACAAGAGAAATAATAAAAGAATCAAAACCTTTTTCAGAATTAAAAGAATATATAAAGAAGAAATTTAATAATGAAATAAGAAAGATTTATTTTGAAAAAGAGAAACAAAAGGAAGATGAGAGTTCTATTTCGTATAGGTTAGCACAAACATCTACTTCTTTGTCTCGCACGCCTATTGTGACCTTTGCAAAGAAATTCTTTAATGATGAAATTATTAGCCCTTGGCTTATTTTGCCAATAGAACGTGGAGAGGAGTCAAAAGAAAATTTTATAGCAAAATTAGAGAAAGATGTTGAGGAAAATAACTTGTTTACGGGTAGTTCTGTATGGGAAATAATGCCTCCGGAAGACCCTATCGCTAAATTTAGTGTAGAAAAAAGGACTTTAAGAATAAATCTAATGCATCCTTTTATTGCAAATTATAGTGATGAATTTAAATCTAAACTTCCAATTGAATTTATAGCAATAACAGAGGTCTTGACAGAAGCTCACATGTATGAGATATGTATTCCAGAGGAGTCTATACATGCAATAATGAAAAGAAGAGATAAAATACTAAGAGAGTTAGTCTTTGGAGATAGGGCAAGTGCACCTCTTGTAGCAGGAATGGTCAAGGATGCACTTAGCGATTCTACGGGTTTAGAAGATGCTATTTATAAGGCTTTTCATACACTCGGCTTTGAGACAACTAAAATAGGTGGAAGTAATAATCCTGATGGGTATGCAAGTGCTATTCTTGGATTTTCTGAGGAAAATAAATCAGAAAATTATAGTCTTACTTACGATGCTAAAAGTACAGGTAAAAATAAAATTCAAGCAGGAACGGCTAGATTATCTGCACTATATAGACATAAAGAAGCTTATAAAGCCCAATATTCTGTGGTTGTGGCAATAGATTATGAAGGTGCTGACAATCCAGAAGGAGCACTAAATATAGAGTTAAAGCAGCAAAAAATCACAGCAATACGTGCAAAAGATTTGATGAGATTACTATTATTAGCTGTACCTAAACAAATTGGATTAAAAAAACTGAGGGATATGTTTGAAACTTGTCATACTCCTAATGAAGTGAAATTTTGGATAGATGAGATTGAAAAAACAACTATAGATAGAGGTCCTATTGATGAATTGTTAGAAGTTATATACGTTTTACAAAAAGAAGATACAGAACCACCTAAAATATCAGCCATTAGGTCTGAGCTAAAGCATTTGAATCCTCCTGTGATAATTTCAGAGTCAAATATGAAAGGTTTACTGAATAGTTTATTGGTTCTAGTACCCGGATTTATCAATATTGAAGGAGAAAAGGTCTCAATTAATACAACTCCTTCTGCCATTAAAACAGCTATTCAGCAGGCTACAAATAATGTACCAGCAGATTTCCAGCAAATGTATATTGATGCATTATGTGCAGATTAATAACTAGTTTCTTTATACTGTATGAATTTTATGGTTTTAACGTTTTAATATCTTGACTTATTCCCTTAATAAATCGAATGACTGGGATAGGTAATAATATTTGTTTGGCATTATTATCAATTAAACAAATGTCATCAATAAGCATTGCAGTAGTCATTATAGCAAGTCGTGTTAATGGGTCTGTATATTCATTAGGTAAGAGTTTTCCTCTTATTTTGGAGAATTCTTCTATTGCATAATAGTTTGAGTGGGTATGAATTGAGGTATACCTATATGTATTAATAAAAGCTCTTGTCTTAAATACGTGAGCGATTAATTTGGTGATATTTAGAGGCTTTATTTCTTCTCCTGAATATATAAATCTCCAACAATATTTCTTATTTGCAGGATTATATATTTTATTTATCTGTTCCTTTGTGAGCAATCTAAAAAAAATGCAAGATTCAAATTCTGTAATGGTATTATTTAATACAATTTTGTCATTTTCCAATATGCTTTTTGCGGTTGAGAAATCCTTTTCATCAATATTAAATCGACTTTTCTCTGTAAGTCCATCTATTTTCCACAATAAAAAACGAAATTTTTTCTCTTCTATATTGGATGGTTCGACAAAAATATTGTGAAACGTAGCATAGGTTTCCATTATTGTTCTAAAAATGGCATTAACTGTGAAAATATCATATCCACTCATTTTAAGTTGTTCACCCGATTTTTGATGTTCTATTATACCCTTAGATAAATGAAAAAAGAGGCAGAATGGATTGCAATTTATCAATCAGCAAAGGATAGAATTAGTTTCGAACTAATACTA
>ENA-OQIF01000292-OQIF01000292.1-human-gut-metagenome-genome-assembly--contig:-NODE-292-length-23045-cov-5.296361_pt1 | contig 23045 bp, 20 predicted proteins | sample MGYA00242574_ERZ504738 | MGnify/ENA primary metagenome ERZ504738 (study PRJEB26092, sample SAMD00036437) | human gut metagenome | host: Homo sapiens | study: EMG produced TPA metagenomics assembly of...
GGAAAAGAGATCATAGCTGCTGGTTTATCGATAAAAAACCTTATCCTTGTTCCGGCGCTTACATCTTGATTTTCCTGATGCCGAAATTTTGCCATTTTGCGTAGAAAATCATTTATAAGTGGCCTAAGGCTATCGATATCCGAAATGAATCGCACTGATTCCACGGAGGGGCCGGTCAAATTGTTGGAATTTTTCTTTTACAGCATGGACGTATTTCAACATCAACTTAATGATATCAATAGGTTTATCGGAGTCCCTGCGAATAAAGAACTTTCTTGCTGTTTTCAGAGCAGAAGAAATGTCGATTTCGTAAAGATATTTGTTATCATTCTTCCGTTCTTTTTTCTTGCTTTCTTCAGCTGCTTCGTTAGCAATGAAGATTCCGAAATTATAGAGTGTCAGATTTGCATAGATTTCCTGTTTTAGGAATTCGGGTTTTTTACTGTGGAAGTACAAAAGCCCATTTGCATGCTTAAGATAACGGAAAGAAATTTCAATGCCCCAATCTCCAGTGATAGCATTCCTTGATGTCTTTCCATAGTAAAGCTGTGGGGCAGATTTGTGATGAGATACTCATATGTATTTTCTGCAGTTTTATTTTTACGACACGAAACTGCATGAAGTAAAGATGTCTCCTATCTCTGTTAAGAAGCTCATAAAAATGAGGTGTGTTTTTACTCGGATTAATATATCGGTACACATCCGACTGATCTTTCATAACATTTGTAGCTTTGTCAGTGAAATAACGTTTCATCGTAACATCGAATTCTTCAAGGTCGTCAGGAAGTTCAGTAGCGTAATAGGAAAGCAGACTTTTAGAAGAGGCGCTTTTACACGAAAAACATAATTTAGATTCTTGAGTTCACAGTGGAATAACAGATCGTAAGATTCATAACCACGATCAGCAGTTACAATATATTTCCGAAAAAGGTATTCGAAAGCAGACAGTGAAATCTGACTGCGTCGTTGATTGAAAGCGGATTGAGATGGAATAAGATCAGGAACCATGACAAAGTAATCCATAATTTCATCATTGGTAGTTCCTTTTCCCATGTCGATAATAAGACGCATGGTATCGTAGAAAGAGAGTTTGCCCTGATGCTGACGCATGAAATTGTGTCCAGGATTGTTTGACAAGAGCCAATGATGCTCCGACATGTCAGCGATGATAGAGTTCAATTTTTGTTTTACATTTGATGGATAATCGTTCATAATAAATGTGTGCCTCCTTAGTATGGGAATAATTGGTTCCCCACGAATCAATTCCCTTGATAAACTAAGGGTCACCTTGTTGTTCCGATGGACAACAAGGTGACCGCACATTTTTTGTTGCATGTCAATAGGAAAATAAAAAAAGATATATAAAATATGTTACAAAGATGTTAAATAAGTGCCAGCCTAAAAAATAGTATAAAATGAGAACTACTGATATTATAAGGGATAGCAGGCTTGGAAGAAAAAGGTGTTAAGCTAGAGAAGCTAACTGGCATTGAACACAATGGTGTCAGGCACTATTAAATTTTCATGTTTGAAAGAAAGGACAGGTTCAGACAGAATGGAACAAAGTGATTGCTATACATATTTAGCCTGTGTTAGAATATTTTGGAGAAAAATCTAGAAGGAATGGAATAGGGGAAGTGGGTTTTGAAATTAAAAAGAATATTGGATTCATTAACATATGAAAAGCAGATGTTTATAAAACTGATGGCGTTGGTAACAATTCCGATGATTATCATGGGGATTGTCTCCAGCTTAATTTATGTCAATGGAGAATCTGCTAGAAGTGAGCTCCAGCTGCAGTCTTATAGTGAACAAATTACAAGGGAATATGAGAATGTGTTTTCATCGTTGAAAGAGTACTATATTGAAGTGGCAAATGAAGATGCAGTTCGATGGCTGGCTCAGCAGGAGAAACCACCATATTCTATGTACAGTGATTTGAATCGGGCGCAGGACAGTCTTCAGGGAAACTATTTTGTAGAGAAGTATGTAGAGTCATATGAATTTATCAATGTCAGAAGTGGATGGATATTGGATGATTATGGCATGTTCGACTATGATGAACTGAAAAATAGAGAGGAAGCGGAGCAATTTCTGGAGGCGCAGAAAGAGGTTCCATTATCTGCTTATTGGATTAAAGCTAAAGACAGTGAAAAGTACGGAAATCATAATTTGCGCAAACAAAATACGGTAGATCTGAGTGGTTTTCGACTTGTGATAAAAAAAGAATATGGAGCAGGTGATCTTGCATGGATTATTGTTGTAAAAATAAACGAATCAGAAATTCGGCAGCTGTTACCATCGAATTATGAAAATATGGGATACAGTGTCTCTGTTTTAAGTGATCAGTCGGTAATGGCAGAAACAAATCAGAAACTGACACAAATATGGTTGGAAAAGTTCTCAGAAGAGAAAGAATGGGGGGCGTTCGATTCAGAAGGTACATTGCAAATCGAAAAGACGACAAAGTATAGTATCAGTAGAACCAGTGGTGCGACCAGTGGCCTTACATATTTGGTAGGATTTAATCATAATCAGATACGAAAGATAGGAATGACATTTATATTTGCATCATTTGCGGTGATTGCAGTAATTGCAGTGCTGATTCAGATTGTGCGTGTACTTGTACTTGCATTTGCTAATCCATTGAATAAATTGGAACTTCATGTAAAGGAGCGAGATATCCAGTTAAAAGAATTTCTGTTATCGAATCTTATAAAAGGTGAGATGAATGAAGGAAAGATAAAAGACGCTTTGGGGAAATACCAGATTACAGAATATAGCTCCTATCGAATGCTTGGTATGGCTTGTAAAGAGAATGATAATAAGGAAATATTAAAGAGAGAAATCTATACCGGAATTCTGGAAACATTGCCTGAAGAAATACAAAGTAAAATATTTATTACACCTCTGTTTTACGGAGATAAGATGATTTTTGTTGCGGGCGGTGAGGATGATAATGCAGCGGAGAATCAAACAGCAGTGATTTATAAAGAAGTAAAGGATTTTATTGCAGAGCATTTTTTATACCATGTTTCCTGTGGAATCAGTCAGACATTTCATCATCTTACAGATATTCAGCAGGCATACAATGAATGTAATGAAGCTCTTTATGATCAGACGAATGCAAACAAATCAGAAGGCTCAACACTGGTGTTGTTCGATGACTATTCCATGTTGAAACGTGAAAGTAATGTATATGACATAATTATGGAAGGCGAATTGGTTCAGGCAATAGAAAACTGCAATGTGGAGGAAAGCCAGAGACTCCTGGAAACAATGATTGAGCGATTGGATTCAAAGCGTGTAATTGGAGTGGAGAGAAACTTCTATTTAACGAGACTACTTACAGTGATTGTTGGAACAACGGTTACACATGGACTGTTACTTGAGGATGTATTCATGGATAGTCAATATAATACATTTAACCGGATTCCAATGCTTTATGATACGGAAAAACTGAAGGAAGCAATCATAAAAGAAGTGATTCAGCCAATCATTGAGAGTTTGCAAAAACTTGAAGATGGAGATGAGATGGGCATTTTCCAGCAGATCCAGAAGCTTGTACGGGAGAATCGAGGAAATATAACACTGAGTGAATGTGCACAGACATTAAATTATCATCCAAATTATATCGGGAAAATAATAAAGAAAGAAAAAATATCACGTTTACAGATATGGTAAACGAGGAAAAGCTGATGCAGGCAAAATATATGTTGTTGACGACAGAAATGTCGGTGGCAGAAATATCGGAAATATTAATGTATAATAACGTGCAGAATTTCATCCGTTTTTCAAGAAACATATCGGAGTGACACCTGCGGCATTCAGAAAAGAACATTAAAATAAAAATGAAGAAGTGGATAATCATGTTTTTTGCTGTTATCAAGAGAAAAACAGTGTGGTCAGAACATGATAACCGGAATGCGATAAAAGCTGAAACCCCTTGAATTTCAAGGGGTTTTCGCATGTGTAAAAGGATAATAACAGATTGTAAAATGATTATTTACAAATGAATGAAAGAGACGGTACAATGTGCTCACGGAAGCGGACCGCAATCGTAGATATCATGAGCCGATCATGATAAAAAAGAGGACGAGGAGAAAGTGGGAATGAAGACAAAAGCAAAAACCCAAGCAGTAACATCTCGTACAGGACAATGGAAAGCACATATATGGTTATATATCATGATTATTCCAGGTGTGTTGTACATGCTGATTTTTAATTATCTTCCAATGGGGGGATTGGCAATGGCCTTTCAGGATTTTAGTCCATATAATGGAGATTCAGCGATATCAGCAATTATAAACAGTCCTTTCGTAGGATTTGACATATTTAAGAAATTTCTTACGGGACCGGATTTCTGGAGCCTGTTAAAGAATACTCTTTCAATCTCAATCGCAAGCCTGATTTTTTATTTTCCGGCACCGATTATTTTAGCACTCTTATTAAATGAAGTGAAAAATATGGCATTCAAACGTGTTACACAGACGATGGTGTACATCCCTCATTTTATTTCATTTGTAATTGTGGCGGCACTGACAACTCAGTTGTTTTCAACAACAGACGGAATCGTGTATCATTTTCTGACAATGATTTTTGGAAAAAATGCACCTGATATTATGTCAGATCCGAATTTGTTTGTTCCGATGATCATCGGACAGAACATGTGGAAAGAAACCGGATATGGAACAATCATCTTCCTGGCGGCTCTCTCAGGCGTGGATGTACAACTTTATGAAGCAGCAGATATGGATGGAGCAAATCGTTGGCAGAAAATGTGGCATGTAACTCTTCCGGCTATTCGTTCAACAATTGTAATTATGTTGATTTTGAAAGTGGGACAGATTTTAAATACAGGATACGAACAGATTTATCTGATGCAGAACTCCATGAACAGAGCAGCATCGGATGTGTTTGACACATATATTTACACAAAAGGTGTTGTGAATGGAAACTATTCTCTGGCAACAGCAGCAGGAATGTTTAAATCCGTTGTAAGTATGGTTATGGTCATCGGAGCGAACAAGCTTGCAAAAGTGTTTGGTGAATCAGGATTCTATTAAAAGGGGTGAGAAAAATGGCAAAAATGAAAGCAAGCGTAAAAAATGGCATGCAGGGAAGGAAAATTAAACGAAGTCCGGCTGATCAGGCGGTGCAGGTGCTGATTTATTTGTTTATTGCATCGTTTGCGCTGATTACTCTGCTTCCTTTTCTCTATGTAATCGCAGGATCCTTTGCGACAGAAAAAGAACTGACAGAACGGGCATTTTTCATAATCCCGCATACAATATCACTGAATGCATACAAATATATCTTTGCAAATGGTGAAACAATCAGAGGACTTCTCAATTCGGTTTTTGTAACGGTGGTTGGTGTTGCGATAAATATGTTTTTATCATGTACATTAGCGTATCCGTTATCAAGAAACTATTTTAAAGGAAGAAACTTTTTTATTAACATGGTAATTGTAACGATGCTCTTTACAGGAGGTATGGTTCCGACTTATATTCTTGTAGCAAATGTGTTGAATTTGAGAGATTCTTTCTGGGCATTATGGCTGCCGGGAGCAATCAATCCGTTTAATATGATCATTATTAAAAACTATTTTCAGGGACTTCCGATGGAGTTGGAGGAATCGGCAAGGCTGGATGGATGTAACGATCTACAGATATTTATGAAGATTATTCTTCCGCTTTCAAAACCGGTACTTGCGAGTGTATCTTTGTTCTATGCAGTTACGCACTGGAATTCGTATTTCAATGCAATGATGTACATTTCGGATTCTAAGAAAGAAGTAATTCAGATCGTACTTCGAAGAATCATCTTTATGACGTCCTCTGTGGCAACACAGAGTGGGATGGACTTCGGTGCATTCGGTACACCTCCGGAGCAGTCAGTGAAGATGGCAACGACAGTAGTTGCGACCATTCCGATTTTGATCATTTATCCGTTCATCCAGAAGTATTTTACGAAGGGTGTTATGGTTGGAGCAGTAAAAGGATGATATAAAATACAATTTATATAAAAAGAAGGGAAAAGATTATGAGAAAAACATGGAAAAAAGCAACAGCAATTACCCTCGCGGGTGTAACAGCAATGTCAATGGCAGCATGTGGTGGTTCTTCCGATAAAAAGGAATCCACATCATCAACAACAGAAGACGGGAAACCGGTCATCAGTATGATGGTTCCGGCTTTTTACGGCACAGAGCTTCAGAATGAGCATTCTGATGAAGTAATCAAGAAATATGAAGATTACACAGGAGTCAGTGTAGAGTGGAAATTTGAGAATGACGGTACATACAAAGAAAAACTTGGATTGACATTGATGGATAAAGATAATATGCCGATGATTCTTACATCAAATGTAGAACTGAGTGCAAATATTGTAGATGCCGCAAAGAAAGGTGCGTTTTGGGATCTGACATCATATCTGGAAGATTCAGAAGCATATCCGAATCTCTCCCAGGCAGATCCGGAAGTTTCAAAAGCACTTACAGTGGACGGTCAGATCATCGGATTATATCGTGCGCGTGCCAAAGGTCGTTTAGGTCTTTCTTACAGAAAAGACTGGGCAGAGAAAGTTGGAATCACAGAAGATCCGAAGACAATTGAAGATGTATACGAGATGCTTTACAAATTTACATATGAGGATCCGGACGGAAACGGTGTAGATGATACATATGGTCTTGAACTTACAAAGTATACAGGACCTTTGGATGTAATCCAGACATGGTTTGGTACAGGAAATGAATGGGTAGAAGAGAATGGAAAAATGGTTCCGGTTCACCAGACAGAAGAGTATCAGGAAGCACTGGATTGGATGAAGAAAATCTATGATGAAGGTCTGGTAAGAAAAGACTGGGCAACAATTGATTCTGGTACATTCCAGGAGGCATGTAAGAAGGGAGAAACAGGAGTATTCGTAGATGTCATGGACGGCGGTACAAGAATCTGGGATTACTTTAAAACAAATAACATCACATCTGTAGTGGACTCTTCTAAGACCGCAACGATGCAGCTTGTAGGACCTATTGAGGAAAAAACACTGGCGACAAGCGGATACAATGGTTTCTATATGATTACAAAAGCAGGTGCTAAAACAGAAGAAGATCTGAAAAACTGTCTTACATTCCTGGATAAAATGTGTGATGACGAGATGATGGTTTTGGCTGATTACGGACTGGAAGATATCAGCTATACAATCAACGAGAATGGAAACATTGAAAAGAGCGGTGATTTTGAAATGTCAAGTCTTCCGAATACAGGTCTGAACCAGGCAGAAGCATATATTCCGAACCTTCTTTCTCAGAGCCCGTCACTGGAGATGGATGAAGTTCAGAAGGCAAGATACGAGTCCTATGAGTATAACGAGCCATTTGCTGTAAGCAATCCGGCACTGGGATATCTTGCAAACTCAGAGGTGAATGCAGAAGTTGGTACAGATATTGAGCAGATTATCGAAGATGCAAGAACACAGTACATTTGTGGACAGATCGATAAGAAAGGTCTTGAGGATGCAGCACAGTTGTGGCTTGATCGTGGAGGAGACAGACTTGTTGAGGAAGTAAACGAGCTGTATAAAGCCGATAAATAAATGAATTAGAGTAGTGAGAAAGGCTTCAGCAGGAAAACTGGTTGGAGCCTTTTGTGTTTCTATAGGAAACTGCGGAAAGGAAACAAGATGATGGAATTAGCACAGATCACCCGCAACGAGGCAGTAATCATGTGGGATGAAGCTATTGGCGCACAAAGCTACAGAATTTACTGGTCTGACCGTGAGGGAGAGCAAGTAAGGTATCAGATGATAGGGGAAATTCCGGCAGATCAAGAGAGGGTTTATCGATTGAAAAAATCAACGCACCGGCCGCATTATCTAAAACTGGTTCCGGTGATAGATGGAAAAGAAACGGCAGAGGAGCTGTTCGTGACACCGGTTCATTATATTCAGAAGGAACAACTGGAGCAACTGAAGCGCGGTCTGATCGCAGTGCCGTGCAGGGAAGGTGTTTTCTTAAGCTGGCGATTGTTCCTTACAGAGGTGACCGGAGTAAGAGAAGATGGAAGAGGGCTTGACGGCGTCGGATTTGTTATTTATAGAAACGGAGAAAGCATCGCTGAGGTGAATGACAGTATGAATTATCTGGATATTCAAGGTGGTATGGATGATCAGTATAGTGTGGCACCTGTCATAAATGGAAACATCTTATCCAGGTGTGAGTGTGTAAATGTTTGGGAAAATGGATATTATGATATTCCTATTCAGAAACCGGCAGACGGAATTACCCCGGCAGGAGAAGCATTTACATATTCAGCAAACGATATGTCTGTGGCGGATGTAGACGGCGATGGAGAGTATGAGTATATTGTGAAATGGGATCCGTCCAACTCCCATGATGTCTCGATCAAAGGATATACCGGTCACTGCTATCTGGATTGTTATAAATTGGATGGAGAATTGATGTGGCGCCTGGACATGGGAGAAAATATACGAGCCGGTGCTCATTATACCCAGTTTATCTGTTATGACTTTAATGGAGATGGACAGGCGGAGATGGCAGTGAAAACGGCACCGGGTACGAAAATGACGATTTTCTTCGAAGGCAAAGAAAAAGAACAATATATCACAATACCAGAAAAAGATATGTGTGCGGGAATCACGCATGAAGATTCATATGTTTGTTCGGCCGAAGATTATTATGAACATCTGGTAAAGGTATTCCAAAGCTGGCATGAGCAGCCGGAAGTTATCAGTGGTACATGGCCGTCTACACTAGAAGAATGTTTTGGGACAGAGCAAAGATTTGAGTATCCGCTGTCAGAGCAGGATGCGCGTCAATTGACGGATTATTTTATTGATGTGTATGCGAAAGAAAGAAGTGATAAAAATTGCTTGAGAGAGTTTGAAGGCTTCATATATGAAGGCCCGGAGTATTTGACGATGTTTGCCGGGAATGGCGAGGAACTGGAAACAATAGAGTTTCCTGTCGGGCGTACTGATGATGGTCTGCGATGGGGAGATTATGCAATGAAACGAATCGAACCGTGTAACCGTGTGGATCGATTCCTGTCGGGAGTGGCCTATCTGGATGGAGAACGTCCGTATCTGATTGTATGCCGTGGCTATTACACAAGATCAACACTGACGGCATATCGTTTCTTTGAAAACAAATTTGAGACGGAGTGGAAGGTAGACAGTGGGTTTGTTCCAATGAACAATCCATTTCATGATAATCCGCATCTGAAAAAAGGAGAGGATCCGGTGTACGGTAAACTTGCGGGACAGGGAAATCATTCGCTTGCAACAGCAGATGTAGATGGGGACGGCTGTATGGAAATCATTTACGGAGCAGCATGTATCGATCATGACGGAAGTTTATTATACAGTTCTTATGGAATGCTGCCAGACGGAAGAGAAGCTAAGTTTGGACACGGAGATGCCATGCATGTGGCAGATATCGATCCGGATCGTCCGGGGCTGGAGATTTTTAATGTTTTTGAAGAAGGGATTAACGCTCCATACGGGTATGCCCTGCGTCATGCGGAAAATGGAGAAGTTGTGTTTGGAGAATATGCGGAGGAAGATCTGGGAAGATGCATGATTGGAGATATTCATCCCAATGCAAGGGGGCTACAGTGCTGGGTGAACGGAAAAGGGACATATGACTGTCACGGAACTCTTTTGGAGGCAGGTTCGCCGGGCAGCAATATGTCGATTCGCTGGGCATCAGATCTGACGACACAGATTACGGACGGCGAGGATTATCTTCATGAAACTGCAACAGGAGTGATCAGTGATATGATACACGGCGAGATGCTCCGTCCGGAGAATACGCTGACAAATAACGGTACCAAAGGAAATCCATGTCTTGTGGCTGATATCTTCGGGGATTTCCGGGAGGAGATCCTTCTGCGGACAAGCGACAGTTCCGCAATCCGAATTTATAGTTCAACGGAATTGACGGAACATAAATTGTTTACTTTGATGCATGATGTGCAGTATCGGTGTGGAGTGGCATGGCAGAATAACTGCTATAACCAGCCGGGGTATACGAAGTTTTATTATGCTTCGGATATGGATTTCAGGCAGGTACTGCCGGAGATGAAACGTAAGCCGGTATTGTATCTTGCAGGAGATTCGACGGCACAGAGTTATCATGAGTCAGAAAGACCACAGACCGGATGGGGAGAAAAGCTTGTTGACGCCCTGGAAGCCGAAAACTGTTGGAAAGAAGCGCATCGGGACAGCAGTCCGTTTTCGCAGGAAATGAGCTATGAAACCAGACATATTATCGTTGACAATTGTGCGATGGCAGGTCGATCCTCCAGATCTTTTAGAGAAGAAGGTCGACTTGAGGACATCAAAAATCAGATGAAGAGTGGAGATTATCTGTTGATACAGTTCGGACATAATGATGCGGCAGCAGAGAAAAAAGAACGCTATGTTCCGCTGGAAACATTTGGAGAATCTCTTATGGAATATATAAGAGTGGCAAGAGAAAAGAAGGCGTATCCGATTCTGATTTCGTCAATCTGTCTGCGTCCGTGTCTGGCAAATGAACAGGGAGAAAACGCAAAAATCGATGCATTACTTCCGAAATATGCAAAAGAAATGAAGAAGCTTGCAGATAAAGAAAATATTCCATATGTGGATATGCTGGGGATTACAAGAAAAGCATGTGCAAAGGCAGGAGAAGAACAAACTGCTGTATGGTATCGTGAAGACAACGTCCATCTACAAGAGGCAGGAGCACAACTGTATGCGCATTTTGTAGCAGAAGAAATCAAAAAGTTAATCGGAAAGGAATAAAACAATGGGGAAATTAGAATACAATAAAGCAAACTTAGAAGAGCAAATGGATAAAATCGTTGCGCGTACGATGCGTATGGATATGACATGGGACTGGCCATGCGGAGTCGCGTATTACGGAATTGCAGAAGCATATGAGGCAACAAAAAAGCAGGAATATCTGAACGTATTAAAAGAGAGGGTAGATGAACTGATTGAACTTGGACTTCCTGTCTGGACAGTAAACACCTGCGCGATGGGGCATTGTCTGATCACGCTGTATCAGGCTACCGGTGAAGAGAAATACATGGATCTGATCCAGTTTAAAATTGCCTATCTGAGAAATGATGCACTTCGTTTCGGAAATCACGTATTGCAGCATACGGTTTCTGCAAAGAATGATTTTCCGGAGCAGTGTTGGGCGGATACGCTATTTATGGCAGCGTTCTTTATGCTGCGGGTAGGTGTAATGACAGAAGATGCAGAATTGATTGATGATGCGTTGAATCAGTTCTGTTGGCATATCCAGTATCTTCAAGATGAAGAAAACGGATTGTGGTATCACGGATACAATAACATCACAAAAGATCATATGTCAGGTTTCCACTGGGGAAGAGCAAACTGCTGGGGAGCTTATACAATGTGTCAGGTGGGACGAATTCTGCCGGAATGCTATCTATATCCACAGTATCTTGAAATTGTAGGAAGTCTGAATGAGCAGTTGTCAGCATTGAAATTATTACAGACAGAGAATGGACTTTGGAGAACAATCCTGGATGATGAAGAGTCCTATGAAGAAATCTCTGCGTCTGCGGGGATTGCAGCTGCATTGACTTTGAAAGGAAATCCGCTTCATTTGAAATATGTGCAGAAATCAATCGATGGAATTCTCGCACATGTAAATCCGGATGGCAGAGTGACCGATGTATCCGGAGGCACGGCGGTGATGAAAGACCGGGAGGGTTACTGTGGTATTTCGAAAAAATGGATCCAGGGATGGGGCCAGGGAATGGCACTTGCATTCTTCAGCGCAGTATTGAATGTGGAAAATATTACAGGGGATGGTGCGTTATGAGGAACAAATTGAAAAATATCTATGTATGTTTTCCGAAAGGAAAGCATAAGGTTCTGACGCTTAGTTACGATGATGGACGGGTGGAAGACAGACGTCTCGTGGAAATTATGAATCAAAATGGAGTTCGTGGGACATTTCACTTGAATTCAGGCTTGGTAGATGAAGAACGAATCCAGGTGGAAGAGTGGAAAACGCTTTATCAGAGACATGAGGTATCCTGCCATACCGTACTGCATCCGACAATCAGTCGATGTCCGATTGAGCAGACCGCTATGCAGGTGCTGGAGGATCGACGTGCGCTTGAGAGAGCGGTTGGATATCCGGTAAGAGGAATGTCTTATCCGAATGGTTCCTGCAATGATGAAATTGTCGGGTTGCTTCCGGGACTGGGAATTGAGTACTGTCGGACTGTAGGAAGTACGGATAGCTTTGGTATGCCGGAGAATTATCTGAAATGGACGGCAACCTGCCATCACAATCACAATCTGCTGGAAAACGGCCAGAAGTTTGTTGAATTATTTAAAGCACAGTACTTATACATGATGTATGTATGGGGGCACAGCTTTGAGTTTACAAGAGATAATAACTGGGAGCTGATAGAAGAATTCTGTCAGCTTGTGGGAAATCGGGAAGATATATGGTATGCGACGAATATTGAAATTGTGGATTATATGAAGGCTGCAAAAAATTTGAAGTTTACAATTGATGCAGATAAAGTATATAATCCAGGATTTGATTCTGTATGGATTAATGTCGATGGAATGATCGTGGAAGTGCCAGGTGGAAAGACGGTCAATATATAGTAAAATGCGGGTTACTGCTCACAGGTTCCCTGTGAACAGTAACAAATGAGGAAAGAAACAGGAACGGAGTGAAGAAACAAATGAGTACAAAAGTTGTTTCAATGACAGAAGGAAAAATCTGGAAGAAATTATTACTGTTTTCGATTCCACTGATGATGGGAAGTTTTTTTCAGCAGCTTTACAATACGGCGGATAGTATTATTGTAGGTAATTATGTCGGGAAAGAAGCTCTGGCAGCAATCGGAACGACAGATAATCTGATCAATACGTTTATCGGCTTTTTTATGGGACTTTCTACAGGAGCAGGAATTATCATTTCGCAGTATTTCGGAGCAAAAGATGAGAAGAATGTACAGATTGCGGTAAACACAACGATTGGGCTTACATTTGTTATGAGCGTGATTTGTACGGTGTGCGCGCTGGGATTCAGGACACAAATGCTTAAATTGATGAATACACCAGCAGAGGTATTTGTACAGGCAGATGCATATCTGAGAATTTATTTTCTCGGAGTAACAGGGCTTCTCTTTTATAATATGGGAGCTGGAATCCTTCGGGCAGTAGGTGACTCCCGTCGACCGTTATATTTCCTTATCTTTTCAACCGTTTTGAATATCGTCCTGGATTTGATTTTTGTGGCAGGGTTCAGTCTGGGCGTAGAAGGAGCGGCGTATGCTACGGTTATTTCGCAAGGGGCATCTGCTGTCCTTGTAATGATCGTTCTGAGCAGAGAACGGGCAAGTTATCGAGTGGTTTGGAATAGGATCAGACTCAATCCGGAAATGATAGGAAAGATAGTACGCGTCGGATTACCGATGGCATTACAGTCGGCAGTTGTGTCATTCTCTAATGTATTTGTACAGTCGTATATCAATCATTTCGGTGTAGCGGCAATGGCGGGATGGTTAGCATATGGAAAAGTTGATAAATTCTGTCTGCTTCCGATTCAAAGTCTTTCTCTTGGTTTGATGACATTTGTCGGACAGAATTATGGGGCAAAACGATATGACAGAATTAGAAAAGGAATCCGGACAGGATTGACAATGTGCTTTGGGATTGCGATATGCATGATCATTCTAATTAATCTCTTCGCAGAATCGTTGGTATCCATGTTTATCCAAAGTCCGGACGTTGTAAAATTCGGAACATTATTTATCCATATAGAAATGCCGTTTTACCTTGCGCTCTGTGTCAACTCAGTTTACGACAGTACGTTAAGAGGGATCGGAATGACGAAAGGACCGATGTTGATTATGATGATAAATTCGATTCTCTTCCGGCAGATTTACTTATTTGTTGTGTCCAGAGTATCAGAATCCATGATTCCGATTGTGCTCGGATACCCATTAGGATGGATCTTGTGCAGTGTGATGCTGGTTCTGTATTATAAACATCACTGCTCATCAGCATATAAGGAGTAATGGATTAGTGGACCACCAGGTGCGCCATCCTGTGATTGAAACGATAAAAGCGATTGTGGAAAAATCTGGGTATTCATTTGAATATCGTCTGTTTCAGGAAAAGTGTGAACATGTAGAGAATCTGATTGCTGAATGCAGGGAGAAGGACGTAAAAGGAATCTACATCATGGCGGCAGAAATGGAAAAATCAGATATTTATCCCTTTTTAGAACTTCAGATACCGATTGTAACAGGAGATAATCTGTTTTATGAAGAGGGAATCAATAGTTTTCTGATCGATAACCGGGAAGGAATCCGAAGAGGTGTAGATTATCTGGTAGATAAGGGGCATAGCAGGATTGTATATCTGGCAGAAGATATTGATATTTTCAATTTTCTCGAAAGAAGAGAAGCATTTGTTCTGGAGATGGCAAAGCGGGAGTGTGGAGACGCAAGCAATCGTATCAGGCAGCTTGGCTGTAATGTAGAGGAAGCTGCTTTTTCGATGGGAAAATATCTGGATGAAGGAATGCGGGGAGTGACTGCGTTTATTCTGGAAAGTTCTGTTATTTCCATGTGGGGATCAAAGCGCTTCTTGAGCGGAATATACGAATTCCAAGGGACATCTCTTTGCTTGGATTTGATGCAGTTGCACCAGTGGAACTTCCGGGATTTGAACTGACACTGATCAAAGGAACCCATACGAAACGCCACATAGCAGCAGTGAAGCATCTGCTCCGTTATATGGAAGACGAAAACGAAGAAATTATGAGAGTATACTATAAGACCCGGCTTTCAGAAGGGGAAACAGTGTTCGATAAAACAAAATATATTTATGGGTGAAAAATATTTGATGACGGGTATTTAAAGAAAATTTAAATGCCTGTTATTTTTTATAAATTTGAGGAGAGAATCAGGGAATATCGGAAGTGAAATCTGCAAAATAGCAGAAAAAATGAAAGGGGATTGAGAGTTTTTCTGTCAGATGTTATCTTGGTTTTAAATAAAGAACGCGCGTTACAGTTTACAAAAAACAGGAGGAATGCAACCATGGCTAAGAAAAACTATGAAAATCTGGCAAAGGAAATTGTCAGATATATCGGTGGGGTGGAAAATGTTAATACTTTGATCCATTGTGCAACAAGGCTTCGATTTAAAGTAAAAACATACAGAATGTAGATAAGAAAAAACTGGAGCAGTTGGAGGGAGTGATTACAGTACTTGACAGCGGTGGTCAGATCCAGGTTGTAATCGGGCAGCATGTAGCGGATGTATATGATACAATTTTTGAAGTTACAGACTTAAAAAAGGAGAATCCGAGTGATGCAGAGGAATCAGGGGAGAAAAAGAATCTCCTGAATACATTTATGGATACGATTTCTGGTATTTCTGGCATATACCGCAGCAAAAAAATTCAGAGCGAATGAGTTCGTGGCAGTGGGAGTTGCAGCGGCATTACTTTATCCGGATCGGACAGCTGCATATTCTGCCGGAGAGGCATTGACCTTTTTAAAAATTCCGGTTGTGCTGGTAAGCTATACTTCATCTGTAATCCCGATTGTGATTTCAGTATATGCACTTTCTAAACTGGAAAAAGGATTGAAGAAAATCGTCCCGACAGTATGCAAAACCTTTTTGACGCCGCTTCTCAGTCTGGCAATTATGGTGCCGGCAACTTATCTTGTGATCGGGCCGATTGCAGATACTGTAGGAAAAGCACTGGCTTCCGGATATACAGGACTGGTGGGATTGAATCCGGTTATTGCAGGGGGACTGCTTGGTCTGATCTGGCCGGCAGCAGTCATGTTTGGTGTACACTGGGGATTTGTTCCGATTGTTATGAATAATATTGCAGAGTATGGACGAGATACATTGTTTACCATCACTGGACCCAATAACATGGCACAGGCAGGAGCTACACTTGGTGTGTTCCTGAAAACAAAAGACAAATCAGTTAAGGAACTGGCAGGTCCGGCAGCGCTTTCGGCAGTTCTCGCAGGAATTACAGAACCTGCGATTTATGGAGTTACATTGCGGTTTAAAAGACCATTTTTCATCGGGGCGGTATTTTCCGGAATTGCAGGAGCTATCGTAGCTGCTGCAGGAACAGGAGCACCAACACTTCTTGGAACAAGCATTTTGACATTGCCGGGATATATCGGTGTCGGATTTGTCGGATTTTTAATCGCGTGTGCGATCGCCTATTTTGGATCTGCGATTGTAACGTATTTCTTTGGATATAGTGATGATATGCTTCCGAAAAAAGAAGAAAAGAAAGAAGAACCACAGGAAATTATTCCGGCAAAAGATGAAGCGCTTCTGGCGCCGGTCAGTGGAAAAGTAATTCCTCTTTCTGAGGTAAGAGATGAAGCGTTTGCGGGAGGAATCCTCGGACAGGGTGCGGCAGTAATTCCAGAAAATGGAGAAATCTGTGCACCGTGTGACGGAGTAATCAGTGTGATGTATCCAACCGGACACGCAGTAGGCATTAAATCAGATATCGGAGCAGAGATTTTGATCCATGTAGGCATGGATACGGTGACTTTAAATGGAAGCTGTTTTGCTGTAAAAGTGAAAGCCGGTGATTATGTGAAAGCAGGACAGCTTCTGGTCAGAGCGAATATTGAAGGAATCAAAAAGGAAGGTTTGGATATTACAACACCGGTCATTGTTGCAAATACAGCAGATTATATGCAAATTAAGACGGTAGCAGAGGAATCCGTGAAGAGCGGAGAAGTTCTGCTGAACTGTGTTTCCAAATAGAAACGAAAGGAGAGTATCATGAGCAGAGTAACAGTAAGTGAGGATAAAAGCACATTTTGTCGGGATAAAAAGCCGTTCTTTTATCTGGCAGATACCATCTGGAGTGCGTTTACAAATATAACCGAGGATGAGTGGATTTATTATCTGAAGAGACGCAAAGAGCAGGGGTTTAACGTTCTCCAGATCAATACAATGCCGCAGTGGGATCGTTGTATCTCGGATATCGGACTGTATCCCTTTGCGACAGCGGATGGACATCGGTTTGACTTTACAAAGTGGAATGAGGCGTATTATGAGCATGCGGTCAGAATGTGTGAACTGGCGGAAGAGGAAGGATTTCAGTTGGCGCTGGTGGTGCTCTGGTTAAATTATGTGCCGGGAACATGGGGGAGCAAGGTTACGGATTGTAATGTGATGCCGAAGGAATTCGTTAAAACATATACAGAAAAGATTGTACATGTTTTTGATCGATTTGAGCCGATTTACATTGTAAGCGGAGATACAGATTTTGATACGCCGGAAGCAGTGTCCTATTATCGGGATGCACTGGATGTTTTATGTGAAAAAAGTCCGCATACATTGAAAACGATGCATATCAAACGGGGATATGATTTTCTTCCGGAAGAATTTTTGGAAAAACTGGATTTTTATATGTTCCAGTCCGGACATAATCGGGAAGGGCAGGATATGGCATATGTTCTTCCAGAAAATTTCCGTAAGAAATATCCGAAAAAACCATTGATCAATGCAGAACCATGTTATGAACAGATGGGGTTCCGCAGAAAAATATATGGTCGTTTTCAGGCAGAAGATACCAGAAAAGCAGCATGGAGCAGCATTTTGTCCGGGGCTTGTGCAGGGGTGACTTATGGAGCTCATGGAATCTGGAACTGGCAAAAACTGAACAAACCCGCAAATCCAATCCTTGGAGAAGGATTTGACGCACCGTTTCCATGGAATGAAGCACTACAGTTTCCGGGAGCGTGGGATTATGGAATGATCCGTCAGCTTCTTGATGAGCTTCATACAGGAGAGTTGATACCGGCACAGGAAGTGTTAGAGAATGAGACAACACAGATTCGTATGGCGCAGACAACAGATGGCAGATATCTGTTGTATCTTCCGCATAGTACGAAGGTTGTGTTAAAAAGAGAGTTGAATGGATGCAGTATCAGGGCAATGGATCTGGCATCCGGGCACAGAGCATATGTAAGTGCAGTATGCAGAGAAGGAAAACAGAGATTGCAATGCATCCATGCCAGATGATGTGATCGCGGCGATGGATGCAGAGCATCGTAACTATTTTTATGGAGATGTGCATGTACGAGGAAAATATCCGGGATATATGAAACGATACTTCAGGGAGCATGGAATCCAGATTCAGTTTGCTCCGGAAGATGAAGAAATTCTGAAAAATACGGTAGATTTTGTATCATTTAGTTATTATATGAGTGTCTGTGCGACATCAGATCCTGAAAAACAGAAAAAAGGTCTTGGAAATCTTCTGGGAGGAGTACCGAATCCAACACTCAAAGCAAGTGACTGGGGGTGGCAGATCGATCCGAAAGGATTGCGCTATGTGCTGAATATGTTTTATGATCGCTATCAGAAGCCGCTGTTCATTGTAGAAAATGGATTGGGAGCTGTAGATGTTCTGGTCGAAGATGAGAATGGAAACAAAACAGTAGAGGATGATTACCGGATTCAGTATCTGAAGGATCACCTGATACAGGTGGGGGAAGCGATTCAGGATGGCGTGGAAATTATGGGATACACATCCTGGGGATGTATCGATGTTGTCAGTGCATCTACTGCAGAATTAAAAAAACGATATGGGTACATTTATGTAGACAGAAATGATGATGGAACAGGTACGATGGAACGGTATAAGAAGAAATCATTTTACTGGTATCAGAAAGTGATTGAAAGCAACGGGGAAGTGCTATATAGTGAAGAAGATATAAATTTAAGTGAATAGTATTGTGTGGGAGAATGACGGTTCTCGCGTTTCCGTATGAGTGGGTGCAATTTTTTCCCATCAGGGAAGATACAATAGTACTCATTTTCAAACATCTGTTTTAAAACCAGGATCAGCGTGTTAGAATCTGTCAGGTTATTGATTACATAGCTATGGACAATGAAATAATTCTCTAATGAAGATATAAACACACAGGTAGAGTTTCAGAGAATGTCATACCTTCTTTATGTGAAAAAGGAAATGAAATAAGCGTATAATACTATTTTTGAGTGCATATTCAGTTTCGGAATATGCACTTATTTTTTATAATATAGGTAATTGAGAAACACGTTTGCAATCCTGATGGAAATGTAGATAGAGTCCTACGTTGTCAGACAATCAGAGGTTTCAGGCTACGGATACTTATATTGATGAATTTTATTAGCAACTATTGCGGTAATAAGTTATGTAATGTCAGCGAGCAATAAATCATCAGGAAGATAGGACATACAAATTTTATGGTAGGAATCTTACTTTGCAAATGAGTTTTGAGGAGATATTTTATTTTGTAACAAAAAAGGCTGTATCTATGCGGTTTGTGGTGTTTTGCAAACGCATATTTATAGTAATCAAAAGGAGGCAACAGATGATTTCAACAGATGAAGGATACATGAGGCTGGAATATTTCTCTGAAAATGTTGCAGCGGATAAAAAAAGAAAAGAGTTCGATATAAAAAATCATGCATTATGCTACACAAACCAAAAGCCAGATTTTCTCTTTATTGGGGATTCCATTACAGAGTATTGGGAGCTAAATGCATATTTTGGAAGTGGTAATCACTTTCTTGTTAATAGGGGCATTGCGGGAGATACAACAAAGTACTTAAAAAAGCGATTTTATACAGATGCAGTTCAATTACGTCCAAGATATTGTATCCTGGGAATAGGAATTAATGATTCCATAGAGCTGGAAGGGGATTATTGGAAAAGATTGGAGCCGACACCGTATAATCAAGTAGTGGCAACTGCAAAGCTGCATATTACAGAAATTGTACAACAGGCAAAAGAAGAAAATATCTGCTTGATTCTAACATCTCTTTTACCAATTCATATTCCGATCCTGATGGATGAAAGGAGTAGAAAAAATTATATCAAAGAGCTGAATGAGTGGCTGGCAGAAGTGGCGAAGAAGAATAATCTTATTTTTGTAAATTATTATGCTACAATGGTATTTCCAGGAACAGACAAGCCGTTGGATAAGATTACCTATGATGGTCTGCACCCAAATGCCAAAGGATACCAGATCATGGCCACAGTTTTACGTAATACGTTAAAAAAATATGAGATTCTAATTTGAAAGGAGATACCAGAGATGATATTTGATTCGATTCAGAATAAGGAAAACTATAAGGAAGACAGGAAAATCTATCAGGCATTATGCTATTTGGCAGAAATAAAAGATGGGAAGAAGCATTTCCGGATACCGTAATTCAGAAAGGAGTCATAGTGGCGAACCCAGTATCATTTGTTAGCAAGGAAGAAAAGGAGTGTATGTATGAAGCACATCAAAAGTATATAGATGTTCATTATATTATTGAAGGAGTGGAAAGAATTGCAACTGCTGATGTAAGTAGTCTGCAAATCCAAACGCCGTTCAGTGAAGAAAAAGATATCGGGTTTTATCAAGGGGATGAATCAGGCGGTTATCTATTGAAGGCAGGAGAGTTTATGGTGTGCTTTCCAAGCGATGCACATAAGGTTGCAATGATGGATAAATCACCGGAAATAGTAAAAAAAATAGTCGTTAAAATTAAAGTTTAAAGAAATTATGATGAAAGCAGCTATAATACATAGTTAGGTTTTTCCGATCTTTGAATCTGTTTTAAAGGAATATTCAAAGAAAGGGAGAAATCTTGGTGTGTCATTATAGCCGTTTTTTTAATCAATGGAGGATGATATGTCAGTGGTAGATAACATACGATTTACGTTTTTATATATTGAGTTTTATTCCATGGGAAGAACATGGGTGTATCCGGAATCAGTGATTCCGTATAGTATATTCCGATATATTGAAAAAGGAAAGGCGGAACTTTGTATTGACGGGGAAGAAATTATTGTGGAGGAAAATCAGATTGTATATATCCCGCAGGGATGCAAAATGTCTTGTCGTGCGCTCGGTGAATCCTTTGAGTTTTACAGTCTTCGTTTTACTACCTCGGTATTTTATGAAGGGGAAGACATGTTGGCGGAATATTATGGGATTCCAAGAGTTTCGGTCAATGAGGGAGAAGATGTTTACTTTAAAGAAATTTATAAGTGGGTAAAAAAGGATTCCATGGTAAAAAAATGCTTTGTAAGAGGGAATTTGGATCTTCTGATTGGTTCGCTGGCTATGCACGGGAATAAGGTTGATAAGGTGACTGGAGATTTCGTGGAAACAATAGAGGAAAAGTCATTAAGGGATAGGAATTCAAAGAAGAATGAGCAAATCGATCCAAGGATCTATATAGTGGCAGATTATATTATTCTGCATCCAAGTGAAAAGTACACGCCACAAAAGATGGCAGAAATGGCAGATCTTAGTAAACAGAGATTCAGCAGCCTATTTAAGATTAATATGGGAAAGACACCAATGGAATATGTGAGAGAGATTCGGCTTACAACAGCAGCAAGGGCTTTACTGGTAAGTAATGACAATATCAATGATATTGCGTATGCATGTGGATATGAAGACACGAATTATTTTATAAGGGAATTTAAGTCAGCCTTTGGTTTTACTCCGAATCAATATCGGAAAGTAGCAAGAGAGTAAAAAATGAGTGTAAAATGCTATTATTGAGTGTGCGTTTAGTAGATATGTATAAAAATAGTGACTAAAATAAGATTACAATAAAACAAATGATGTGGCTGCATTGGGAAAATGAAACTAAATAACAACATAACGAACAAATGAGGGTAAGATTATGAAGAAAAAAACAGCTATTTTATTAGCCGGAACAATGATTGCATCTACCATACTTGCGGGATGTGGTTCTAAAGAAGAGGGCGCAGCAAATCAAGTGGCATCCGAGGAGCTGAAAGGAGATATTACATTTTGGCATTCTTTTACACAAGGACCAAGACTGGAAGTGATACAGGAAACCGCGGACCAGTTTATGAAAGATAATCCGGGAGTAAATATTAAAATTGAAACATTCTCTTGGGGAGATTTTTACACAAAATGGACAACGGGGCTGGCTTCAGGAAATGTGCCAGACATGAGTACTGCACTTCCAGGGCATGTGGTAGAGATGATGAATGCAGATGCTTTGGTGCCTGTGGATGACTTAATAGATGATATTGGAAGGGACAAATTTTCAAAGACGGCATTATCGGAAGGTGAAAAAGATGGGGAATGTTATTCCTTGCCACTGTATTCTCACGCACAGGTTATGTGGTATCGTAAGGATTTATTGGAGGAAGCAGGACTTTCTGTGCCTAAGACATGGGATGAATTTGCTGAGGCTGCAAAAACACTTACAAAAGATGGTGTGTATGGCTGTTCCTTCCCTTGTGGTTCAAATGATCTTATGGCAACCAGGTTTTTGAATTTTTATGTCAGGAGTGGGGGAGGGAGTCTTTTGACCGATGACCTTAAAGCAGATCTGACCAGTGACCTGGCAATAGATGGAATCAAATACTGGTTGGATATTTATAAAAACTGTTCTCCGAAAGATTCTGTCAATTATGCTGTATTGGATCAGGCAAATTTGTTTTATCAGGGAAAAACAGCATTTGATTTTAATTCGGGTTTCCAGATTAGCGGGGTGGAAACCAACTCTCCGGATTTGATCGATCAGATCGATTGTGCGCCACTTCCAAAGCTGAATGCAGATGATCCAGATTATGGAGCTGAGACTTCTAATATTCCTATGGTCATTTGGAGAAATTCAAAACATCCGGAAATCTGTAAAGCCTTTATGAAAAAACTGTATGAGAGAGATACCTATATTAAATTCCTGGATGCGACTCCAGTAGGAATGCTTCCTTCCATTAGTGGAATTTCTGATACGCCGGAATATAAGGAAAACGAGACAGTTCAAAAGTTCTCCAACGCAGTCGATGTGATTACAGATGCAATGGAGAAGGGAACCGCTATCGGATATGAGCATGGTCCAAGCATTCAGGCAGGTTTCCTTACTTCTCAGGGAATCATTGAAAGTATGTTCCAGGATATTATTACGAATGGTACGGATGTGAAGAAGGCTGACCAAAAC
>ENA-OQIF01000293-OQIF01000293.1-human-gut-metagenome-genome-assembly--contig:-NODE-293-length-23038-cov-4.286107_pt1 | contig 23038 bp, 24 predicted proteins | sample MGYA00242574_ERZ504738 | MGnify/ENA primary metagenome ERZ504738 (study PRJEB26092, sample SAMD00036437) | human gut metagenome | host: Homo sapiens | study: EMG produced TPA metagenomics assembly of...
TGCGGGAGTATTTGCAGATGCTTTACGGATTGAAGAAGAAAGACCGAATCTTTACGGTCACAAAAAGTTATCTTCATCACGAGATGGACAGAGGTGCGAAAGCCGCAGGAGTAAACGAATCCGTATCCATGATTTACGGCACAGTCACATCAGTTTGCTGATTGATATGGGATTTTCAGCGGTGGCGATTGCAGACCGTGTGGGGCATGAAAGCATTGACATCACTTACCAGTACGCTCATCTGTTCCCGTCAAAACAGACGGAAATGGCAGATAGGTTAGACGATTTAGGGAAAGGAGAGATTGAAAATGTCAGCTAAGAACAGAGATAACAAAAACCGTTGGAGAAACATTACAGTAGGGTTTCGGGTATCGCCCGAAGAAAATGAACTCATCAACAAGGCAGTTGCCTTATCGGGACTGCCGAAGCAGGAATATTGCTACCGCCGTTGTCTGAATCAGGATGTAGTGGTGCAGGGCAATCCGAGAGTATACAAGGCACTCAAAACGGAACTTTCCGCTGTCCTCACAGAATTGAAGCGGATTGAAGCAGAAAACGGTGTGGATGAGGAACTGCTGAATGTCATTGAATTGATCGCTGTTATTCTGGGCGGTCTGAAAGGAGAGGACGAGGATGGAAATAAAAAGAAAAGACTGCCCCGGATGTATCTGTTGGCGCAGATACGGAGCAGCCGATTTCAAAAAACCTACAAGTAGTATATCCGAGAATAGTGGAAATATCAAGAGTTTTGAGGAATTGCAGAGAGAAATGCAGTTGCGATCAGACCCATCATATCTCCAGACAATTTCCATGAATGAACTGTTTGACACACAGTATCAGAGTAAGCAGCCGTTGATTGACAGTCTGCTCTACCCCGGCACTTATATCTTTGCAGGTTCGCCCAAACTGGGAAAGAGCTTTCTGATGGCACAGCTTGCCTACCATGTCAGTACAGGAACACCGTTCTGGAATTATACCACCCGAAAAGGAACGGTGCTGTATCTGGCGCTTGAGGACGATTACCGCCGCTTGCAGGAACGCCTGTACCGGATGTTTGGAACAGAAAGCACCGATAATCTTTACTTCTCTGTTTCTGCCAGTCAGCTTGGAAATGGACTGGATGAACAGCTTGCAAGATTTGTGGCAGAGCATAAGGACACGAAGCTGATTATCATTGATACACTTCAGAAAGTGCGTGAGGTTGGCGGGGATAATTACAGTTACGCAAATGATTATCAGATTATGGCAAGACTGAAAAGTTTTGCGGATGCTCATGGGCTTTGTCTGTTGCTCGTACACCATACAAGAAAGCAGAATGCGGATGATAAGTTTGACATGATTTCCGGGACAAGCGGACTGCTTGGGGCGGCAGACGGAGCATTTCTTCTTCAGAAGGAAAAACGGACAGGCAATGTCGCAACACTGGAAGTATCGGGCAGAGATCAGCAAGACCAGAAGCTATATCTTATCCGCAATACAGAAACCTTGCTGTGGGATTTACAAAAAGCAGAAACGGAGTTATGGAAAGAACCGCCAGAGCCGTTGCTAGATGAGATTGCGGAGCTTGTTATGAAGGACAATCCTTACTGGGAAGGCTCTCCAACAGCACTTGTCGCTTTGATAAATGTGGACATTCAACCGCACGTTATCACAAGAAAACTGAACGTTCTTGCAGGACGGTTGTATACAGAACATGGGATTCTCTTTCGAAGTGAGCGTGTCCATGAGGGACGGAAACTAAGGTTCTGGAAAGACAATACACAGAATGCGTGACAGTTCGTGACGGTTGTGACGGTATTTTTGACAGCGAGGGTGGTATCAAAGTAACCGTCACGACTGTCACATACCGTCACGGAAAGGATGGATAAGATGGGAAATGTGCAAATATCACAGGAATTATTTATGCAGTTGCTCCGCTTTCATTTAGTTGAAGATGAGAGCTGTGAAAAAGAAATCAAGCAGGGGTTGGAGAAGAAATTAGACAGGATGGTTATGCGTGACCTGTATGGAAAATTCAAAACTGCACCGACAGAGGAAGAACGGGAACGGGCGAGAAAAGAGTATCTGGACAGACGAGGAGTGCCGGAGAATTTTCGATGGTAATTCGTCCTCGATGATAAGAACAGGAGCGTGGCACGCCCCTGTGGATAGCAGACAAGGAGAAAGCTGGAAAGGAGAATCATGCAATGAGAGAAGGAAGATTAGGTTATAACTATGAAAATGGAAGATATGGATTGCTGTCAATGGATTTATGGATTGATACAGGATTTCACTGCGGAGAGTGTATGGAAGTTCTGGTGGATGACCAGTGGGTACGGACAAGGATGGAGATGAATCCTGCAATGGAATGGTATCTGGTGGGAACGCCTTATTGCGGCGATTTGGAATCTGTACGGGCAAGAATACCGGAATAAATCAGACAGGATAAGCCCGGATACGGGCAAATAAAAAGGGCGGATACGCCCAAGATGAAAAGCACAAGCCGGAGCATGACAGAGAAAGATAGCACCTTACAAAGCCCTCGGCGTATGAGAGCGAAATACACCCATCGCACAAACTTCGTTTATGCTCTGCGTATTTCGCCCTTGCAGGGGGCAAGCCGCCGACAGGCGGATAAGTTCGTAAACAGGTGCCTATGCACCTACTCACAGCAATGCCGGCGAGAGCCGAGGAAGGAGGATGCTTATAGGCAGACATTCATTTATCAGACAAAGTAAGCTGTCCGATGTGGCAGGAAGGATTGATTATATCTCCAATCCGAAACGACAGGAGTATCTCTATGCGACCTATCAGACAGAAGGAGCAACAACGGAGTTTTGGAAAAATCTTGCAAGAGAAAATCAGTTGGATTTTAAGGCGAGTGGTTCAGCAGGGAAATGTATTGAGGGGCGTGAGTGTATCATTGCACTTCCCGAAAGTTTTGTTCAGTACAGGGCAGAGGATGTGGTAAGGCTTTTTGCGGAGGCTTTTCATAAAAGATATGGCGTGGAGTGCATCGCTGCTCTTCATCATAACAAGACAAAGACGAATTATCATATTCATCTGGTATTCAGCGAACGTAAAATATTGGAACAGCCCGAAGTAAAGATTGCTACCCGAAATATGTTTTATGATGAGCAGGGGAAGCATAGACGCACAAAGAAAGAGATTTTGGATGAGCAGGGCAATCTTCGGGCGGGATGCAGTATCATCCCCAAAGGGGAAGTTTATGAAAGCCATATCTTCACGAAAAAGGATGAATGGTTTAAGAACAAAGCATTTACCAAAGAAGTCAAAGAACTGTTTACTGATACGATCAACCGATATGTAAAAGAGGAATCAGAAAAATTATCCGTATTCCAACAGGGCGGTGTATATCTGGCAACCAAGAAAATCGGAAAGAACAATCCGAAAGCAGAGGAGATAAGGGCAGACAATGCGGCAAGGCAGGAATGGAATCGGACAGTTGATGTGGCATTAGTAGAGGGCGTTCCCGAAGAAGATATTTTGAAGATCAAGCAGGAAAAAATCACAGACAAAACGTTGCAATCTATCAGGACACACGGTTGGCTGCCGGATATGTTCCGTCAGATTATCCGAGGTGCGAAAGACTTTTTGCAGGAAGTGATTTTCAAATTTAAACTACCGCCGAAACCTGTACCAAAGATTGATTTGCAAGAGTGGAAAGATATGCGGAAGGTCATGTATGAATTGCAGAGACAGTCCATGGAGATAAAACGCACACAGCAGGATATTTCTTCTTTGAAAAAGCAACTGTCAGAGTTACGAGGACTATTTAAAGGCAAAGAGCGAAAATCTCTGGAAGGGCGAATTGAACTGTTAGAGGATTTGGAAAAGCGTCTGCACAAGAGTTTGGAACAGATCGTAAAACGGGAAGGCTATCCCAATGTGCGAGCCTTTCAGAAGGTTTATAACAAGGCAGAAGAATTGATTATAGAATACAACGAAGAACTAAGGGGATGGAAAAATCAGACGGAACAGAAAAAAGGGAATCCGTTAGAACAGCCGAAAAAAGCGAGTGTACTGGAGAAGCTGCATCGCTATCAGCAAGAAGGCAGACAGCAACCAAAACGGTCTGCTAAGAAAAAATCTATGGATAGAGAACGATAAGAAAGGTGGAAACGATTATGAAGAAAACAATATTTGAAGAACTAGGCGGCACTTATATCAGACAAGGGGATTATCTTATCCACGGTCTTACCTTGCCGGAGGAAAAACAGAGGTTTATAGGCGTATGGGGACAAAGACATTTACGTTATCTGAAAGAATATCGCAGGGGTATATATTTGAATTTGCTTACAAGCGGCAGGCTGAATGATTATTTGGCAGATATAGAAGAACAGGCACAGGAACGCTTTGAAAGGGTTGTAGAGCAGATGAAACAGGCACAGGGGATCACGGAACAGTTAAAGGCAGAAAATCAGATGGAATGGGTAGCGAGAATGAACAATATACAAGCGTGTGCGAGGGAGATTGTGGAGAAAGAGATTATAGTTAGCAAGAAAATCAAAAGAAACAAACAGGAGGAAATCTAACGATATAGTGAGAGGATTCTTGCGGATAAAGTGGATATATGATAAGATATACAACATAGGAATTCTAGGAGGAATATACATGGCAATTTGTTATGATAGATTATGGAAACTATTGATTGATAAAAAAATGAATCGTACAGAACTGAAGGAAACATCAGGAATTAGTTTTAATGTATTGGCTAGATTAGGGAAAAATGAACCGGTCTCATTTGAATCAATTGAAAAAATATGTTTTACCTTAAATTGCAATATTGAAGATATTGTTGAGATACAGAGAGATAATTTCATAGAGAATGTTCCTAAACATTATACAACAATTGAATTGTTTGCTGGAGCAGGAGGACTTGCACTTGGTATAGAGAAGGCTGGATTTGATACATTGGGACTTATTGAGTTCGATAAGGACGCATCAGATAGCTTGAAAAAGAATCGTCCTGATTGGAGAGTTATTAATGAGGATGTTGCAAATATCTCATGTTTGAATTTGGAAGAATATTTTGGTATAAAAAAAGGGGAGTTAGATTTGCTGTCTGGAGGTGCACCTTGTCAGGCATTTTCCTATGCAGGAAAGCGTTTGGGATTAGAAGATGCAAGAGGAACATTATTCTATCATTATGCTACTTTTTTGCAGAAACTACAGCCAAAAACGTTCTTGTTTGAAAATGTACGAGGACTGTTGACTCATGATAAAGGAAGAACGTATGAAACCATTACTAATATTTTTGAACAGGCAGGATATACAATTCAAAAGAGAATTTTGAATGCGTGGGATTATGGAGTACCTCAAAAAAGAGAGCGTTTAATTACAATTGGAATTAGAAATGATTTAGTTAATAGGATTAAATTTCATTTTCCAGAAGCGCATGATTATAAACCAGTATTAAGAGATGTACTTTTGGATTGTCCGGATGGTCCGGGTGTACCTTATGGTGAAAATAAAAGAAAAATATTTGAACTTGTCCCGCCGGGGGGATATTGGAGAGATATTGATCCTGAAATTGCAAAAGAATATATGAAAAGTTGTTGGGATATGGAAGGTGGAAGAACTGGGATATTAAGGAGGATGAGTCTGGATGAGCCTTCGTTGACTGTACTGACATCTCCTTCACAGAAGCAGACTGAAAGATGTCATCCCTTGGAAGCAAGACCATTTACGGTTAGAGAAAATGCAAGATGCCAGACATTTCCGGATGATTGGCAGTTTTGTGGAAGTGTGCAGTCTCAGTATAAACAAGTGGGGAATGCAGTGCCGGTAAATTTAGCATATGAAATTGCAATGGAAATACATAGAGCATTAGAGGGGGATAAATAATGGATTGGAATTTAGATTTTCTTTCAGAAGAAGATTTCAGAAATCATGTACGTGCAACAATCATGAAGTATGGAGAAAAATTGGAATCGTATGATTTGAAGAAATTTAATAGTAATTTGATTGATCCGATAAAGTTGATTTTTGATAAATCAGTATATCGAACAAGTTGGGAAGAAATTGTAAATAATGAGATATTCCGACAGAGAGATAAATCAAATAATAATGATATTGGCTATTTTCATCAAAACATATTTGCATATTTTAAAGGATGTGAAGTGCCACAGGAAGGATGGGATGTAATATATAAAAATCCTGATGGTATACAAATGCCAGATGGAGATATTGTTCATACTGTATATGTTGAAATGAAAAATAAGCATAATACAATGAATTCTGCATCTTCGGCTAAAACTTATATAAAGATGCAAGGGCAGATATTGGAAGACGATGATTGTGCTTGCCTTTTGGTAGAAGCCATTGCAAAGAAATCTCAAAATATCAAATGGACAACGAAGGTTGATGGAAAGAATGTGCAGCATAGATTAATTCGCCGTGTAAGTATGGATCAGTTTTATAGTATTCTTACAGGTGATGAAAATGCGTTTTATAAGATGTGTATGGCATTACCGGAGGTTATTAATTCAGTTGTAAATGAAGAAGGTGGAGTTACAGTTCCACATGATACTGTAGTAGATGAATTACAGAAAGTTGCAGAAGTGTACGATAATCAGTCAGAAGATTTGTCGATGGCAATGGCAGTATACATGCTCGGATTCAATACATATATGGGATTTGGGAGTAAAATGGAGCAACAGTTGGGAGAAGGAACTGAAGGAATGTTGAAACGGATTTATGAGTATGTGAAGCAAATTGGAAACTCTCATCCATCATAAAATTTGATAGTAGCAATGTATTGATAAAATTTGTAAAGAAATGAAGAAAAATTATGGGTAAATTGCAGGAAAGTGAAATCACTAAAAGGTTAATGCCAAATAAGGCTCTTTTTGCTGATATTCATGTGATATCGAAAAAATTTGATATTTTGCCAGATGGTAATGTTCATTATGGTGCAAGTATAGCGTATCAAGATTTACAAGAACTTCGAGAAGATTTTTTAGTAGATTTAATGGATACGATAGTTGATTGGATTTATAGTGCGGATAAATATGCGGTGTTGAAAGAAAAGGAAACGAAAAAAGGAAATCTGAGGCAACGGCGCATGCTTCTGTTCAACGAAGGGCAAGAGATAAGTTTCGTAAAGGTTCCGGCAATACTCTTTTGGTACAAGGGCAATTTGGAGAATTATTATTGTTTCATTTTATACAAAAATGTATGAAGGCGGTTCCATTATTAAGAAAAATGAAAATTACTACATCATCACAACATGAAAGATTTGGTGCGGATGCTATACATTATAAGGTTGAGAACGGAAAAAATATAATAATTTTGGGTGAAGCAAAAACGTACTCGAGCAAATATAAGTTTAATGCAGCATTTGAAGATGCTTTAAATAGTATTTTAAATACCTATAAAACACACAGAGATGAATTGAATCTGTATGTGCATGAAGATTTTCTGGATGAAGAAATGAATGAAATTGCTGAGGAGTATTTGGATAAGAGACTGCAAAATGTAGAAATCCATTTAGTAAGCATAATTGTGTATGATGAAACGAAGAAAATAAATTTGACAAATGAAAACGATATCAGAAGACAAATAGAAGAAATTATTGAAATGAGATATCGTGATTTTGATAATTCAAAAATACCGATAAAAGAAAATATAATTCTAAAAAGAATGACATATATAGTTTTTCCTATATGGAAGTTAGATGAATTAATAAAAGAATTTCAAGAGCAGTTATAAATTGCAGGAGCAGAATATGGAACAAAAAGTTCAAGAAGTGTTACAGAAGTGGTTGGAAATAGATTTTTATTATATTGCAAATAAGGCGGGATTCATAAACAAATCTCTGGCAGTAGAGCCCCAATTAATTAATGATACAGTAAGATGTTTGGACTATCTTACTTCTATGAAACAAGGGAAAGAAAGCACAAATTTAGTTATTACATTGATTTCGCTGATGTGGACATATGTAAATCATGAAAAGTATGATTTACGTTCTTTTGTTGTGAAAATATTATCAAGAATAGGTTATCCTACTTCTGCAATTATAGCTGATGATTATTTTGATAAAGAAAATTGTTTGTTTACTTCGCTTAGCAGCGTGGTGGATCAAATTACTGTTGGGTTAAATCAAATTAGTAATGAGGTGGAGGTAAATGGGAAATATTTCCTATTAACAAATTTTCAAAAAAGAATTTGGGATTCAATGGATGAAAAGAAAGTGATTGGTATATCAGCACCTACTTCAGCTGGAAAGTCCTTTGTTATTTTACTAAAGATTATTAAAAAATTGATGAATGGGATTTATGATATTGTATATATAGTTCCAACGCTCAGCTTATTAAATCAAGTTACGGAGGATTTCCATACATTGTTGAAGAGTATGAAAATATCGCAATATAGAATCTCAAACACTTTTTTACCTACAGAAAAGAGTGAAGCAAATTGTATATATGTAATGACTCAAGAGAAAGCAATAGCAGCTTTCGCTAATGAAGAAAAAGCATTTGAAAAAAGAATGATTTTGGTTGCTGATGAGATTCAGAACATTGAAAGAATTAAAGAAGAGACAGATGAAAGAGCCAAAATTTTATTTGATACACTTATGGAATTTAGATATAAGAATAATGTAGAACAAATAATAATATCAGGACCAAGAATAGAGGATATTGATAAATTAGGAAAGAGTATATTTGGAATAGAGACTGAAGATATTAGTACGGATATAAGTCCGGTTTTGAATCTAACCTATAGTATTTGCAAAATAGATAAAAAATATTATTTTAAACAATATTGTATGTTGAATTCGAATCCGAAATGTGAAGAAATAACCAATTCAGATATAATATATGGGTACGGAAAAAAATTATATAACCTTCAATATTTGGATTATTTATCGTATTTTCTTGAACATATAGGAAAAAATGAACAGAATATAATATTTGCGCCTACAGCGCCTACAGCTAGAAAAATAGCAGATTATTTGTCGCAGAATAAAGAAGATAAAGAAAGTAATACTGATTTAATACAGTATTACAAAGATACAATACATGAAAAATATACGTTATGTAAAACTTTAGGAAGTGGAACAGCGTATCATCATGGGAAGCTTCCTATGCATGTTCGTAGAACCTTGGAAAAAGCGATAGTAGAGAAAAAGATAAATAATATCGTGTGCACAACAACTCTGATGCAGGGTGTTAATATGCCAGCACAAAATATTGTCATACGAAATCCACATTTATATTTAAAAAAGACAGATTCGGCTGCAGAACTTTCAAATTATGAAATGGCAAATTTAAGGGGAAGGGCAGGACGTTTGCTCAAAGATTTTATTGGCAGGACATATGTTCTTGATGAAAGTGCTTTTGCTGATGCAGATGGATATGATCAATTGGAATTGTTTGAAGATGTTACGAAAGAATTGCCTTCAGGGTATGGAGAACGATTTGAAGAATATCGCGAAGATATAGAAGATGTTATTGAAACAAATAAAACAGTAGATCATAGCATGAAGAAATATGGTTATTTGATTTCATATATTCGACAATCAGTTTTACGATACGGGAAAGGATCACGGCGAAAAATGCAAGATGTGGGAATTAAATTAACACAAAAACAAGTGGCGGCAATAATCCATAAATTGGAAACACTTACTATTCCGAAAGATATATGTATTAAAAATAGATATTGGGATCCATTTGTGTTGCAAAAAATATTTGAAGACTATAAGGAAGCGGTTCCGGTGTCACCTTACGAACGCGGTGCAAAAGCTAAATTAAATAGAATGTTGAAGTATATGCGTGATACAGAAGAAACTTCATCAATGTATGAACGTTATGTTCCATCAGAGTTGCAGAAAGGTTCTAATAGATCATATTTAGTTAACTTATGTATGAAATGGGCGACAGGTGTTTCGTTGCATGATATATTAAATGAGGAACGTTATTCTGGTGAAACGGGAGCGGATGAAATAGAAAGAACGATACAAGTTTTGCAAAATGTCGTATCATTTAATGTACCATTATTATTGAAACCAATATTTGATATAAAGAATCCAGATAGCATTTTCCTGACATGTATACAGTCGGGAGCAACAACAGAAACAATAAAAATGATGATAGAATTAGGTATTCCGCGAGAAACAGCATTGTATTTATATGATGAAGTTTTTACAGGAAAACAAAAAGAGAGTGATGATGAAGAGGATTTAGAGCAAAAAATTCGTAATCAACTTCAAAAATCATTTAATGATTTACCATATTGGGTACAAGTGCAATTAGATTTCCTTATTTGATGATAACAAGAATATGGTAACAACAGTTCAGATAGTTCATACAAAAGTGTTAGGAGTGTTAAATCGAGATGTGAAGTTCATGCTTACACAAACAGATATTCTATCAATATTGGAGAAATTAAAACAGGAAGAATAGTTTTTGTTGGCTCTATTTTGGCTCTGATAATTTGATGGGAGAAAAATATCAGATAAAAATCAGGGAATATGAACACAAAACAACACAAATGTGTACTGAAAAGTACCTAGATTATCCTATCTGCACCCGAGTTTGAATAAGAGCCACAAGTCTTGGAATCCGCTAAACAAGCGGATTCCGAGACTTTTTCTTTTGCTCTGCTACTAATTTGCTACTAATAGCAACTACTCTTTTTTCTATCGTCTTCATATGGTTATTATTAACTTTAATAGCAAGAAACCCTGATGACTGCTGAATTTCTTCTATATGATCTTTCTTTGTGGCATCTGGATGATTTTCCCTGATGCGGTATTTGGTGGTACTAACGCAGGTCCAAACTGAGGTCGGATTGTTACATCTGAGCCGTTGTCCTGAGCATGAGATACTTCACAGGTGATACCTATTGCTTCAAGCAGAGGGTTATCAGATGGTGGTTCAGGTGTTGGCGAATCTGTTGCCTGCAATGATTCCAGACTATGCACAAGCTCCTGCTGTTTATGTGGAAACAGATGAGAGTATGTGTTAAGTGTTGTGGATACTTTCTCGTGTCCGAGCCTGTCTGCTAACATCAGCGCATCACAGCACTGATTAATAAGTAAGCTGGCGTGCGAATGCCTGATATCGTGGATTCGTATCTTCTTTACATCTGTGTTTTTGCAACCTCTTATCATCTCGTGTGAGAGATATGATTTTGTTACCGGGAACAGCCTTTCATCTGCGTCAGGCATATACCTTGACTGGATATAGTCTGATAGCTCCTGGCAGAGAAAATCCGGAATCGGAATCTTTCGCTTACTTTTTCTTGTCTTAGGTGATGTAAATACATCTTTTCCTTCTATCCGCTGATATGTTCTGTTGATGGATATTGTCTTGTTATCAAGGTCAATATCAGCAGGTGATAGAGCAAGCAGTTCACCTTCTCGCATACCAGTCCAGTACAGGACTTCAAAGCATATATACGATAGCGACTTGTCTTTTACACCCTCACGGAAAGCAATATATTCATCGTAAGTCCAGTAATCCATTTCCTCAGCCTTTGCTTTTCCAATCGGTGCCTGCCTTGCCGCAGGGATTGGTGTTAAGGTCATAGAAACGCTTGGCGTAATTGATGATGCTGTTAAGCTCCGTGTTAATCTTTTTCAGATAGGTCTGGGAGTAATTATTCGGCGAACTCATAAGCTTCGCCTGCCATCTTCGTACATCAGAGGCTTTGATTTCATTTATCGGCTTGCTACCGAAGAATGGAAGAATATGCGTCTGTAGTACCGCCTTTTTTGTCAGAAGAGTTGACTGCTTAAGTCTTGCAGCCGTATCCTCCATATAAATTTCATAAAGGTTTTGAAATGTCATGTCAGGATTGGCAGACTGCTTTTCCAGAAAATCCCTTTCAAATCCTAAGGCTTCCTTTTTGGTGGCAAAGCCTCTTTTCCACTTCTGTTTTTTGATTCCCTGCCAGTTCGTATAATAGAACTTGGCGAACCATTTACCAGTTTTTTCATCTTTGTAAGCTGTCATGAATATCATCTCCTTTTTGTAAAATTGTTGTGCAATCATCAAAAGGCTATGATATAATCTACTTGTTCAGGGTGATTATAAAGCCTTCGGGTCAATCACTTACATAGCTTCGGTTATTCCTTTTGCGAGAAGGAGTGTGCCGGAGCTTTTTCTTTACTAAAGGTGTAAGCCTGCAATTATTCAGTTTTTGAATCGGCTTCATTATCCAGTCTGGAATCCTTATAATATGCCAACATATCTGATTTCCATGAATCAAACTTTTCTTTTGAAATTTTTCCTGTCTGAAGCATATTCTTCTTTTCTATCCAGTTTTCCATAAAGAGACAGAAGTCTGCATCATATTTTCCATTGCCTTTGCCATTAACCTTGATCCCGGCAGTCCATTCAGGACTTTCAGGAGGTTTGGTGTTGGTCAGCTCAAATGAAAAATCAGTAAGTTCAGTTATGGCAAAGAGAGCATTGATTACATCTGACATAGTGTGGAATTCATATGCCGGATATTCAGCGGTAGTATTATCTTTTGGAGTATTAGTATCTTTTGCAAATAAAAGCTCCTGCCATGGAACATTTAATTCATTAGCAATCTGTTTTAAAACATCTATCTTTAACAGTATTTCACCAGATTCATATTTCTGGATAGTACGTTCTGATTTTCCCAGACGCTGTGCAAACTCCTTTTGCGTGATCTTTTGTGCTCTGCGCTGCTTCTGTATTGCCTTTCCGATTTCTTCTGAAGAGGACATAGTAAGTTTAATGGAATCAGAGTAAGCCATTCTGTTCACCTTCCTTTATATGAAATAGTCCGTTGTAAAGATACGTATTAGGTTGATATTAAATGAAATACGTATCAGTAAGTGACTTGTTTATGATTGTACGATTACTTTATCATAAACAAAAACGAATTGCAAGTGCGTAATTATAAAAAGTTCTATTGACAAATTTTGAAAAGGATATTAAAATAAACACGAATTAGAAATACGGATTAAATGAAGAACAGGATAGCTGTTTTGTAAAACACGTATTTAAAATAACGATTTATGAAAGGAGGAGCTGCATGAAGGGTATAAAGGAAGCATTCATAGATGCAGGTGAGATAAGCCAGATGCTTGGTATCGGGATGACGAAGGCATATGCAATTATAAAGGAATATAATGCAGAGCTTGAGGCAAAGGGCTATTTCACTATGCGGGGCAAATGCCCACGGAAGTACTTTGAACAGAAAATCTATGGCTACGAAGATTATTGCAATCCGGATTATGAGCCACAGCGTAACCTAAGCAAGGTTGCAGAAGAAATGGATTATGAAGCGGCAGTTGGGGATTCTGTGATAAGTGAACAGGATGAAGTGGATATACCGCCTGAAATAAATGAATTGTCGGAAGATGGTGCTGAGATAGCAGAAAATGTGATGTTGGATGCAGATGTAATGGTGAAAGAGACAACTGAATAGGTGAATCCAGCGAGTGGGGGCAAAAAGCGCCCCCAAAACGTGCAAATGGGGGCAGAAAGCGCCACCAAAACCACAAAGTGGGGGCAGAAAGCGCCCCCGCACAAATCAGAGCCGAAAAAGTGTGGAGGCAAAAAGTGCCGTCAAAATGCAAAAGTGGGGGCAAAAAGCGCCGTCAAAACAGCAAAGTGACGGCAAAAAGCGCCACCACTCAGATAAGCGAAAAAAAATTCATGGTGGCAGAAAGTGCCATCAAAATGGAAAAGCGGTGGCGGAAAATGCCACCAAATAAGCAAAGTGATGGCAAAAAGTGCCACCACTTTTAAATCAGGTGGAACTTCAACCACCATATCAGTAATTGTGGTGGTACATTAACCACCACATATCATATACAGGGTGCAGGTGCTCCTGCCAAGACGAAAAATTATGTAAACGCTGATGCGTTTATATTTTTTCGGGAAAAGGTCCGACCTTTTCCGCATCTTGCAAAACCTATAAGCAGAACTTTTAGAAAGGATGAAAAAAGCAATGGTACAGATAAAAAGAGATTGGTTTGATACAGAATTTGGAAATTACGAAAGGGGAAAAACGTATGGCAGATGGAAAGAGAAGATACAAGTCTGACAGGAAAGATTATAAGATATCGGTGAAGCTGTCAGAGAAAGATATGGATATTCTGAAAGCGGCACTTAAGCGAACAGGAATGACAGCAAGTGCCTATATAAGAGAATTAATTCGGACAGGAGGCAACATTGATACAAGTTATCCAGAGGACAGGGCAAAAATAATTCGTGTTATTGCAGGTATTGCAAATAATATTAATCAGGTGGTTAAGCTTGGCAATTCACAGGGAAGATTGTATTACAGCGATATTGATAAATTGCAGAGCAGTATGGATGAGGTAAAGAAAACATTCGGGGAGGTGATGGAAGTATGGCGATTACAAAGATCCTAAATATCATGGAATCGGAAGGTAGAAATCCAGCATCACACCTAAAGAATGCTTTGGAATATATTCAGAATCCAGATAAGACAGAAGAATGTGTACTGGTGGGCGGTATTAACTGCCTGCCGGATACAGCATTTGAGCAGATGGAAGAGACAAAGAACATTTTTCATAAGACGGGTAAAAGGCAGGGGTATCATGTGATCATATCATTTTCACCGGAAGAAAAAGTGACGGCAGAGCAGGCAATGTATGTGCTGGAGCACTTTGCGAAGGATGTGCTTAGTGATGATTATGAGGCTGTGTATGCAGTCCACACAGACAGAGAGCATATGCATGGACATCTTATCTGGAACAGTGTCAGCATGACAACCGGCAAGAAATACAATTCACCGAAAAGCAACTGGAAGAATCATCTCCAGCCTATCACAAATAAATATTGTGATGAACTTGGACTTTCCATAATGCCGGCAGAGTACAGCAAGAATCCAAAGAATATCAGAAGGGACAAGTGGGAAAAGGAAATGTCCATGAAAGAAATAATTCTTCGTGATGCCAAGATGTGTGCATATGCAGCCGGAAATGTGGAGCATTTTAAATATCTGATGAAAAGACTTGGATATGTATTTAAGAAAGACGCATGGATGGAGGTGCAGGCACCGGGATTTCGGTATTATCATAAACTGGCAAAGCTGGACGAAATGTTTTCAGAGGAGACGTTAAGGCATCATGTGGATATGCCCTGGATGGCAAAGCCTTACTTTTATTCGTCGGATATCAGAGGATTGCACCGAGCGAAGCTGTCACCATTCCAGAAGAAGTTTTATGCAAAGCTGTACAGGTTAAGGATTGTAGAGCAGAAGCGCTTTGTAGTTGGCGGAGCAAAGTATACAGAGGATTTGAAGAGGTTTCATCGGTTGCAGGACGAATATCTGCTACTTGTAAATAATGACATCAAAAGTGTTGTGGATCTTGTGGATTTCATAGGTGAGCAGGAAGAAAAAATCCAGCAGATTGAGGACAGACAGCATGAGATATACAGAGAAAGCTCTAGTCGGAAACGCAGTATAAAGAATGAAGAGCAGTACCGGGAATATCAGATATGGCATGTGGAAGTGCAGGAAGAACTGGACGAACTGAAGCAGGAGAAAAGGGAAATTAAGAGGCAGATACAGCTTGCGGATGACATTATAAAAGAAGATTTGTATACAGTTTATTATGCGGTGTCGGGGAATGAGGAGATTGTTGCTGACAGGGATGTTGAGATACCGGGGATGGAAGAGAATACTGAGGTTGAGAAAGTGGCGGCAGCAGTTGTTAAGCCTGATGCAAGTGTTGAGGTAATGAATCTTAATAATAATCAGAATGAAATAGGCAGACAGAAAGAGCAAACAGATAGTGCGAGAAAACAACAGACTGGTTTAGAGGGTATAGGAATACCAGAGGTTCATAATTCGTCTTATGTGAATGTGGCAAGACTGGACGAAAGTACAACTGATGTAACAGGTAAAAGTGAATTTGTGGAAACTAAAGAAACTGAGCCTGTGGACAAAGTTGGTTGGATTGTCAGGAGAATATTAGAGCTTGGCGGTTATGAAAATATCAGTGATTCAGTTAAGGCAGATGTATTCGGATTCGATATTGCTGATGTGAGTGGAAGCATAAGGTTGTTCTCAGATGTAATGAAAAGGCTGGGGATGAAGCTTGATGGGGATGAGCTTTATGAGGAGTTTCAGAGGATTTATGATGAAGCAGTTAGCAGAGATGTTGGTAAAGATAAAGCAGAAGATAAGATGTGGAATAGGGGCAGAGGGAGATGATTCCTCTGCTGACTTATTTCAAAACTTGAAAAAAATGTTCGAGAAATCAAATAAAGTATTTTACAACGAAATTGAGATAATATATAATAAAATAGTGAAATTATATTCCTAAAAGCACGGAGGATAATATGGCTGTATCATACAATAAATTATGGAAATTAATGATCGAATAAAAAAATAAATAAGAGCAAGTTGTGTAAAAAGATAAAAATTAGTAGTAGTACTATGGCTAAAATGACAAATGAAGAGATGGTTGCTATGACCGTATTAGAAAAAATATGTGCCGAATTGGAATGTGATATATCTGATATTATGGAGTTTACTGATTTAGCTGAAGTAAAGAAAAAAATCCATAATGAGAATACAAGTCCAGATAATGGGACAGTAAATGTGAGATAATGAGGTAGAACAACCATGAATGAAAATGGATTAAATTATATTGATCTCTTTGCTGGTGCCGGTGGACTTTCAGAAGGATTTATTCAAAGTGGCTATAGACCAGTAGCACATGTGGAAATGAATGAGCATGCAGCAAAGACAATAGAAACAAGAATAGCATATTATTACTTAAAAGATAATGGCAAAATTAAAAGTTATTATGATTATGAAAAAGGAAAAATAACCAGAGAACAACTTTTGGAGAAAATACCAAAAGAGGAACTTAAGACTGTAATTAATAAAGAAATGTCAGAATCCACGATTAAAGGGATTTTCAACACAATTGATGATATCAAAAGGGAAAAAGAAATTGATAAGATTGATGTAATTATAGGTGGTCCTCCATGCCAAGCATATTCTTTAGTGGGAAGAGCGCAGAGCAGTCATATGATTGTTCCGATGGAAGATGATCCAAGAAATGAATTATATAAGATGTATGTTCAATTTCTTAGAAAGTATAAGCCAAGAATGTTTGTGTTTGAGAATGTAGCCGGAATAAAGACTGCAAGAGGTGGGGCAGCATTTAAAAATCTTCAGACATATATGAAACGTGTAGGTTATGAAATTGATTATCATGAGTTGAATGCTCAGGATTTTGGAGTATTACAAAGTAGAAAAAGAGTAATTATAGTGGGTTGGCTTAAAGGCACAGGATATGAATACCCATCATTTGATGTAATTCATAGTAAAGCAGAAGTATGGGATTTACTTAACGATTTGCCAGTGTTAAAGCCTGGCGAAGAGGCTATAGAGCATACAATGACAGATATGCGCAGATTAAAAAAATATGTAAAAGATAATGACATTCGTGTGAAATCGGATGTGTTAACAGGACATATTGCAAGACCACATACTGCACAAGACATTGAAATCTATAAGAGAACAATTGATATGTGGTTTGAAAACGAACAGCATGAACGTTTGAAATATGATGATTTACCAGAAGATTTGAAAACACATAAAAATAGAACTTCATTTGTAGATCGATTTAAAGTTGTTGAGGGTGATATGGATCATTGTCACACAATACTTGCTCATTTATCGAAAGATGGACATTATTTCATTCATCCAGATATAGAGCAACATAGATCAATTACAGTGCGGGAAGCAGCAAGAATACAGTCGTTTCCAGATAATTATTATTTTGAAGGACCAAGGACAGCACAATTTGTTCAGGTGGGGAATGCGGTTCCGCCAATGATGGCAAAGGTAATAGCAGATAAAATAAAAGAACAATTAAGAAAATAAAATTGGAGGTTTTGCAAATGGGTATTGTTGAAAGTACATATGCTGAGTTAAAGCAACAAGAATTGAAAAATAATTCATATAGTTGTTTGCATATGGCTGATATTGACATCAATCCTCATCAGGTTGAAGCATTCACATTTGCACTATCTTCATTAGAGCTTGGTGGAGCAATTCTTGCAGATGAGGTAGGTCTTGGAAAAACTATTGAGGCTGGCTTGGTCATCAAGTATTTGCTATGCAGTGGAAAAAATAAATACTACTTATTATGCCATCAAATCTGCGAAAGCAATGGCAAGTTGAATTAGAAGAGAAATTTGATATTGATTCATTAATTGTGGATAGTTCTAACTGGGAGGATTATCTCGCAAAGGTAAGGAGTAAACAAGCAGTAATTATTGTTTCCTACCACTTTGCCTCAAAAAGAAAAGCAGAGTTCGGAAAGATAGCTTGGGATTTTTGTGTATTTGATGAAGCACATCGGCTTAGGAATGTATATAAGAATGGTTCAAAGATGGCTAACTCATTATATGAATTAACAAAGGGAATTCCAAAGATTCTATTAACTGCGACTCCTATGCAGAATACTTTACTTGATATATATGGACTTGTTCAGTTTATCGATGATAGAGTTTTTTATAGTAAGCAGATATTTTCCGAAAGATATTTGCGGGGAGAAGATTACAATGATTTGAAGGCTTGTTTAGAACCTGTTGTGCAAAGAACTTTACGAAAAGAAGTAGCAGATTATATCCAATTTTCAGAGCGTAAAGAAATGACAATTGATTTTGAACTATCGCCAATGGAGATAGAACTTTATGTGATGATAAATAATTATCTGAAAAAGGAAATCTTGTATGCTTTGCCCAATTCACACAGAACACTTATTACATCTGTTATTAGAAAATTGCTTGCATCATCAAGTATGGCAGTTGCAGAAACCTTCAAGGTATTAAAAGGCAGACTTGAAACTTTGAAGGAAACAACTAGAACTGAATCAGCGGATGAAAGTATTGATTTTTTCCTTAGTTTTTTTGATGATGATGAAATAGAGACGGATGATGATAGTAAGCAGGATGAATTATACACAAGAGAAAAGGTAAATGAATTTATTCAGCATGAAATAGATGAGGTAACAGCCATTATTAATAAAGCTGAAAGTATAAAAAGAAATGCGAAGATGACAGCCTTGAAACAGGCAGTGGAGAAAGCTTTTGTATTTCAAAATGAAGCTGGCATAAAAACAAAGAATTGTTGTGTTTACGGAATCTATTAGAACGCAACAATACATGTTTGAAGAATTATCTCATGCCGGATATGAAGGTCAGATACTTAAGTTTAATGGTAGTACAAATGATCCTGTTACTAAACAGATTTATAAGGCATGGGAAGCTAGAAACTATGGAAAGTATGTGGGTAGTAGAAATGTTGAATTGAAGAATGCCATCGTAGAAGCATTTAGGGATGAATACAAAATTTTGCTTGTAACAGATTCCGGTTCGGAAGGATTGAATCTTCAGTTTTGTAATACGATTATAAACTATGACCTTCCTTGGAATCCGCAGAAGATAGAGCAGCGAATTGGTCGCTGTCATCGTTATGGACAAAAGAACGATGTTGTGGTTATTAATTTGCTTAATACTCAGAATGTAGCAGATAAGAGAGTATATGAAATCCTTTCTGAAAAATTTGAGCTATTTCAAGGCGTATTTGGTGCATCAGATAAAGCTATTGGATTATTAGAAAGTGGAGCAGATTTTGAAAAAAGAGTTACACTTATATATCAGGAATGTAAAACAACATCAGATTTTACAAAGCAATTTAAGGATTTGGAAAAGGAATTAGAAAAGAAAAGAAACAAGAAAATGGATGAACTGAAATCCATATTTACATATAAAACAGAGGAACAACATAAGTCTCATTTTAATATTATCATGAAAGAAATTGCTGAATATGATTCACAGTTTAAGTATTGGAATAGTAGAAGTAAAGAGGAAAATGAGATATTTCCAAAGTACTATGAAACTAATATAGACTTGGAAATTCCGGAAATTCAACACGGATATTTACTTATTGGTAGTTCTTATGTTGGAGAGATTATTGAAGATGCAGTATTTGAAATTATTGATATAACAGGAAAAATATATGGCGCTTCAGATGTGTTGGCTAGAGAGCTTTGTGAAAAATTGAATGAGCAGTGCTTAGAAGAAGAGACTCCTAATAATCAAGAAATCCTTTTATATATTGATAAAGTGGATGAATTTATGCAACAGAAATATACAGAATCTAAAAGAACAGTTTTGATTGCTAATCAGAAAAAATTGGATAATTGGCTGCAATCAAGAAAAGAGGAATATTTGCTTAGAGTCAAGGATACATCAGAATTAGACGAGCTTAAAGAAAAATATGCAATTGAAGGCGATTTTAGACAGAAGATTGCATTAAAAAACAAATAGAAATTTTAGAAGAACAGAAACAAAAAATGGTACGGGCATTTCATGATGAAATGTCGACATTGGAAGAAGAGACTGTAAATATGCAGAAGCAGTTTGCAGAAGATATATTGGTAAAAACACAACTGGTAACAAAGATAGTGATTAAGTTTTAGGAGGCTACCATGGATAAAAAGGAAAGTTAGAATTGACATGGGTTGGTAAATATGAGGAAGAGAAACTAGAACCGAGAATATTAATTGAAGATAAATCAAAATCATATGGTGAATCGAATACAGAAAACATGCTGATTCATGGGGATAATCTGTTGGCACTCAAAGCTTTGGAAAATAAGTATACGGGGATGATAAAGTGTATTTATATTGATCCACCATATAATACTGGAGCGGCGTTTGAACATTATGATGATAATTTAGAGCATTCTATTTGGTTAGGAATAATGAAAAAAAGATTAGAAATCCTTCGTAATTTACTTGCCGAAGATGGAACTATTTGGATTCAGATAGATGATGAAGAACAGGCATATTTAAAGGTATTGTGTGATGAAATTTTTGGAAGAAGTAATTTTGTTAATATGATTTCCGTAAATATGAAAAATGTTGCAGGGGCATCTGGTGGAGGCGAAGATAAGCGATTAAAGAAAAATTGTGAATATATACTAGTGTATGCTAAAAATTATGATTTGCTACCTCTATTTAATGGACCATATAAATATACTGAAATGTCTGAATTGATACAGCAGTACATAGACGAAGGTAAGAGCTGGAAATATACAAGTGTTTTGGTTAATCCTGGAGAAAAAGAATATATCGGATCAACTGTTGATGGTGATGGAAATGAAATTAAAATATATAAAAGAAGTGGAGTTGAAACATTATCTATTAATCAAGTTGCTAAAAGAGAGGGATTAACTACACAAGAGGCTTATAAAAAATACGGAATAAATGTATTTAGAACTACCAACGCTCAGACTTCAATAAGGACAAGAGTTATGGATTACAGAAAAGAAGCTGGTGTTGAAGATGAATATCTATCAATAGAATATATTCCTAAAACTGGAAAAAATCGAGGCGTAGTTTATGAACAGTTTTATAAAGGGGATGTATGCAATTTATTTGTTTGGTTAAGAGATACTTCAGAGATAATAGATGGAAAACTGTATAAAAAGGATTTACAGGGAACATATTGGGACATGAATGCATGGATGAAGAATTTAACTAAAGAGGGCGATGTGACATTCCCTAATGGTAAAAACCAGAAAAGCTACTGAAGCAAATTATTGAAATGACAACATCAGAAGGAGATATGGTATTAGATAGTTTTTTGGGGTCAGGAAACTACGGCAGCTACAGCACATAAACTCAATAGAAGATGGATAGGAATTGAGATGGAAAATCAAGCTTACTCGCATTGTAAAGTTAGACTTGATAACGTAATTGATGGTGAACAGGGAGGAATTTCTAAAGAGGTAGGTTGGCAAGGTGGCGGGGATATAAATTCTACGAACTTGCAGAACCATTACTTGTAAAGAACAAAGTTCTTCCTGTTTATCAAATAAATCCATCTTATACATGGGATATGGTATGTGAAGCTATTTGCAAGATAGAAGGATTTACCTATGAACCATCTGGGGAGTTTCAAGGACATTCATCAGAGAATCGATTCATACATATCACAGAAGAATTTGTTAATACAAAGTATGTGATGTCGATAATGAAGAACTTAGGTGATAAGCAGAGTTTACTGATTTATTGTAAGAAAAATCAAGCAGATATGATGCTTCCAGAGAATGTTGAAGTGAAAAAGATACCAAAGGATTTATTAGATAAATGTAATTTTGAAAGCGAGGTGCAGGAATAATGAGTTCAGTAGATAAAATCAAATGGGCTATGAGCCTGCGTGATCCTCAGTATGAAGCGCTACAATACTTTGATGCAATCAGTTCCAAGATTGAATATAGAACTAGTTCAAAAGCTGAAGCAGAGGAAATAGCATCAGAGAATTGCCAAGCTCCACATACAATATCTGTAGATAAGGAATTTGATTTTCCATCATTCTGCTTTGATATGACAACCGGTATTGGTAAGTCACGTTTAATGGGTGCATGCATTTATTATTTGTACAAGACAAAAGGGTACAAACATTTCTTTATTCTGGCACCAGGAAATACGATTTATGACAAAATGCGTCGAGAGGCGGTCCCGGGACATCCAAAATACATGTTTAAGGGACTTGAAGCAGAGATGGGAAGACCCAAAGTTTATGATGGGGAAAATTATTTATCATACCCGGTAAGATATATCCAAGAGGAAATGGTGGTAGAAAAAACATCTGATATTCAGATATTTATCTTTAATATTTCAAAGATTTTTACTAGGGGAGCTATCGAATTTAAATTTCACAAGTTTAATGAAAATTTGGGTGGCTCTTTTGCGGATGTGTTACGTTCGTTTGATGACTTGGTTATTTGTATGGATGAAGCGCATCGTTACTATGCCCCAGCATCAAAGAAAGCGATTAATTATCTTAATCCAGTGTTGGGATTAGAATATACTGCTACACCTAAAAAGTACAAATAAGAATATTATTTATCACTACGGATTAGAGGATGGAGCTGGGAAGTTTTTGAAGATTCCGGTGTTATGGGAAGAACAAATACAGCAGGGATATTTCAGATGATGATATAGAGGAAATGAAGTTGAAGATGGAATCAAGCTTCATGAGAGAAG
>ENA-OQIF01000296-OQIF01000296.1-human-gut-metagenome-genome-assembly--contig:-NODE-296-length-22988-cov-3.487993_pt1 | contig 22988 bp, 17 predicted proteins | sample MGYA00242574_ERZ504738 | MGnify/ENA primary metagenome ERZ504738 (study PRJEB26092, sample SAMD00036437) | human gut metagenome | host: Homo sapiens | study: EMG produced TPA metagenomics assembly of...
CAGACGGGTGCGGACGTACACGTTGGGTTGGCATTGGGGCAGGGGTGGTGTACACTGGCTTACGCCTCCGCGTGGCACTATGTCACCCAATCCCCCCAGGGCAGGAATGCAGCAAGGGTAAGTGGCCTCTGGTGGGTGCGCGGAGGTTTTTCATATCCGCTCATATCTGCTCACTGTTCAGTTCTGCACGTATCGTGAATAGCATGAGCGAGCACGACGAGACGAACACCAATGCACAGCGCGCGCCGCACTCCGCGTCACCCGCGCCATCCGCACCCACACACTCCACTCCCGCAGACGACACACAGTGGAGCGTGCTGCAGGAGCGTGCGGAAGTGCGCGAAGACAATCTGGACTCGCAGACCCAGGACCCGCGTATCGCCGCACAGATTGACGCCGCCCGCGCGCGTGGCTTCGTGCCGCTGTCTGAAAGCGAAAGCGAGCGCACGGCCAAGAATTCGCCGGAGGATCTGCAAGCCCAAATCGAAGCCGGGCTCACGCAGGTCGATCCGCTCATGGTCCGCCCGCGCATCTCGAGCCGCATCCTGTGTGGGGTGATCGCGCTCGTGTTCGCACTGCTCGCGTTCGGCTCGTATCGGCTCGGTGTGCACACGCTCAAAGGCCAAGGCTATGAAGACCTCGTCATCGGCAATTTCGCGAACTACACGCCGCAGTGGCTGCTCAGGCATAATCTGGGACTCACCGATTCCGTGGTCGTGATCAGCGTGAGCATCTCGCTCGGCGCCATCGCCGTGTTCGTCGCGCTGTTGCGGCGCCGTTGGTGGCTCGCTGGCCAGCTCGTCGCATTCGCCGCCGTGAGTTTCGCCTGCGCGCGCGTGCTCAAACCGGCACTCCCTCGGCCACTGCTTATGCAGATTCATTCGTCCACCGCGAACTCCGCGCCCAGCGGACACACGATGCTCGCCATCACCGCCGGACTCATGCTCGTCTGCGCGGTGCCCCGGGCGTGGCGCGCCGCCTGCGCCCTGTTCGCCGCCGCCTACTCCATGCTCGTGGGCGTCTTTGTGATCGCAGACAAATGGCACCGCCCCTGCGACGTGCTCATGGCCGTGTTCCTGGTGGGCGCGCTCGCGATGCTCATGTTGCTGTTCACGCGCAGGAGCGGCATGGACCGCCCCGGCAAGCGCGTCTCGTCCGCCAGCGTGCAGATTGCCTCAACCGTGCTCATCACGCTCGGCATCTGCGGTTTCGCCTACGCCGGCTACATCATCTGGCAGATTTTCCCCGGACTCGAATACGGCGTCGCCTGGTCGACGGGCGGCGCGTGCATGTCCGCCGGCGTGCTCGTGATCGCGGTGAACGCGCTCGTCGTCGGCGCTGTGCTGGCCGTGCGCCAGCTCACTGCGTCGCCGCTCACACGTCTGGGCCAGATCGGCGCCCCGCCCGCGCCTCCGCGCCGCTGATTGCGCGGTGCCGCCGTCCTTGTGCCGTGCCGCCCTACCGCCCCTATTGCTTACGGGATGTCGTCATCTCTTATGGGATGTCACTATCTGCTACGGGATGTCTGCACTCAAGTGGACTTGTTCGAAAATGACAGTAATTTTGTTGTTAATTCCCTTAGTAATCAGCAAAATGTGTTATTTTTGATAATCTACTTTTCATTCCAAAGGAAATAAAACATCCCGTAGCAGAGGGAAGGTGTGAGGGCCATATGGGGCGCAATAGCTCGAAAACACGCTCCGCGCGCAAAAGTTGTGTGGAACGTGAGTAGTATGTGGACTCGTCAGGGAAAGTAAGGAGAGCGATCATGACCACCGGCAGCAAGCTCGTCATAGTGGAGTCTCCCGCCAAGGCGAAGAAGATCGGCGGGTATCTCGGGGACGGCTACACCGTTCTGGCGTCGGTGGGCCATATTCGCGACCTCGCACAGCCAAGCCAGGTGCCGGCGGACGAGAAGGCGAAGTTCGGCAAGTTCGGCGTGGATGTGAACGACGGGTTCAAGCCGTACTATATAGTCGGCCCGGAGAAGAAGAAGACCGTCTCCGAACTGCGTTCCGCGCTGCGCAATGCCAGCGAGCTCTACCTCGCCACCGACGAGGATCGCGAAGGCGAGGCGATCGCATGGCATCTCGTGCAGACGCTCAAGCCGAAGGTTCCGGTCAAGCGCATGGTGTTCCACGAGATCACGCCGGAGGCGATCCGCGCGTCGCTCGAACACACGCGCGAAGTGGACAACAACATGGTCGACGCACAGGAGACCCGCCGCGTGCTCGACCGCCTGTACGGCTATGAGCTGTCGCCGGTGCTGTGGCGCAAGGTGGGCCGGGCCTGTCCGCCGGCCGTGTGCAGTCGGTGGCCACGCGCCTCATTGTGGAGCGCGAACGCGAGCGTATGGCGTTCGTGCGCGCGCCGTACTGGGATGTCGTCGCCACGCTGTGCGCCCCGGACGCGCTCGGCGAGCCGACCGATTTCGAATCGCGCATGATTGCGCTCAATGGCACTCGTCTGGCCACGTCCAAGGATTTCAAGTCGGACGGCACGCTCACCGACGCCGCGCGCACGGATGGCGTGGTGCAGCTGGGCGAATCGCAGGCCGGTGACCTTGCCGACGCGCTCGCCGACGCCCGCTTCCGCGTGATCTCGGTGGAGAAGAAGCCGTATCGCAGGCGCCCGCAGCCGCCGTTCACCACGTCGACCATGCAGCAGGCCGCCGGCAACAGACTCGGCATGAGCTCACGGCAGACGATGCGCGCGGCCCAGAGTCTGTACGAGAACGGGTACATCACCTATATGCGCACCGACTCGGTGACGCTGTCGCATGAGGCGATCGAAGCGGCGCGCGAGAGCGTGTCGAAGAACTTCGGCTCACAGTACCTTTCCGAAAAGCCCAAGCAGTATGCGACGAAGACCGCGGGCGCGCAGGAGGCGCACGAGTGCATTCGCCCCGCCGGCTCGCACTTCCGCGATCCCTCGCAGCTCGCCACGTTGCCGCCCGATCAGCTCAAGCTGTACACGCTGATCTGGCAGCGCACGCTCGCCTCGCAGATGGCCGATGCCACCGGTTCCACCGCCACCGCGCGCTTTGCGGCATCTGCGGGCGGACTCGGCGAGGCGACGTTCCAGTCGTCGGGCACGGTGATCGAATTCCCCGGCTTCATGCGCGTGACCGGCGAGCGCGGCGGCTCGGGCAAGAAGGGCGAGGAGAGCGCGTCGCTGCCGCCGCTCGCCGAGAGCGCCGAACTGCCGGCGAAGAGCGTGCTTGCAGACGGCCATGAGACGCAGCCGCCGGCACGCTACACCGAAGCGTCGCTTGTGAAGACCTTGGAGGCCAAGGAGATCGGCCGTCCGTCGACGTACGCGAACATCATCTCGACGATCATCGACCGCGGGTATGTGTACGAGCGCGGGCGTGCGCTGATCCCCAGCTGGCTCGCCTTCGCCGTGACCAGGCTGCTCGAGACGAAGTTCCCCAAGTACGTGGACTACCAGTTCACCGCAGATATGGAGAACGGTCTCGACCAGATCGCGCACGGCAATGAGACCGGTCGCGAATGGCTCACCCAGTTCTATTTCGGTTCGGGCGCGGATTCTGCCCGTTCGGCCGACGAGGCACATGAGGGCCTGCAACGTCAGGTCGCGCAGCTCGGCGAGATCGACGCCCGTGAGATCAACACGATTCCGATCGGCGACGGCATCCATGTGCGCGTGGGGCGCTATGGCCCATATTTGGAAGACACGAAGGATCTGGACGCCGAAGGCAATCCGAAGCGCGCCTCGATTCCCGACACCATCGCCCCCGACGAGCTCACGGTGGGCGAGGCACGCAAGCTCATCGCCAGCAATGCGGGCGGTCCGCGTGTGCTGGGCACCGATCCGGCCACCGGAGGCACCGTTGAGGTGCGCAACGGCAGATTCGGTCCGTATGTGGCGTTGGTGGCGCCGGAATCTGCACACGAAAGCGCCCCGACCGGCAAGAAGAAGGCCGCGGAGCCGAAGCCGAAGATGGCGTCGCTGTTCAAGAGCATGAAGCCGGAGACGGTCACGCTCGACGACGCGCTGCGTCTGCTGAGCCTGCCGCGCACCGTGTGCACGTATGACGAGGTGGATGCGAAGACCGGTGAGACGGTCTCGGTCACGATCAGCGCGAGCAACGGCCGCTACGGCCCGTACCTGACGAAGACGCGCGCGGACGGCGGCGCTTCGGAAACGCGTTCGCTCGAGTCTGAAGATGCGATCTTCACCGTTGACGAGACCCATGCGCAGGCATTGTTCGCGCAGCCGAAGTACGGTCGTGGGCGCGGTGCCGCGAAGCCGCCGCTGCGCACGCTCGGGCCCGACCCGGAGTCGAAGCGCGAGGTGAGCATCAAGGAAGGATTCTACGGCGCGTACATCACCGACGGCGAGACGAACCGCTCGCTGCCCAAGCAGTACGATCCGAAGACCATCTCCGCCGAGGACGCGTTCCGCCTGCTCGCCGAGAAGCGCGCCGCCGGGCCGAGCAAGAGGCGTGGCCGCAAGGGCAAGGCCAGCGCGAAATCGACGGGGAAGGGCACGGCGAAGGGCAGGAAGTCCGCGCCGAAGAAGTCCGCCACTGAGACAGCCCGCGACAGGCGCCGCAAGCAGGTGCGCGAGCTGGCCGAGCAGGGCTGGGCGAACACGCGCATCGCGAAGGAGATCGGCTCCTCGGCCGCCACGGTGAAGGCCGACGTGGAGTATTTGGAGGCGAACGAAGGCTTCAAGCGGCCGCCCGTCGTCCCAGCCAAGTAGCCATAGGCGTCCCTGGCCCGTGGGGATGGCGCATTTATTCCTTACGGGATGTCGGCAACCCTGACGCATCCTTTGCGCCGGTGTCGTCTGAAGTTTAATCCTTACGGGATGTCGTCAACTCTTACGGGATGTCAGTTTTTTGACCCCTTACCCTTTGAACGACAAGAGCAATGGCCATTTTCCAAGGTTTGATGCCTCGAATACTTTGGCCGTGACATCCCGTAAGCATTGACGACATCCCGTAAGAGTTGGTGACATCCCGTACGCACTGTTATCTCTTACGGGATGTCGTCAGCTGCTACGGGATGTCACCAACTGCTACGGGATGTCTCTCCCTGTTACGGGCCAGCTTGTTACGGGCCAGCCTGCTGCGGGCTAGGACACCCCTTACGGGGCCAAGATGTCTCTTACGGGCCGGCAGTTTCTGTTACGGGCTAGGGCCAACCTCTCTATTTTGGGATATAGACTGTTGAACAATGGCGGTTTTGTGTAACCGATACGGGCGTACCCCGCTCATTTTCCCTAGCCCGTAACAGAAACTGCCGGCCCGTAAGCAAATTGCTGGCCCGTAAGGGCGGTGGTAGCCCGTAACGGATAGTCTGGCCCGTAGCAGCTATCAGGGTAGCAGGTATCAAAATAAGCAGGCACCAGCGTGGCAGATGCCAGCGTTAGATAGGGAGAGGCGATGGGCGCAGGACTGTTCATTTCGTTCGAAGGCGTGGACGGCGCCGGCAAGACGACGCAGGTGAATCTGCTCGCGGACTATCTGCGTGCGCTCGGCCGCGAGGTGGTTGTCACGCGCGAGCCGGGCGGCACCGCGCTCGGCACGCAGATCCGCGCCATGCTGCTCACCACGAATCCCGACGAGGAGATCTCCCCGCGCACCGAGGCGCTGCTGTTCGCCGCCGACCGCGCCCAGCACGTGAGCGAGGTCATCCGCCCGGCACTCGAGCGCGGTGCCGTCGTCATCACCGACCGTTACCTCGACTCCTCGCTCGCCTACCAGTCCGGTGGCCGCGAGCTCACCGCCGACGACATTCGAACCTTAAGCATGTGGGCCACGAACAATCTGCTGCCCGCGCGCACCTACTTGCTCGACATCGACCCGCGCGCCTCGCACACGCGCCTCGAGCACGCCGAAGACCGCATGGAATCCGCCGGCGACGACTTCCAGCAGCGCACGCGCACGGCGTTCCTCGAGCTCGCGGCCGTGCAGCCGCAACGCTTCTGCGTGATCGACGCACAGCAGTCCGTGGGGGAAATCGCCGCGCTGATTTGCGACGACGTCGCGAATCTGCTTGAGTAACACCTATGAGTGTGTGGGATGCAATCGTAGGGCAGCCGAAGGTTGTCGAGGAACTCAGGCGCGTCGCCGAGGGTGACGGGCGCGGCGTGGCGCAGTCGTGGCTGATCTGCGGGCCGGCCGGCTCGGGCACCATGCAGGTCGCGCGCGCGTTCGCCGCCGCGTTGGAGAGCCCCGACCACGGCGAGGGCGAGCTGCCGACGAAGATCACCTCGCAGATTCTCGCAGACCGCTTCCCCGACGTCGTCACACTCTCCACCGACAAGGTGACGATCGGCATCGACGAGGTGCGTGATCTGGTCACGCTCAGCGAGCAGATGCCGAGCACCGCGCCTTGGCGAATCATCATCATCGAGAACACCGAACGCATGCTCGAGCGCACGACGAACGTGCTGCTCAAGGAGATCGAGGAGCCCTCCGCGCACACGATCTGGCTGCTGTGTGCGCCGAGCGCGCAGGATGTGCTGCCCACGATCCGCTCGCGCACGCGGCTCGTCACGCTTGGCGTGCCGGTGGCCGACGAGATCGCGACCTGGCTGGAACGCGAGGTGCGCGTGCTCGAAGACCCGACGAAGCGCGAGCGCGCGCGGGCGAAGGCGGTCGGCGGCCGGGCTGGCGCGAAGGCGGCGCGCTCCGGCAAATCCGCGAAGGCGCCCAAGCCGGCTCCCGCTCCCGAACCGCGCCCTGTTTCACATGAAACGGCAGTGCGCATTGCGCGGCTGTGCGAGGGGAATCTCGACATCGCGCGGCTTTACGCGCGATACCCGAGCGTGCTGCGCTCGCGCGACCAGCTTGTGAACAACGTGCTGAAGATGACCCGCGCATCGCAGGCGGTCGTCTTCGCGGGCGAACTGTATGGGTCCGCGCAGGAGCAGGCGAACGAACGCGCCGAGCAGGCGGCTGGGGAGCGGCAGGCGGAGTTTCGCAAACTCAACGGACTCTCGCCCGACGAGACGGTTCCCGCCGATCTTCGCCGCGCATACACCGCGCTCGCCAAGAAAGACGACATCAAGCGGCATGCCACGCGCATGACCCGCGATGTGCTCGACCGCGCGTTCACCACGATCGCCAGCATCTACCGCGACGTCGCCGTGTTTCAGAACGACGCCGAGGGGTCGGTGGGGCTCATCAACATCGAGAACCGCGACGCCATAGCCGAGCTGTCCGCGCAGCTCACCCGCGAGCAGACCCTCGCGCGCATGGACGCCATCTCCACCGCACGCCGGCGCATCGCGGGCAACGGCAATGCGCTGCTCGACATCGAAGCGCTGTTCTGCGCGCTGCTTCCCGAACGTCGCTAGCGTACTGCGTTATGGGAATGGCATGGCGTTCGGAGGCTTCCGTGGAAACCGCCAATCTGTAATCTGGAAATGGCAGTTTACGCGGAAATGTCTGCGCAAACTGCCGTTCAATGCGCGCGTGCTCGGCGTGAACAAGAAACGCACGGGCGACACGGTGCGCGATACTGGAACTATGTTAGTTTCCGCAGATTTCAACACCATCCCCGAACAGTATGCCAAGAACGCGCCCGATGACGCGCGCGTGGACGGCGTGCCCTGCGTCTCGTTCCCGTTCTACATCGACCATCTCAACCCGGCCGCCAAGTATTTGCACTGGGAATTCAGCGACCCGGATTCCATTCCGGTATGCGGATTCGAATGGATCCACTGGACCATGGCGAATCTGCCGGTCGCCGCGCTCATGTTCGACCCGTCCGACGCGCACGCCTTGCAGATTCCGCCGGATTTCTCGCGCCGCGTCACCGCGATGATCCCGGAGGCCGTGCAGGGCCGCAATTCGCAGGCGTCGCCGCTGTACGGGCAGGATCAGCGGAATCTGCAGCTCGTCGCACACTACACCGGCCCGCAGCCACCGGACAAGGACCACGGTTATGTACTGCAGATCTGGGGCACCACCTCGCCGATCGCCGGACTCGAACAGGGCTTCTGGCTCAACGAGATGCTGCACGGCCTCGAGCATTCGCAGGTCGTCGACGGCGGCGGCATCACGCTGATCGGCAAGTGCTGAGCTCTGCCTCGCAGTCCGTTTTTCGGAAGCATCCGTGCGTTATGCCGCAGTGAGGTCCCTCTGCGGTCTGTTTTGCGGAGTTTTCCGTATGCTGTGCCGCGGTGGGTCAGTTTCTTGGTCGTTCTTTCGGAAGCTTCCGTGTAACGGTACGCGGGAGTGGCATTCCGCGGTTCGTTTTTCGGATGCTTCCGTATGACTGACCGCAGATTAGCTGATTGGCGGTCCGCCTTACGGATGCTTCCGTATGCCAGGCCATGGGGGAGTCAATCTGTGGCGTATCTTTCGGAACCTTCCGTGTAATCGACCGCAGAAGTGCTGCCTGGCGGCATGTCTTGCGGAAGCATCCGCGCGATTGACCGCGGAGGGGGCGATTTGCGGCCCAGCTTTCGGAACCTTCCGCGTAACAGACCGCGGGGAGGGCAATCTGCGGCATATTTCACGGAAGCTTCCGTAAAACGGGCCGCAGATATGTCGTGCAGTGGTTCGTTTCACGGAGTCTTCCGTATAACAGGCCGTGAATGGGGCGATCTGCAAACCACATAGGCGCCCGCATATTCGCCCACATATCCACCTACGGAATAATTGGCCGCCCAGCACTGCCGGTGCGCGGCAAAGCGCGGTAGAACACTAAAGGAGCGAAGAGAAACCAATTCGTGAAATCGAGGAAGCAAAATGGCATGCACTACAATTCTGGTGGGCCGCGGCGCGAGTTATGACGGGTCGACGATCATCGCGCGCAATGAAGACGACGAGCCCGGCTCGTTCAACAACAAGAAGCTCATCATCGTGCGGCCTGAAGACCAGCCGCGCACCTACACAAGCGTGAACGGTCACCTGACGATCGAGCTGCCCGACGATCCGCTGCAGTATTCCGAGACCCCGAATTCGTTCACGAGCGACGGCGTGTGGGGCGAGGCCGGTATCAACGAGGCGAACGTGGCGATGACGGCCACCGAGACGATCACGTCGAACGCGCGCGCGCTCGGCGCAGACCCGCTCGTGCCGTACACGCCGGCGATCGGCAAGCCCGGCGACGCGAATTACGTGCCCGCAGTGGCCGGCGGCATTGGCGAGGAGGATCTCGTCACAATCGTGCTGCCGTACATTCACACCGCTCGCGAGGGCGTGGAGCGCTTGGGCTCGCTGCTCGAGGAATATGGCACGTACGAAAGCAACGGCATTGGCTTCTCCGATTCGCATGAGGTGTGGTGGATCGAGACGGTGGGCGGTCATCATTGGATCGCGCGCCGCGTGCCGGATGACTGCTACGTGGTGAATCCGAACCGCCTGGGCATCGACGAGTTCGATTTCGAAGATGCGTTCGGCGAGCAGCGCGACTACATGTGCTCCGCCGATCTGCGCGAATTCATGCGCATGCATCACCTCGACGTCGACTATGCGCTCGAAGGCCAGTTCGACCCGCGCGACGCGTTCGGCTCGCACTCCGACATGGACCATGTGTACAACACACCGCGCGCGTGGATGATCGAGCGCTACTTCAATCCGCTCGACGAGACGTGGGAGGGCCCGGACGCTGACCTGACGCCATCCAGCGACGACATTCCGTGGTGCCGCCAGCCCGACCACAAGATTACGATCGAAGACGTCGACTACGCGCTCGCCATGCACTACCAGGGCACGAAGTTCGACCCGTACGGCAAGCTCGGCACCGAGGCGACCCGTCACCTGTATCGTCCTGCCGGCATCAACCGCACCTGCGAACGCTCGATCATGCAGATTCGCCCGTACGCTCCACAAGCCGATCGCGCAATCCACTGGATCACGTTCGCCGCCACCCCGTTCAATGCCACCGTGCCGTTCTTCGCGAACGTCGACGCGATGCCGGACTACGTGAGCAACACGACGCCGGAGGTCACGCTCGACAGTTATTACTGGGCGAGCAGATTCCTCGCCGTGCTGGGTGACTCGGATTACTCCGGCACCGCCGAGCCGATCGCCCACTACAAGCAGACCGTTGCCGCGCTTGGGCATCAGATGGTCTTCGCCACCGACGAGCAGCTCGCCCGTCTCGGTGGCAAAGACACGCGCGACGCCGCCGCCCGCGAACGCGAGGACGAGCAGGAGGCGCTGCCCGCCGACGTGGAGCCGATGAAGCCCGCAGACGTGGTGAAGGCCACGCGCGATGAGAAGACCCGCGAGGTGCTGGCCGCCGCCAACGAGAACATGGCCAAGCAGCTCAAGGCCCAGACCCAGACGATTCTCGCCCAGTGCCTGCAGGCCACGAGCGTGAACATGAAGGACGCCTTCAGCATGGCCGACTTCTAAATCGGTCTGCTCCCAACAATCCAGCCCAACCTATGGCCTCTTTCCGGCATCAAAGGCTGGGCTGTTTCTTATTCCTTCTCACTATTCCATATTCTTATTCCTTACGGGATGTCTTTATTCCCTACGGGATGTTTTCTTTCTCTCGTAATATATTAAAATGCTCAAAATCTATCAAAATGGCGCATGCGGCTCGGTGCATTACGACAAAAATAACGTCATTGCGAACATTTTCACACAGGTCTACTTGGGGCAAGACATCCCGTAAGAAATAACGACATCCCGTAAGGGGTTAAGAGAGGCCGGGGAGGGTTAAGAAAGGCCGGGGAGGGGTTAAGAGAAGCTGGGGCCTCAAAAATGCCCTAGAGAGCCGGGGGTGAGAATGCGGGGCTGACGAATCGCCGAGGAACTGCGACAATCTCAGCATATGAACTTCGCATATCGCATCATGGGTGGTGCATGTGTGGAGAATCTGTAAACTTCTACAATGTTCGAAAAACAACAGACGAGCTGAGGAGAATCATGGGCTGCACCACACTGCTAGTAGGCAGAGACGCGAGTTACGACGGGTCGACGATCATCGCGCGCAATGAAGACAGCTGCAACGGCGAATTCGACCCGAAGCAGTTCATCATTGTGAAGCCGCAGGACCAGCCGCGCAATTACCGCGCGGTGATCTCGCATGTGCAGATCGAGCTGCCCGATGATCCGCTGCAATATTCGAGTGTGCCGAACGCGGACCGCAAGCAGGGGATCTGGGGCGAAGCCGGCGTGAACGAAGCGAACGTGGCGATGAGCGCCACCGAGACGCTCACGACGAACGAGCGCGTGCTCGGTGCCGACCCGCTCGTCGAGTATGTGCCAGCGCAAGGCAAGCCGGGCGACGCGGACTACGAGCCTGAGGTCGCCGGCGGCATTGGCGAGGAGGACTTCCTCACCATCGTGCTGCCGTATGTCAAGACCGCGCGCGAGGGCGTCGCACGCCTGGGCGCGCTGCTCGAGGAGTATGGCACGTACGAGATGAACGGCGTCGCATTCAGCGATGCGAACGAGATCTGGTGGCTCGAGACAGTAGGCGGCCACCACTGGATCGCACGCCGCGTGCCAGATGACTGCTACGTGACGATGCCGAATCAGCTCGGCATTGACGAGTTCGACGTCGAAGACGGCATCGGCGAGCAGGTCAACTACATGTGCAGTGCCGACATGCGCGACTTCATCGAGCGGAATCATCTCGATCTCGCGGTGGAGGGGTCCATGCCGTTCTCGCCGCGCGACGCGTTCGGCTCGCACTCCGACTCCGACCATGTGTACAACACGCCGCGCGCGTGGTATATGCAGCGCTATTTCAATCCGTTCGACGAGGTGTGGGACGGCCCGGACGCCGACCACAAGCCGAATTCCGACGACATTCCGTGGTGCCGTCAGCCCGACCGCAAGATCTCGATGGAAGATGTGAAGTACATTCTGAGCTCACACTACCAGGAGACCCCGTTCGACCCGTACGGTTCGCTCGGTGACGCGGCGTCGCGCACGCGCTTCCGCCCGATCGGCATCAATCGCACGAATCATCTGGCCGTCATGCAGATTCGCCCGTACCGCCCGCAGGTCAACCGCGCGGTGCAGTGGCTTGCCTATGGTTCGAATCCGTTCAACGCGATGGTCCCGTTCTTCCCGAACGTCGACGACACGCCCGCCTACCTGCGCGACACGACCACGCGCGTGACCTCCGAGAATTTCTACTGGGCGAACAGATTGATCGGCGTGCTGTGCGACGCGCAGTTCGCCGAGACCGCGAACGCCGTGGAGACCTACCAGCAGAAAGTCGGCGCGCTTGGCCATGCCATGGTGCGTGCTGCCGACGAGCAGGTGAATAGATTGGGCGGCACAGCCGTGCTCGAGGCCGCGTCCCGTGAGCGCGAGGCCAACGCCGAGTTCGCCGAAGACGAGCTCGTGGAAGACGTGCAGCCGATGAGCCCGGATGAGATCATCACCGCCGTGCGCAACCCGGAGGTGCGCGAGGTGCTGGCCACGGCGAACGACGATTTGGCGCGCAAACTCAAGAAGGAGACCGAGAAGCTGCTCGACTCCGCGCTGTTCACGTCGAGCCTCGCGATGAAGAACCACTTCGCGATGTCCGACAACTGATCCTCTCCTGCGCCATCCCTCCCGCTCGCCTCCCAACCCCACGGCAGTCGTGAGGTTGGGAGGCGAGCGGCCCCGGAGAACGCTTTGGTGTGGCGCTTTCCGCTTTGGTGTGACGGTGCCTTCCAGAGAGCCGAACTGCGAATGGCGGAATTCCGCCATTTCGGAATGCGGGCAGCTCGGCCGACCGTCACACCAAAGCAAAAAACGTCACACCAAAGCAGATTCATGCACAAGGGAAATGCGATTCGTGCAGATTGCCGAGTAGTCATCATGCAAATTGCCGAGTATACTGTATGCATATTGCCGAATATGATTCGTGTAAATTGCTGAGTGGGCGCCGGGAGGTTGACATGCCGTTGATTCCACGTGAACTGGAGCCGATGCTGCTCGAACGAGCCCGAGCCTACCCTGCGGTGACGCTCACTGGTCCGAGGCAAAGCGGGAAGTCGACATTGGTGCGGGAAGCCTTTCCCGACTACGACTACGTTTCCTTGGAAGACATCGATATGCGTGAATTGGCGCACGACGACCCGCGCAGCTTCCTGCAGCGTTACTCGAACCATGTGATTCTCGACGAGGTACAGCGCGTGCCTGAGCTCTTCTCGTACATGCAACGCGTAATGGACGAGCGCAATGAGCCCGGGCAGTTCATTCTTTCCGGATCGCAGAACTTCCTGCTGCTCAATAGCATCTCACAGTCCCTGGCGGGTCGTGTGGCCATTCTGCATCTGCTTCCGCTTTCTTACACGGAGCTGACGCACGCTGGCGAAACCCCGTCCAACGACGAGTTCGTATTCCGTGGCGGATACCCGCGTCTTTACTCCTCGTTGGCTACGCCGGCAGATTTCTACCCCGGCTATGTCGCCACATACATTGACCGCGATGTGCGTGCTGAGCTCGGCGTGAAGAAAATAGACTCCTTCAACAGATTCCTTACGCTCGCCGCACTTCGTATAGGTGAGGTGATGAACGTGTCTCACCTTGCCGACGAAGCCGATGTGGACAGCGCCACCATTCGCAACTGGCTTTCCATACTCAACGCGAGCTTCATCGCTTTCCAACTGCAGCCGTACTACCGCAACTATGGCAAACGACTGGTGAAATCTGCGAAACTGTATTTCTATGACACCGGTTTGGCGGCGAATCTGCTTGGCATTGAGAGCGCGGACCAGCTGTTCGCGAGCCAGTGTCGCGGGGCGTTGTTCGAGAACGCGGTTGTGCTCGAAATAGTCAAGCAATACCAGGCGCAGGGGAAGGAGCCGAAACTCTATTATTGGCGTGACAGCGGCCAAAAAGAGGTCGACCTCATTATTGAGCGTGGGGGGAATCCCTATTTCGTGATCGAGATCAAATCGTCGGCCACGTACCGTCCGAAGTATTTCGAAACGCTGGATGACATCGCAGAGGCGATGGGTGTGCCCACGGAGCGCCGTTTCGTGGTGTATGGCGGCGAGGAGACGATTCCCACACGGCACGGCACGGTAATTGGCTTGCGTGACATCGGCAGATTGGTGAGGTGACACCCAGCGCAGTGCCGCCGCGTTCGCACAGTGACACGCTCGCCTCGTGCGCCATGCCGTGCTGATATGTTGAAAGGGCAGCAAATCCCGCAGAAAGGAACGTGTAGTGACGCTTATCGAGAACTTCACCAAGCCTTACGGATTGGTAGACAAGATCGACGCTTTCGGTTACCTCGACTCCCTGAAGAACAACCCCGACGCACCGCGCAAGCAGGGCAAGGTGGTGCTCGTGACGGCGGATACCCCGCTCAAGGCATCACGTGGCGAGGGCAAGACCACGACGACGATCGCGCTCATCGACGCGCTCAACGAGCGTGGCATCGATGCGGCCGCCGTTCTTCGCCAGCCGAGCATGGGCATCACCGCAGCCGGTTCGAAGGGCGGTGCCTCCGGCGGCGGCAAGGCGTCGCTCACGCATCCCGAGCTCATCGACTGGGGTCTGTGCGGCGAGATGGGGTCGATCGAGGCCGCGCAGAATCTGCTCGTGTCCTTCGCCGAGAAGGCTATTGACGACGGCTTGCTCGACACGGTGCTCGTGCCGCGCGTCTCCGAAGTGCCGTCGCGCTCGCTGCGCCAGATTACCGTGGACCGCGGCAAGGGCAATGTTCCCGAGCGCGTGGTGCTCACGCCGACCTGCGAGCTCATGCAGATCGTCGTGCTGTCGCGCTCCATGGAGGAGATCGCAGACCGCGTGGCGCATATGATTGCCGGCACGAAGGACGGCAAGCCCGTGACCTTCGGCGAATTCATTGACTTGTGGCGCATCACGAACATTCTCACCGACGCCGTGAAGCCCGCGAAAACCGAGACCGTGAACGGCTCGCCGGTGTACGTGCACGGCGGCCCGTTCGCGAACGTCTCCATTGGCATTCCTACGCTTGTTTCCGTTGAGATGGCGTGCGCGCTGCACGACGTGGTGATCGTCGAGGCCGGCTACGGTGCCGACGCCGGCGCGCAGAAGTGGCTCGACATCGCATGCCGTGAATATGGCGCGCAGTGGCCGAGTGCCGCGGTTGTGGTCACCCGCGCGACCACCTGGCGCGACGATCCTGCCCTGCAGTGGCGCTACCCGTTCCATGTCGATCGCTTGGAGAAGCTCGGCATCCCCACCTTCCCGCTTATTAATCTGTGGGAGGGCGAGGATGACCAGATTCCGGCCTTGCGCGAGACTGCGGAGGAACTTGGCTTCCGCGACCCGATTGTGGGCAATCTGTTCCGCGATGGCGGCGAGGCGCTCGCACCGCAGCTCGACGCGTTCGTCGAGGCGGTTTCCGACGAGGCGCTGCCCGAGCGGCCGAAGAGCTTCAAGGGCGAGTCGCTGCGCGAGAAGATCGAGTTCGTGTGCGGCAATGCGTACGGTGTGCCGGCAGACCGCGTGATTGACAAGGCTGGTTTCGCCGAGTCCGAGGCCGAGGCGGAGCGCCTGTGCGCCGATGCCGGCATCGACTTCGCCGATCTCGCGCTGGTGGCCGTGAAGTCGCCGGCCACGATGACCGACAACGACGCCGCCCCCGCCGACGAGCGCACCGTGACACTCAAGAAGGTGGAGGTGCATTCGGGTGCCGGTCTCGTGCAGGTGAACCTGACGACGAGCCTGACCACCCCGATGCCGAAGATCGTCTGAGCAGCAAATCCCTTACGGGATGTCACCAACTCTTACGGGATGTCGCCATCCATTACGGGATGTCAGGTCTCAAGTAGACTTGCCTGGGGCTTTCTGCGTTTGCAGGGCGGGACTTTAGAAATTGCCGCCGTTCCAGCCCCAGTCCGGGGTGGCGGTGTAGCGGATGTAGGTGCGGTCGGCGGGGATCTGCAAGGTGTCTTGCAGCGCGTCCATGATCGCGGGCGTGAGCTTCTGCCACGCAGACTTCGGGACCGAGCTGCCGAAGACGTTCACCTCGACATAGGCGGCCGGGGCGTCGTTCGTGCCGCCGAAGTACATCGGGACATCACTTTCGAACAGGCACATGAGCCAGCCCTCGGACTTGCCGGGGACGGCGGGGATGGCCTGGCCGAACGCGGTCTTGAGCGCGTCGCGCTGCTCGGCGGTGGTGGGGACGGAAACATGCGTGTGAATGACTGGCATTGGTGCTCCTTCTTTGAGTTATCGTTGCTATCGCTTCTAGTGTAGGCAAGATCGAGTGTGGCGTTTGGATTTTTGGCCCTGAACGTTCCAGATGCGCCGGGAGTTTGGCTGCGTAGGGGTTGGGTGCTGCGTAGGAGGAGTGGAGGTGCTAAGTAGAGGGTTGGAGGTGCGGTGTAAGGGGTGTGCTGCGGAGAACGGGCTGTAGAGAGGGCTCTAGATGTATGGCCTATTTACTCTGAAATAGCTTACGGGATGTCGTCAACTCTTACGGGATGTCAGTTTTTGGATATCAGCTCCCTAGAGCAATCGATTGGTGATTGATTTCCAAGGTTTTTTGGGGGTTGATACTTTGGGCGTGACATCCCGTAAGAGTTGACGACATCCCGTAAGGAGAAGAAGAGGGGAAGAAGAGGGAAAAGGGAGGGAAAAAGGATGAAGAGGTAGGGATTAGGGAAGTGTAGTGTACGTCGTCCACATGTGGATAAGGAGGGATAAGGTTATCCACATCGTTTACCGACACGCTGTTCTCCGACCACAATGGCCCGCAATGGTGTACATGCGACTCCTACCGTGATTGGCTGGATGCATGATTACCAACGAAATCAACAAAAAACCGCACGGTATGATGGCCGATGTAGAGCAGACTCAGATACGCATGAGCGGACGGTGCAGCGCCTTCCTGAACGAACGCAAGATGGACGCGACCTTCGGACTGCTCACGGCTTTGGAGCTGCTGGGCATCACCACGCCATGGCTTCGAGCGGCATACAGTCGTTGGGAAAAAGACAGGTATCTGCAAATCATTGCCGATTCAAGGGGGATGCGGTATGCGGAAAAACACCGGTACGGCGTCGCCTATTACACCATGAACGTCCCGATTCACCGAGTCGAAGTGTCTCCTGGCATCTACTGCACCGATCCGGTATGTACATGGTTCATGATGGCCCGATTCGTCAGTCTGGACTACCTCGTGGCGTTGGGCGACGCTATTCTCGGCCCCAACAATCGCCTGAGCGAATTAGGTCTGCATTACGAGTTAGAAGATTTCATCAGCTACATCGAGGAAGTGGAACAATGGACGGCCGACCCTTCACACAGCAGAAAACGGGCGCCAAGAGGAATCGGAGAATGCAGGTTGGCGATAGAACTCATGCGCCAGCGAGTCGAATCGCCACAGGAAAGCATAGTGCGAATAGATGTACTCATGAAGCACGGATTGCCGGAACCGAAAATCAACTATGTAGTCAATCTGGAAAACGGACATACGGCGAGACTTGATATGGCATATCCGCAGTGGAAAATCGCCATTGAATACGACGGCAAGCAGCATGAGGAAAGCTGGGAGGAAGATAATCTGCGAAGAAATAAGCTGGCGGAATTGGGGTGGGCAATAATTGTCGTGACGAGGGCCGACGTGGCGACGCCAGAAGCGCAGTTGGCGTGCGCCTACAGAATCGCGGCGAGAATCGAGGAGCGCACTCACGAGCCCATGCCAGTATTCGCCGACGGGTACACGACAGAGGAATTGGCGATGGTGGTTAGCGGAAAACCAGTGCGCCCACGTAAATGGAGGAGAAAGCGGGGAATGGGTAAGCGAGAAGTGGCTTAAGTGCCGCCGCTTGAGAGCTACTCCCAGCCTTTGGGCGTGTGCTCGATGCTCCACATGCCCAGGCGGTGCGAGAAACTCTTCTCCCACTTCGCCTCAAGCTCCTCCTCGGAAAGCACGTTGCCCTTGCGACGCAGTCGGTTCATAGCGTTCGTGTGCGTGTCGTCGAGCAGCCACTTGCGAATGATGAAGTTCCAGATTGCCACAATCACCGTGGCGACGAGCTTGCCCATGTTCGTGCGCAGCAGATACTCGGCATGCTGGGTGATGAACGCGTCGCGGTTCATGCCGTAGGTGGAAAGCCAGATAATCAGCGCGTTGAGGAAGAGCCCGACGAGCGAGGAGAACAGGAAGATGGCCATCTCCATCCAGCGCGCCATGTCGGGGCGGTGCTTGAACACGTATTTCATACTCGCGAAATAGTTGAACACCAGCGAGATGAAGAACGAAATGGTGCCGGCGATCACGTTATGCATGTGGAATACGCCGACGAGCAGATTGAGAATGCCCCAGTCGATGATGAAGGCGATGGCGCCGACCACGCCGAATTTGAGGATCTGTTCAATGAGTTTGCGCACGGGACGATTGTACTCAGAGCGGCTGAAAGCTTGCTTGGAGCGTGATGCGCGGGTGAGGTGCGACGGTTGGCAGTGGTTTGTGGGGCGTCGCAGGTTGGGGAGGCTTCCGGGATGTGGGTATGGGAGAGGGAAGGGCCAGCGCCCATCTGCGTAATTTGGGACAGATCGGGGCGGGGTTTTGTCCCAAATTACGCAGAATGAAGGAGGGGCGGTCAGCGGGCGGGGTCAGAGCTCGACTTCGGGCTTGGACGGATCGTCTTTGATATGCGCGAACTTGGCGGCGAGGGCCTCCTTGTTCTTGCGCTCGTCCTCCTCCTTAGCGGCGCGCTTGGCCTCGGCCGGGTCCCACAGAATGTCTTCGCGGTGCTTGCGCCACTCCGCCGCGGCAAGCGGGAGTAGGGATTCGGCGAGTACGCGGGCGGAATCTGCGGAGTCGTCATCGCCATTCGGCGTGGCGAATGCGGCGAGCAGACCGTGCCATTGGTCGGCGGTCACGCAGATGCGCGGCACGCCCAGCGTTTCGGCGAATTCATTGATGAACGGGAGCAGCGGGAGCGCGACGCGCTCGAGATGGCGCACGCGGTCGGAGGAGGCGCCGCCGGTGTGTGGCGAATCGGAGCCGAGATTGGCGATGATCTGTGAACGCAGCACGCGGAGCATCTGCGCGAACGTGACCAGCACCACGGCGAAGCGGTGGTCGAGCCCGGTGACGCGCTTCTGATCGGTGTCATGAATATATGCAGTGCAGTCATCGAGGATCTCGCCGAGCTGTTTTTGCGTCGCCTCGCTCCAGCCGGCAGTCAGCGTCTCGGCGGCCTCGAACAGAAGACTGAAATCATGCGAATCTGAGTACGGATTGAGCTGCTCATAGGCGTCATTGGCAGCGAGAAGCGCGTCGACGACTTCCTGGGGGCGACCCGGAATCGCATCCGCGCCCTCGTATACGAATTCGGCGTCGGGGAGCGTGACCTCCGTGGTGCCGACGAGCACGCGCGCCATTGTGAGCGTGAGCCGCACCTGCAGATTCTCCGCGTACTTTGCGTCGTTATCCATGCGCTCGGCGGTGGTGAGCGGCCACAGCTCGGTGAGGTCGGTGCCGCTGCGCACGGCGGTCTTCATTGCGGGCAGCGATGCGACCTGCTCGACGGCGTGTTCATCGTTGAACGTCATGTGTATGCTCCTTATTCCTCACGAAGTTCTCATGTTGGGCGGCGTTCGTTCGCGCGTGCGCTGCTCCGCTTCAGTAATGATAGTTGATAGCGTGCGATGCGGGCGGCATTCTTGCTTACAGATTCTTCGGATTCATGCCTGTGGGACGTCACCGTTGCCTACGGGGCGCCTTCAACTCTTACGGGATGTCGCAATCTCTTACGGGATGTCGCAATCTCTTACGGGATGTCATCGCTCAAGTAAGGTTGTTCGAAAATGTTGACGAAACTATCGTTGGTGTTCTGAAATCGTAGAAAATTGTTCTTGTTTGAGAGATTTTAGCCGCCCTATTATATTTTCTTTGCGAAAGAAAACATCCCGTAAGGGTTGGTGACATCCCGTAAGAAGGAGGGTGGTCTCCGAGGGATGATGGCATCGGGGGATGATGACATCCCGTAAGGGTTGGTGGCATCCTGTAAGGGTTGATGGCCTCCCGTAGGAGTGGCATCCCGTAAGAGATGATGATGGCTGGGGGCTGAGGCAGCCCGTGGTATTAGTCGATGTGTTTCGCGGGGTCGGCGTAGGTGATCGAGAGGACCTTGCCGGTCTCGGAATCGTAGGTGATCGAGGTGACGGACGCCAGCGCGGTCTTGCGCAGCAGCATGTTGTGCTCGGGGTGGCCGGTCTCGAGCATGTGACGGTACGACCAGATCGGCGACTCGTGCGTGACGACCACAATCTGCTCACCCGGGTATTCGTGCACCTTTTCGAGTGCGAAATCCTGCACGCGAGCGGCGATCGAGCGGTAGCTCTCGCCCCAACTTGGCGTCCACAGATTGCGCACGAGCTTGAGATTCCGCGGCTTCCACAGTGCGCCCTCGCCATGCCCGATGCGCGTGCCGCGGAATTCGTTGCCCGCTTCGATGATCCGCTCGTCGGTGAGCAGACCGAGTGCCTCCTGCCCGCGCTCGGCCCGCACCTTGTTGAGTTCGAGCAGAATCTCGTTCGCCGTCTCGCGCGTGCGGTCGAGCGGCGACGAGTAGACCGCCACAGCCGTGTTCAGCTGCGGACTCTGTGCGATATACCTGCCGGTCGCCTGCGCCATGCGTCGCCCGCGCTCGGAGAGGTGGAAGTCCGGGAGGCGTTCGTACAGCAAATGGTCTGGGTTGTACACCTTGCCGTGACGTACGAAGTTGATGGTGGTGGCTGGCATTCCGGGCTCCTCGCTTGCATAGGTCACACGTTCGCATGCGGTGTTCGGCCGCGCGAAATCATTATGGAAAAACTTTGTCGCTGCTACCAATGTACCGCGTGTCGCGATGGTACCCCTCTGTAGTGTAGCCATGTTTGCCAAAACAGCGCATACGTGACGCGGTGTTGCTGGGCGGCGGCATATAATTTCAGATTCGCAGCGCACAGACATCCCGTAACGAAAGAGCCTAGCCCGTAAGGGGTGGCATAGCCCGTAGCGGGAAATGTAGCCCGTAACCGATTTGACATCCCGTAACGGAATATAAGGGCGGACGGAATCTGAAAACAGGAAAATCCCGGCGAAACATAGCGGGCCGCGACGCAAAGCGGCGCAGTCGGGAGTGGTAGTGAGCAGAAAGGAGCGGCACATGTCGTTACTGCAAGGTGTGAAAGACGTGAACCACCGTATTTTCGGCGGGTACGCGGAGTTGTTGAGAATCCCGCATGCGGCGAGGTTCACGGTGGGATCGGTGATTGCGTGCATGCCGTTCCCGATGGTGGGCATGACGATGACGATCATGACCCAGCAATATTACGGAAATTACTCGCTCGCGGGCGCGCTCACCGCAGTGCAGGCGATTGCCGGCGCCGTGGTGGGGCCGCTGCTCGGCACGCTCGTCGACCGATTCGGGCAGCGACAGGTGTCAATCCCCACGATCGTGATCTGGATGCTCGCCGCCGTCTCGTTCGTCACCTGCGTGCGCGCGCAAGTGACGCCGTGGATCCTGTTCTGCATCGTGCCGTTCTTCGCCGCCGTGCCGCCGTGGGGCGCCATGAGCCGCGCGCGCTGGACGTACCTGATGGGCAACGATCGCGCCGGCGTCAACCGCGCGCTCTCGCTGTCGGGCGTGTTCGACGAGGCGATGTGGGTGGTGGGCAATCCGCTCGCGTCCACGTTGGCTGTGATCTCGGGATTTCTGGCGATGTCGTTCACTGGAATCTGCGTGCTGATCGGCGCGCTCATGTTCCTCACGGAGATGACCACGTGCCCGCCGAGCCAGTCTGACCTCGCCCGCGAAGCCGGGGTCTCGCGCAAGGAATTCCGTGAGCGCGAGGCGGAGAAGGCGAAGGAGCTGCGCGCGCAGACCGCCGCCGAAGACGCCCGCGTGCACGCGAAGTCGCAGGGCCTGTCCGACGCCGAGGTGGAGGCCGCGGGCAAGGCGGCGTACGAGCGGTCGATGAGCGGCATCAAGGACTCCATTTGGGGTCCGGGTCTCATCGCCGTGTGCGCGACGTGGTTCGGGCTCGGCGCGTTCCAGTCGGCGGCCGGTATTTCGATCATCGCCTTCGCCACGGAGGCGAACATGAAGCAGTACACCGGATTCGTGTTCGCCTGCTTCTCGATCTCGTCGCTCACCGGCGCGCTGCTGTACGGCGCGAAAAACTGGACGATCCCGCTGTGGAAGCGCTTCTACGTGTGCCTCGCGGTGTTGAACATTGGCATCGGCTCGTTCCTGTTCGCACGCCACCTGTGGGTGATCATGGTGATTTTACCTCATTATTGGCGTATGCCAGTCGCCGACGTGGATCAACGGCAACCAGCTCATGCTGCATCTCGTGCCGCAGACCCGCTTCACCGAGGGCATGGCGTGGATGGGCGCAATGAACTCGATCGGCGCTTCGGCCGGTTCGGCGGTCGCCGGCGTATTCATCGACCGCGCCGGTTCCCACGGCGGTTTTGCAGTGGTGACGGCGCTTGCGTTCGTGTCGCTGGCGATTGCGCTGCTCGGCTTCAAGCAGATCAAGACGAGCACCGAGACCCCGGTGCTCACCGAGATCTCCGCGTAGCTTACGGGCTACAATTCCCCTTACGGGTCAAGATGTGCCTTACGGGATGTCATTATTTCTTACGGGATGCCACGGCCCGAGTAGAGTTGTGCGAAAATGTTTGCAATCATATGATTTGTGTTCATTTGATGAGACAGAAGACCTTAGTTTGTTGGATTTTGTGTAATTTGAAATTCATTTCTAAAGAAAGAAAACATCCCGTAACAGATTAGGGTAGCCCGTAACAGATTAGGGTAGCCCGTAACAGATTTGGGGACGTAGCGGATTTGGGGGATGGCCCGTAACAGGAAATCCTAGCCTGTAAGGGGAATCTTAGCCCGTAAGGGTTAGTTTGGCCCGTAGCAGATGGCCTGCAGCAGATAGCGGCAGCTAATCGGCATCCTCGATAAAAGCGGCTCTTCTCAGGTTAGTGTGTAAGGATGTCTTTGAGTTGGCTGCTGTGGATGAGGCATCGTTGGATGTAGCTGGTGGTGTTGGCGAAGCCCATGGCGTTGCCGCGCAGGGTCTCGAGCCTGCCGTT
>ENA-OQIF01000298-OQIF01000298.1-human-gut-metagenome-genome-assembly--contig:-NODE-298-length-22820-cov-2.451108_pt1 | contig 22820 bp, 25 predicted proteins | sample MGYA00242574_ERZ504738 | MGnify/ENA primary metagenome ERZ504738 (study PRJEB26092, sample SAMD00036437) | human gut metagenome | host: Homo sapiens | study: EMG produced TPA metagenomics assembly of...
GAGCCTTCAGTTCAGAGAGTACCGTCTCCATCTTGGTAAAGATACCGCCATTATAAACTCGGTGCGGCAAATACCAGATGGCTGCAGCGGAAAGATTCGGATACGATCACCGAAGGATCTGTCACAGATACATCGTACATGGCGATATCTTTACACCTTTATCTGCCAGTTTTGATGCCAGGATCTCAGCGGCATTTTGCGTGTTGCCATAGATGGATGCATAGGCGATCATAACTGCCTGATCCTCCGGTTTGTAGCTACTCCAGGTATCGTATTTTTCAATAAACCATCCGAGATTCTCTCTCCAGACCGGTCCGTGAAGCGGGCAGATCATTTTAATTCCCAGAGTGGCTGCCTTCTTCAGAAGATTCTGTACCTGCACACCGTATTTTCCTACGATATTGATAAAGTATCTTCTGGCATCGTCCAGCCAGTCTCTCTCAAAATCCACTTCATCGGCAAAGAGATTTCCGTTGATTGCTCCGAAGGTTCCGAAACCGTCTGCTGAAAACAGGATCTTATCTACGGTATCATAAGAAACCATTGCTTCCGGCCAGTGTACCATCGGTGCCATCACGAAGGCAAACGTATGTCTTCCGGTACACAAAGTATCCATTTCTTTTACAATCACCGTACGGTCATCCACAGGGAAATCAAAGAACTGTTTTAACATCGGAACAGTCTTTGCGTTACACACCAGCTTCACATCCGGATATCTTCTTACCACATCTGCGATGATCGCGCAGTGATCCGGTTCCATATGGTTGACGATCAGGTAATCCAGTGTCCTTCCGTTCAGTACATATTCCAGATTTTCAAAAAATAATCCGCTGATGGATGCGTCCACGGTATCTAACAGAACCGTTTTTTCGTCCAGCAGGACATAAGAGTTATAAGAAACTCCTCTTGGAATCGGGTATACATTTTCAAATAAAGCCAGTCTGCGGTCACTACCGCCGATCCAGTATAAATCATCCGTTACTTTTTTCACACAATGCATGGTGCAACTCCTCACTTTCGCTTTTGTTTTTCTATATTATACTGTTTTCAGACATTTCTTTCAAGCAATAAACATAGTTTTAAGTGTTTATTCATAGCGGACAATTTCTTTTTTAACCGCACCATGATCCTTTTTCCAGTCTGGAGATGTAGGATTGAGATATTCCGAGAAGATCTGCTACTTCTTTTGTCGTTTTTCTTTCCCATCCGGCTGATTCAGCCCGAAGCGAAGACAGATGATCATCTTTTCTCTGGCATTTAGCTTGTTAATAGCTTTTAACAGAAGCTTACACTCCACCTCGTGCTCCAGATCCCTGTAGATCACATCTTCGTCTGTTCCGAGGATATCAGAAAGCAGCAGCTCATTCCCGTCCCAGTCCACATTCAACGGTTCATCGATGGAGACTTCCATGCGGGTTCTGCTGTTTCTTCTCAGATACATCAGGATTTCGTTTTCGATACAGCGGGACGCATACGTTGCAAGTTTAATCTTCTTTTCCGGATTGAAGGTATTGATCGCCTTGATCAGTCCAATCGTTCCAATGGATATCAGATCTTCCATTCCAACACCGGTGTTATCAAATTTCTGTGCGATATAGACCACAAGGCGCAGATTGTGTTCGATCAGACTTGCCCTCGCCTGCTGGCTGTCCTCTTTTGTCAGACTCTTTATCACTGCGGATTCCTGCTGAGGAGATAACGGATTGGGCAGTACGTCTGCTCCACCGATATAATACACCTCCCCGGGTTTTCTCCACAGCATACGGGAAAAACCCGGTAACATACGCATACGAAAATGACTGGGTAATACTGCCTGCATCATAGAATTTCCTCCTAACTGTCTATCAGATTTGGATGTAAGATCATCTGACAGTCCCCGAAAGCAGAACTGTCTTCCCCCGAAAAAGCGACCACCGGAGCGTGGATCACTTTCTGTACGTTTTCATTTTCCAGGTACATGGCATCCAGCGTGACTGCTACCAGCAGCCCGCAAGAACAGCCAAGACTGGAATAAGCCAGAAAATGTGGATGCATACGCCGAAACGACAAAGCCGGTTCTTTTTCTGCCTTTCCCCTCTGAAATTCCTGTAATTTTTCCATTGTATCTGCATCACAAAGCTTTTCCAGAGTTCTTTTTTGAATGATACTTACCGGTTTTTGCGCGATCGGATCATACAGGCTGTTCCCTGTATCAAAAAAGGCATTTACCTCTGTAATCTGCCCTTCCATCTGCAGTCTTACCCGGCAGCGGATCCTACTTTTTTTTCTCCTATTCCCGGTATCGCGGAAGAACAGCAGCATACACAAGGTAACAGACGGTTCCCGCCAGCAACACGTCTTTTGTCCCGGCAAATCCCAGGAATCGTTTCAGGACTTCCAGCATACCTCCCATGAGGAATCCTGCTATGTACAGACCGGCGATTCCACCGCAGAGCCTCCCGGGTGTCCGCAGTCCACATCCAAACCTCACCATGATTGTGTTGATTGCCACATATGCCAGTAATGTATTCACCGGAAAGCTGACGGGTAAAAGAATCAGCATACAATAACTCAAAGCTCCAAAAGCAGCTCCTCCAAGAGAAGCCAATACTCCTGCCCTTCCTCCACACAGTTTTTTACCAGTCGGAGTAAATAATAATCCATCACCAGATTGGTAACAAACAGTTCATCCGGATAGATTGTGTAAGACAAAAGCACCCCCTGTTCCATCTGGAATACTTACTGGAAAACAAGTATTATTATATGGAACAGGAAGTGCTTATTTTGTCAAAAATGGGGTGTCGAACGACAGTTTCGCTCGACACCCCATTCCTGATTTTTCGCTTTTTCGAAATTATTATACATATTCCTTTCGGATCAGCGGTATATTTTCTTGTTTTTTATTATTATTTGTAGAGAATTACTCTTGTTTCATATGGCTGCAGAACACCTGCTACATGGTTTTTGTAGTTTGTGATCAGCTCTTCGCCTTCTTTTCCTTCGAACAGATCGCAAGGTACTTCTTTGTTTGTGAAGTTACAAGCTACCACCAGTTTCTCATCGCCCAGTGTTCTCTCGTATGCATAGATATCATCGTTGTCTTCCAGCAGTCCGTGGAATACACCTTCTACGATGATCTCATTCTCATGACGCAGCTGAATCAGTTTCTGATAGTAGTAGAATACACTGTCTTTATCTTCCAGGGCAGCTTTTGCGTTGATCTGTGTATAGTTTTTGTTCACACTGATCCATGGCGTTCCTGTGGTAAATCCGGCATTTGCGCTGTCATCCCACTGCATCGGAGTTCTGGCGTTATCACGGCTGACCATCTTCAGACAGTTCAGCATCTCTTCTTCTGTCATCAGACCGCTCTCGGTATACTCTTTGTATGCGTTGATGGCTTCGATATCTTTGTAATCATCGATGGATTTGAAATATGCATTGGTCATACCGATTTCTTCACCCTGATAGATATACGGAGAACCTTTCAGCATATGCAGACAGGTTGCGATCATTTTTGCGGATACCTCGCGGTACATCGGGCTGTCATCACCGAATCTGGATACCGCACGCGGCTGATCGTGGTTGTCCCAGTACAGACTGTTCCATGCTTTTCCTTCCAGGTCATTCTGCCATTTGTTCATGACCGCACGGACTTTTTTCATTTCCGGTTTCTTAGTGGTCCATTTGCCGTATTTTCCATCTGTTGTTCCCATGTGTTCGAACTGGAATACCATGTTCAGTTCGCTTCCATCCAGATTTGCATATTTCTTTGCTTCCTCTGTGGTAACACCTGGTGTTTCACCAACGGTGATCAGATCGAATTTGGAAAGTACACGCTGGTTCATTTCCTGCAGATATTCGTGTACATGAGGTCCGTTGCATACATATGGTGACATATCGCCGTGCAGTCCATCACGGATTTCTCCGTCCGGATATGCAGGATCTTTGGAGATCATGCTGATAACGTCCATACGGAAACCATCTACACCTTTTTCACACCACCAGGTCATCATATTAAACACTTCATCACGTACTACCGGGTTCTCCCAGTTCAGATCCGGCTGTTTTTTGGAGAAGCAATGCAGATAATACATCCCTGTTTCTTCGTCAAATTCCCAGACAGAACCTCCGAAGCATGCTCCCCAGTTATTTGGCTCTTTGCCGTCTTTCGGATCTTTCCAGATATAATAATCACGATACGGATTGTCTTTTGATTTTTTGCTTTCCAGGAACCATCTGTGCTCATCGGAGCTGTGGTTTACTACCAGGTCCATCACCAGTTTGATGCCTCGTTTGTGCATCTCGGCGATCATCCGGTCAAAGTCTTCCATGGTTCCGAAATCGGTCATGATATCCTGATAATCGGAGATATCATATCCATTGTCATCGTTCGGGATTTATAGATTGGTGACAGCCAGATCACATCAACTCCAGTCTTTCAGATAATCCAGATGTGCGGTAATACCATTCAGATCACCGATACCGTCTCCGTTGCTGTCTGCGAAACTTCTTGGATAAATCTGGTAAATAACACTACTTTTCCACCATGCTTTGCTCATATGTTTGTCCTCTTTTCTTTCTTCCGAAAATTTTCTGTATTTTCAGACTCGTTTTCATATATATTCAGGATACTATATTTCATTTCTTATTTCTTGTAATATATTGCTATTTTTTTATACTATATTCACTTTCTGTTGTCCTGTTTTTTGACACCTATGTAATATCTTTCTGTATATTTCTCCCTTTTTTCATAAGAAATACACAAAGCAGAATAATCGTTACTGTGATCCACGCGGTGACTCTTTCTTTTTTGAAAGTCCTGTGATATCTTTAGATTATAAACATAACATTTTCAGATAATACTCAAATATATTTTAATTAAAGGACTGTATTTACATGAATAGCTTATCTTATCACGAAAGTCACTCTCATGGTCCTCTCGGTCTTCCGTTTCAGGCATTCTCTCAGGAAGATCCTTACGGGCAATACTTTGTGCCATATCACTGGCATGAAGAAGTGGAATTTTTATATGTCACAAAAGGAAGTCTGGTGCTGCGTACCCAGAACCGTACCCGGCTGCTTCAGGAAGGACATATCTATTTTATTAATCCCGGCACACTGCACGGACTGTTTGGAAACAGTCCGTTTTCCCACCATTATGCTCTGGTTTTCCGGCTGGATATGCTGAATTTTCTCCAGGCAGATTCCTGCCAGACCTCTTATCTGGTACCTCTTTGCACCGGAAAATATCTGTTTCCCGATGGCGAGGATCTCCCTTCGGAGCTCACTGATCCGATTGGTTCACTGATCAAAAAAGCAGCCGACGAGTACCGAAACTGCGATACCTCGCTGACTGCTGCTCTCTCGATCAAGATCACACTGTTACAGATTCTGGAACTGCTGTTGCCAGCCAGTCCTTTATCCCCGGTACCCAGACAGGAGAGCCTTCCGGCGATGGGAATCCGTTAAAAGCTGTATTTTCTTATATTGAATCTCACTACGGAGAAAAAATATCTCTGGAAGACCTTGCCGGCACAATTCATATGAACCGGAATTATTTCTGCCGTTTCTTTAAAGAAAAGGTAGGAAAAACACCGTTTTCCTACCTGAATGAATACCGGGTCAACCAGGCGGCCTCCCAGCTGCTCTCCACCCGGCTTCCCATCACTGAGATTGCATTAAACGCCGGTTTCGAAAATATGAGTTATTTTATCCGTCAGTTCAGGCGTTGCAAAGGCTGTACCCCTTCCGCCTACCGGAATACCGAAGACCCAAAGTCTCTGCCGATTCCGTTCTGACATTCTGTACTTGTTTTCCGTCAGGCAGCCACCTGTTTTTTTGTGCGGGTTACCCACTGGAACACAATCACAAATAACACGCCTTTCACAATGGAAGTCAATGACAGTGCCCACCAGATACCGTTCAGTCCCAGGGAAGTGTTGCCAAGGATCATCGCCAGCGGAATCCGTGCACCCGTAAATATAATACTGATCACACTGCAGAGATTGGTCTTTCCCAGCCCGGAAAGTGCTCCCACCGTCGTTGTCTCGATACATAAAAATGCTTCGCTGAATCCGACGATGATCAGGTAATCGATCGCTGTCACTATCGCTTTCGGCTCATGGAAGAAAATATTTGCAATCGGACGGGGCACACACACAAACATCACCGTAATGAACAGCCCCCAGATACCAACCGTCCACTGAGACGCCCGATATCCTTTCTTTACACGTCCCATCTCTCCTGCGCCATAGTTCTGTGCTATAAATGCGTTTAACGCGGTGGCAAAGCCATCTGCTGTGTTCCAGGAAACCGATTCGATCTGTCCGCCCACGCGCTGCGTGGCGATGGCTTCCGCTCCAAATGCTGATACCATGCGGGTGAGCACCATCGAAATCACACAGTATGCCATTCCCTGCAGTGCCGTAGGAATTCCTATTTTACAGATCCCACTCAGATATTCTGCAGGGATTTTTGCGAATAACGAAATGCCTTTTAATACATTTTCTTTCTTCTGTTTCATAATTCCAAGAATCATGATACTCATAACGATAAACTGCGCCGTTACCGTTGCGATCGCTCCTCCTGCCGCGCCCAGTTTCGGAAGCGGTCCCGGTCCGAGGATCAGGATCGGATCCAGGACCATATTGGTCGCCAGACCGATCAGGTTCGCATAAAACGGCGTTTTCGAATCTCCCTGTGCCGTATAGATACCGGTCAGTGTCACCGACAGAAATGAAAAGACGATCAGTCCGCAGGCAATCTTTGTGTAGGCAAATGCCGCCGCATACGCTTCCGGATCCTCCAGTTTAAAAAATCTGATCATCTGCTTTGTAAAAATCAGCGCAATGATCGCATACAGAATTCCCATAATAGCTGCCAGCTGAACCGCAGCCTGTGCATACCCATGAGCCTTTTCCTTATCTCCTCTTCCGACGCACTGTGCTACCTGTACCTGTCCGCCCATCCTTGCCATGGACGCAAATCCCTGCGACAGCCAGATAAACATGCCTCCAACGCCGATACCCGCCACAGCCTTTGAACCGAGCAGTCCGATCCACGCCATATCGGTAATGTTATATAAAGTCCCCAGAAAGGAAGACGCCATGATCGGTATCGCCAGTTTGGTCAGCGTCTTCAGAATAGGACCCTTCGTCAAATTCCCTTCCATGTAATATAATTCTCCTTACATCATATTTTTCTTTTTGTGCTTCATCCACTATTTCTCTGATTTTATGTTTCCCACGGTGTCGGATCTTTCTTTAAAAGTTCCGGAAACGTGATCATCGCCGGCTGTTTTTCTGATGTTCGCCGATTATTTTCTCCATCCACACCATGTGATACCAGGTATCAAACTTATACCCGCACTGATAGAATTCTCCCACCAGCCGGTATCCCAGATGATGATGAAAATCCATGCTGTTGCGGTCAAGATGTTCATCCGGCACTTCCGGCACACCGATGCAGGCATTCAGATTTGTGATATTCTGCTTTTTCAACACCCGTTCCAGTGCCGCATACATCTTCTTTCCAAGTCCTCTCTTTTTCTGATCTTCCCGGATATAGATCGTCGTCTCTACCGCCCAGTCGTAAGCAGACCGCTCCTTAAATGTCCCTGCATACACATACCCCAACAGCTCCCCGTTTTCTTCCAACACCAGATATGGGTATTTCGTCAGAATATGACGGATCCGTCCGGCGAACTCTTCCTCCGACGGTACTTCATATTCGAATGTGATCGCTGTTTTCTCCACATAAGGCGCGTAGATCTCCAGAAGTCCTTTTGCATCTTCCGGCTTTGCCACCCGGATCGTCAGTTCTTCTTTCATGCTATCCCTCTCCTTTTTTCAAACATATGTTTCATCTTACCATTCCACCTCCCGATATGCAATGCAAATCCGTTTTTCAGTCCGTTTTTTCTTATTTTAATAAATTTTATGATAACCGATAGAATTTTTTTATCATACCGCAAATAATACGAATTAGTTCTTGGTATGATTTTGTTATATAATTAACACATACATGATACCCAGAGTCAAAAGGTCGGAAGTCTGACGCAGGCTTGCTTGCAGAAAGATTTCTGACCTTGGGACTCGCCAAAAACATGAACAGGGCAAAACACTTTTTGCCCCATCACCTACAAAACTCTCAGGGAGGTTTCTTTATGAAAGGCAATTATCAGCATATCTTCACCCCATTGACTGTGAAGAATATGACTATCAAAAACCGTATCACTATGATGCCGATGGGCACCAACTATGGTGAACAGAACGGTGAAATGAGTTTTCTTCATATTAACTATTATGAGCAGCGTGCCAAAGGCGGTACCGGTCTGATCATCGTGGAAAACGCCAGTGTGGACTCTCCGCAGGGCTCCAACGGTACCACTCAGCTGCGTATCGATCATGACAACTATCTGCCTCGTCTGTTCAAGTTCTGTGAAAATATTCACAGATACGGAACCTGCATTGCCATCCAGATCAACCATGCCGGTGCTTCCGCAGTATCATCCCGTATCAACATGCAGCCGGTGTCCGCATCGGATGTACCAACCAAAGACGGCGGTGATATCCCGCGCCCGTTAACAAAAGAAGAGATCCTGGATATCGTAAAAAAATATGGACAGGCTGCAAAACGTGCACAGATCGCAGGTTTTGATGCTGTAGAGATTCATGCAGGACACTCTTATCTGATCAGCCAGTTTCTCTCTCCTACCACTAACAAACGTACTGACGAATTCGGTGGTTCTGTAGAAAACAGAACACGTTTCTGCCGTATGGTCATCGAAGAAGTCAGAAAACAGGTAGGACCTTTCTTTCCGATCATGCTGCGTCTGAGTGCAGATGAAATGGTAGAAGGTGGCAACACACTGGAAGATACTTTGAAATATCTGGAATATGTACAGGAAGAAGTGGATATCTTCGACGTATCCTGTGGTCTGAACAGTTCCATCCAGTATCAGATCGATGCCAATTATATGAAAGACGGATGGCGTTCCTACATGCCAAGAGCTGTCAAAGAAAAATTCGGCAAGCCATGTATTTCCATGGGAAATATCCGTGACCCGAAAGTGGCTGAAAAGATCCTGGCTGACGGTGATGCAGATCTGATCGGTATGGGCCGTGGACTGATCGCGGATCCGGAATGGGTAAATAAAGTAGCCTCCGGTCACGAATGTGATATCCGCAAATGTATCTCCTGTAACATCGGCTGTGCCGGAAACCGTATCGGCTTCAACCGCCCGATCCGCTGCACCGTCAACCCGTCCGTACTGGAAGGCGATATTTATAAAAGCCAGAAAGTCAATAAAAACTGCAACGTGGTTGTCATCGGTGGCGGTACCGCCGGTCTGGAAGCTGCCTGTACAGCTGCAGAAGTGGGATGCAACACCTTCCTTCTGGAAGAAAAAGAAACACTGGGCGGTCTGGCTGCTGAGATTTCCAAGATCCCGGCAAAGAAACGTCTGGCTGACTTCCCACACTATCTGGAACATCGTGCGGCAGGTCTTGATAACCTGTATATCTTTACCGGAACACAGGCAACACCGGAAAACATCCGCAAGTTCCATCCGAACCTGATCGTGAATGCTACCGGCTCCGGTCCTCTGCTTCCTCCGATCAACGGTCTGATGGATAATATTGACAAAGAAGGCGGAAATGTTTATTCTATCTTAGGTATGATCAATCATATCAACGATTTCCCGCAGGATCTGGAAGGTAAACAAGTCGCTGTTATCGGCGGCGGTGCCGTAGGTCTGGATGTTGTGGAATTCTTTGCAGCACGTAAAGCTGATATCTCTATCGTTGAAATGATGGATCAGATCGGCCGTGATCTGGATCCGGTAACCAAAAACGATACCAGATGCATGATGAAAAAAACATGGCGTACATCAGCTGACCAAAACTGCTCTTCTGGAAGTAAAAGCAGATTCCTTCCTGGTAAAAGGGAGCGAGGGCGAATATGAACTTCCATTCGATTATGGTTTCGTATGTCTTGGCATGAGAGCCAAAGGCCAGCTGTATCCGCAGCTTCTGGATGCTTTCGCAGATGACGATGTGGAAATTATCAACATCGGTGACAGCCAGAGAGCCCGCCGTATCATCGACGGAACCATGGAAGGAAGAAATATTCTTTACCATCTGACCCAAAGAGGTTATCTGGATTAATTGTTATCCTATATCGGCGGATTTTTCTCCACCAATATTGATGAAATAAATAAAGCGTAATCATGCTGCTCCCTTTACCATTCTTGTCAGTGGAGCAGCATGATTACAGGAAAGGACAAAAAATCATGGCAGAAAGAATCACAGGACACACAGAACTTATCGGACTGATGGCATACCCGATCCGTCACTCCAGTTCACCGGCAATGCAGAATGAAGCATTTGCAAAATTAGGTTACGACTATGCATATCTGGCATTCGAAGTTGGTGCCGACGAAATCGAAGATGCAGTAAAAGCCATCCGTACTCTGAAAATGAGAGGATCCAACGTATCCATGCCAAACAAAACACTGGTAGGACAGTATCTGGATGAACTGTCACCGGCAGCTGAGCTTTGCGGTGCTGTCAATACCATCGTCAATGACAACGGCCATCTGACCGGTCATATCACAGACGGTATCGGATTTATGCAGGCTCTGAAGGACAACAACATTGACGTCATTGGCAAAAAATGACCATCGTAGGTGCCGGCGGCGCTGCTACAGCTATTGAGATCCAGGCAGCTCTGGACGGGGTTGCAGAGATCGTAATCTTCAACCGCAAAGATGAATTCTGGGATCGTGCAGTATCTACCGTAGAAAAGATCAACACCCGTACTTCTTCTCACGCAGTACTCTACGATCTGGCAGAACTTGACAAACTGAAAGAAGAGATGGATGACAGCTACCTGTTTGTCAACGCTACTGGTGTTGGTATGAAACCGCTGGAAGGACAGTCCGTAGTACCGGACAAATCTTACTTCCGTCCGGAACTGATCGTTGTCGATGTTCCTTATTCTCCACTGGAGACAAAGATGCGTTCCATGGCAAAAGAAGTTGGATGCAAGACCATGAACGGTCTGGGAATGATGCTGTTCCAGGGATCTGCTGCTTTCGAGCTGTGGACCGGCGAACCGATGCCTATCGAACACATGAAAGAAGTTCTGAACATCAAATACGACTAAACTTCAAAAATGGTTTTCGAGAAAGGAAAACACTATGAATACTGTAAAAGTTAGAAACATTACCATCGGCGAAGGCAGACCGAAGATCTGTGTGCCGATCGTTGGTAAAACCCGCGAGGAAATTCTCAAAGAAGCCTCTACCTTCTCCGCACTGCCTGTAGATGTTGCAGAGTGGCGTGTGGACTGGTACGATGATGTCTTCGATACTGAGGAAGTTCTGACCACCGCAAAGCAACTGAACGAAGCTCTGGGCGAGATTCCTGTACTCTTCACCTTCCGAACCTCCAAGGAAGGCGGAGAAAAGAAATTTCACCGGAACAGTATGCACAGTTAAACAAAGCCGTAGCGGAAAGCGGCTATGTGGATCTGGTGGATGTGGAAGTATTTACCGGGGATGAGATTGTAACCTCCATCATTTCTCATGCCCATGCAAATGGCGTAAAAGTCATCGCTTCCAACCATGACTTTGCAAAAACTCCTGAGAAAGACGAGATTGTTCGCCGTCTCAGAAAAATGCAGACCCTCGGCGCAGACATTCCTAAGATTGCTCTGATGCCAACTTGTAAAAAAGATGTTCTGACTCTTTTAGAAGCTACTCTGGAAATGTCCGAACAGTACGCAGACCGCCCGATCATCACCATGTCTATGGCCGGAACGGGTGTTGTAAGCCGTCTGACCGGTGAGACCTTTGGTTCCGCACTGACCTTCGGTGCCGCTTCCAAAGCTTCTGCCCCGGGACAGATCGGTGTCCAGGAATTGAAACAGGTTCTGGACATCATTCACAAAAGTTTGTAACCCTCCGAACGCAAACTTAGTTGTAAAAGCATAATTTCAGAAATGTATATTTCAAATTCCTATTTCATTAACCTTATAAAGATATATAGGCAGCGCCGGTAAATTCCCCTTACCGGCGCTGTTTTTTGTAATCAGGACGCCCCAGGCAGAAGCTTGCTCCTGCCTGGGGCTGGCTTTTCAAGACATGAGATAAGAAAAGCAAAAGAAATTTATACCACAAATTTGGACGAAAATTGCAAGCATGATTTTCTAATTTGCTTTTTATATACATATGATGTTGATTGCTACTCGCAATCCTCAAAAACATTCGTAATCCGCTCATTTTTCTTTGAAAAATGGCTATTTACTCATGTTTCACATCGGTCACTAAAGTCCACGTATGCGTGAGGCTTTGACTCACTGGTCACGAAAAAAACGGCTTGGATCTTCCAGTGTTTTTCCTGAAGATCCAAGCCGGATAATGGCTCATCTTTCAATTCTTATTTATCTCTGTTCTTCTTTACATATAAAGCAAGAAGGATTCCCACCACGGTAACTCCCATGTTCAGAAGAAGAATCATTCTCGGAGCAGATGCTCCGCCTACCTTGGTAATGTAACTTGCCAGAGAGATGATGGTATAGTTCGCAATACTGGATGCGATCATTACCATGGAAGTCGCTGTTCCTTTGTTTTCCGGGAAGAATTCGGCGGTTGTGGATGTTGCCAGCTGAAGAACTCCGCCGGCGCCTGCATAACCAATCACAAATCCGCCCACCAGACAGATCCATGGTTCCTGGATCAGGAAGCACAGACCCAGCATCACAGTAGAAATCGCCGGATACAGGATCAGGACATTGATTTCTTTCAGACCTTTTTTGATCAAGAAAGTGGTTGCCAGGATTGCTGTCGCAGTTCCCAGCGCATAGAATGACTGAATAGCAGAAGAATCTGTCATACCGTAAGAGCGTCCCAGTTCCTGGTTACAGTTCAGCCACAGCATAAAGGTGGAAGAACTGGTAAATCCGATCATAATGGCTGCAAAGGATACTTTTGTCAGTTTTACCTTCTGTTTTTTCTTCTTTTCCTGTTTTTCACCACCATTTTCTCCACGCTGTGGGAAAGGAAGTAACAGGATCAGAATTCCATCGATCAGGATCGCCACACCGGCAACCAGAAAGATCGTCCGGTAAGACATGTTAGCCGCTGCCACCATTCCGATCATGAAAGGTAACAGGAACTGGCTGATACACATGGAAAATTTGGTAAACATGTTCGCAATAGACGGATTATTGACGTAAATCTCCATACAGGTAGGGCTTACGCAGGTATCCAGGAAAGAGTTCGCGATTCCGCCGATAATGGCAAATACATAGGCGATTTGCATGGATGGAGAAAATGCGATTCCGAAGAAAAAGATACCGTAACAGATCACACCGATGATTCCACTTAATCTTCGTCCGAACTTATCTGAGATCGGCCCGGAGAAAGGAAGAGAGATCAGACGACCCAGTCCCAAAGCCGCAATAACAGCTACTACCCTACTCACATCGACAACGCCATCACTTCCAACAACCGCACCCCAGGCTTTTGCAAACTGGGGTTTATACAGTCCGAGAATAGATGCTCCGATTCCATGAATAAAATACGTGAAATACAAAGCCAGTGATGTGATCACATAATTCTTCTTGCTGTTCTGTTTCATTTTTACCTCTTATTTATTTTGCGTTTTCCGCCTGGAACTTTTTATATTCCTCTACTGGCATATCCAGGCCGGTATATAATTTGTAGGCTGCAACTCCCTGCCACAAAAGCATACCTTTTCCGCCGATGGTCTTTGCACAGCCGGCTTCTCTTGCTTCCCGGAGGAGTTTTGTTTCTTCCGGATTGTATACAACATCACATACTACCAGATCCGGGCGGAATACGGATTTGTCCGTAATCAGGGAAACATCTTCATGAGGTTTCATCCCTGCCAGTGTTCCGTTTACCAGAATATCTGCTTTTGCGATCTCTTCTTTCAGTTTGTCCTGATCTTCGATACAGAATACCTGAACATCGCAATCCGGTACTTCTTTTTTCAGCTTTTCAGCTGTATTTTTTGCACGATCCAGGAAAGGATCATTCGGATTGAAGATGGAAATGGATGCTGCGCCGTCCAGTGCACACTGTACCTGGATCGCTGTTGCTGCTCCACCGGCACCTAAAACTACCATTTTCTTTCCTTTTACATCTACGCCATGGTCTTTCAGGTTGGATACAAATCCGATACCGTCTGTCATATGACCAACCAGTTTGCCGTTTTCATTAACGATGGTGTTTACCGCGCCGATGATTCGTGCTGCCGGTGATAATTCGTCCATGTTCTGCGCTGCTGCAGTTTTGCATGGCATGGTTACGTTGCATCCTCTCATGTTGAAGAGACGCATGGCATCCAGTGCTGCCGGTACCTGATCTTCTTTGATGTCAAAAGCCATGTAGCAGTAATCCAGATTATGATAGCGGAAGCAGAAATTGTACATATCCGGGGATCCTGAATGTCCTACCGGGCTTCCAATCAGTGCCAATAATCCTGTTGTTCCTTTGATTCTCTGTTCCATCTTCTTTTCCTCCTGCTTTGGGTTTAAATCTGAGATGCCACATCGTAGGCTTCTTTCGTTGCATCCAGTGCACGTCTTGCGCGGATTGCATCACCGATTACATAGGTATCCGGTACGATAGCTTTCACCTGTTCTTCAAGAGGATTATAATTTCTGTAACCCATGGAAAGGACAACGGAATCGTAGCCTCTGGCCTCGTGATGTTCGCCGTCTGCTGTCTCATACTCTACGCCGTCTTCGAAGAATCTGCATACTTTTGCTCCGGTAATCTGACCGATACCGTATTCTTCAAAATCTTTCATCAGATATACTCTGTGCTCGTGGATCACATCTGCACCTACGGTGTCTCTGAATTCAATAACTGTTACCTCGTGGTTCTGTTCTCCAAGGAAGGCTGCTGTCTCACAGCCAACCATTCCGCCACCGACTACCAGTACTTTCTTGCCTGCTGCACGCTTTCCTTCCAGCAAATCGGATCCGTAAATAATAGACGGATTGTCAATGCCTTCGATCGGCAGTACCAGTGTTTTGGAACCGGTTGCAAGAATTACGCTGTCCGGATTCTCCTCTTTGATGAAGTCTGCTGTCACCTCGTGGTTCAATTTTATCTCAACTCCATCTTTTTGGCAACGATGAATATAGCTGCGGATCATATTTGTGATGTCACCTTTTCCCGGCGGGTAAGCGGCCAGACGCATATTTCCACCAAGCTTTCCGCCTGCTTCATATAAAGTAACCTCATGGCCCCTTTCTTTTGCGACAAATGCAGCGCACAGACCGGCAACGCCGCCACCGATCACCATAATCTTCTTCGGTGTTTCTGCCTGTTTTAACGGTTCTGCGTCATGTCCCAGGAACGGGTTAGTCAGACAGCACAGCGGTTTTCCTGCATACATGTTGGCAACACAACCCTGCAGACAAGCGATACATGGAATCATATCTTCCAGACGTTCTTCTTTTGCTTTCTTCGGCATATGCGGATCTGCCAGACTCTGACGACCGAAAGCAACCAGATCGCAACGTCCTTCTTTTACCATCAGTTCGGCGAACTGCGGTTCGGTATAACGTCCTACAGTAATAACCGGAATATTCACCGCACGTTTGATCTCTTCTACCAGATCTGCGGAGAATCCGCCGTGAATTACGGTCGGCGCCCACATATATTCATCTTTGATATGAACGGCACGGGATACATGGATGGCATCCAGTCCGCAGGATTCCAGATAAGCTGCGATAGCTGCACTGTCATGTACATCCAGACCACCCGGTACTTCATCATCGGAGTTGATTCTCGCCAGAACAGCGATTTTTCCTCGGTCTGTTTTTTCACTTCTTCGATGATCAGTCTGGAAAACGCATCCGGTTTCAAAGCATCCGCCGAACTCATCCACACGTTTGTTGGTACGCGGAGACATAAAGGTACTTACCAGATAGCCGTGTGCCATATGGATCTCAACTGCATCTACGCCTGCTTCCATGGCTCTCTTTGCTGCGAGGCCATAGCCTTTTACCAGTTCATAAACTTCTTCAGTTGTAACTTCCTTTGGTGTATCTCTTCCGCAGTCTGAGGGAATGCTTGTAGCTGCCTCGATCGGTGCACCTGCATTCTTTGCATTTCCTTCAGGGCCTGCATTCTGAAGCTGTACGGAAACCTTTTGCTCCCTCTGCATGACAGGCATCTACTACCTTGCGGAAGCTTTCGATTGTGGAGTCATCATAAAGACATGGCTTGCGGGGGCCGCCCTTTGCGCCTTTATGTACTACTGTTGCTTCGATTGTGATCAGACCGAAGCCGCCTTTTGCTCTTTCACGATAATAAGCTGAGGACTGTTCGCTCATGCTTCCGTCTGTGTTTGCAAAGTTGTTTCCCATTGGCGGAACTACGAAGCGGTTCTTTACTGTCATTGGACCGATGTTGATCGGCTGAAACATTGCATTGAATTTCATGTAACCTTCTCCTTTTCTTTTTACTGAAGTACTTCCGGCCATGCTTCCTCAAGCACTTTCTTTGTGTTCTCATATGTATGGTTTGCAGCATATTCAAGTCCTTTTGCAAGGATTGCATCGCTGATGACTTCTACGCCGATTGCGTTTGGTTTGATTCCTTTTTCTTTTACCATCTTAACGAACGCTGCTGTACATCCGATTCCTGTTCCGGGAGCAAGACGGTCATGCATGGATTCGTCTCTTAAGATCGTTGTTGCATATGGTCTTTCCCATACATCATTGATCTGGATGGATACGATCTTGTCTGCCGGGATGTCTTCGATCACAGAAAGGTCAACCGGCTGATTTGCTCTTACCCAGTGCCAGGTATCCATGATCAGTTTTGCATTCTCGCAGTCAGCTGCCTTTACAACAGCCCAGCCTTTTTTCATATCCGGGATTCCGCTGTATGGCATTGGCTCAACACCGATGATGTATTTTCCTGCTCTCTGGCATAATTCTCTTAATTTCTGAGCAGTATATTCTACGGAGTAGTTTTCCATCAGACCGCAGTTGATCTGTTTTACGTCAAATAATTCACACATATGGAAGCAGAGCTGTTCTTTGTATTTCTGTTCGTAAGATCTGTGTTCTTCAGCCCACTGTACGATGTACTCAACCTCTGTTACTTTCATACCATGTTTGTCCAGAATAGCAAGAATGTCTTTGTCAAAAAGTCCCTCATTCAACGCATCTACATAAGTTTCTGCACGAAGGCCGATTCCTTCGTATCCTGCGTTCTTTGCAGCGATCACTCTGTCTTCAAATTTGCACTGATCTCCCAGTGTCCAGGAACTGATTGTAATTGGAAATTCTTTTGACATCTTATGTCCTCCTCATAAAATCGCATAATTTTTCTATTTATTTTGATAATTATTTTGTATTCTTTTTGATATAAGCATTATATATCTTTGTTAAATATAAAACAAATTAGTTCTATCCTTTAAATTCATAGATTTTTTCAATACATCATGATATAATCTACGTATATGACAAATACAGCGCGGATTATTTGTGCAAGAGTGACTATAATTATAGTTTTCCGAAGCATTAAAGGACTGTAAAAGCCTGCACATAAAATATAGTCACTTATAAAATACTTATCAGAGAAAGGAGTTTTTCTATGAACCTGTATCATCTGCGGTACTTTTCTACGCTGGCTCATATTGAACATTACACAAAAGCCGCTGATATTCTGGCGATCACCCAGCCTTCGCTGAGTTATGCGATCTCCACTCTCGAGGAAGAACTGGGCGTAAAACTGTTTGAAAAAAATGGAAGGAATGTTACTCTTACCAAGTATGGAAAAGTTTTCCTGAATGACGTGGAAGAGGTACTGAACCGTCTGGACTCTTCTGTGAACAGTCTGAAGCTGGCAGGTAAAGGAGAAGGCTGCATTGATGTGGTATTCCTGCGTACACTTGGAATTGATTTTCTTCCTAAGATCATGCGGGGATTTCTGGAGGAAAATCCTGCTAAAAAGATAGATTTCAATCTGTATTGTGATAAAGTTTTAACATCTGATATTCTGAACGGATTAAAAGAGAAGAAATATGATCTGGGGTTCTGTTCCAAACTTGATAATGAGCCGCTGATCGAGTTTATTCCGGTTGCCAGACAGGAGCTGGTTGTGATCGTACCTCTGGATCATCCGCTGGCAGTAAAGGATGAAGTACGGCTGGAGGATACCATTCCTTATAAACAGATTATATTTAAGAAGAGAAGTGGTCTGAGACAGATCATTGACGGACTATTTGAATGTATCGGGCAGACACCGGATGTGGCTTATGAGATTGACGAGGATCAGGTTGCTGCAGGCTTTGTCTCCAACGGCTTTGGAATCTGCGTTGCTCCCAATATTCCAATCCTGCAGTCTCTGAATGTAAAGATCCTTCCCTTAGTTTCTCCAAGCTGGCAGAGAAACTTCTATATGGCGATGCTGAAGAACGTATACCATCCACCGGTTGTGGAAGCATTTAAGAAATATGTGATCGAGCAGGCACAGAAGGAATGGGATTATAAGACCAGCTGATCTGACTTAATAAAATATCAGAATACAAAAAGATATGGGACTGTCCCGTCAGTCGAGACACCCCATATCTTTTTATAATAACCGATACATTCAATATTATGACTTGATATCCGGCACTTCTGATATCATAAACCAGATCTGTCTTGTTATATTATTTTTCTTCATCCATGGTGCGGAGTCTGTGTACAAGCTCTTCGCAGATCTCCAGTTCGTTCTTGCCGTCTGTTTCGATGATGATATCAGCCGCTGCCTCGTATTTAGCGCGGCGTTTCTCCATCAGGTCTGCGATAAATGGAACAGTCTTATTGTTCTCGATCAGCGGACGGTCATGGTTATTTTTGACACGGTCAAGAATTGTCTCCGGTTTTGCTGTGAGGAGAACAACACGGCCATTCTTCTTCATCTCTACTACATTGCACTCTCTCATTGGAGTACCACCGCCACAGGAGATCACAACATTGCTGCGTGACTGCATTTCGATAAGCAGATTTGTCTCAAGATCACGGAAATACTGTTCACCGTATGTCTCGAAGATATCGGAAATACTCATTCCCTGTCTCTGGGCAATGATCTGATCCATCTCTACCACATCCATGGCAAATACATTCTTAAGGAAATCAGAAATTGTGGACTTTCCCGCACCCATGAAACCGATCAGCACGATGTTGTAGTTGAAGAGTTTTCTTGCCTGGATCCGTTTACTGTTTGTGCGGATGCATTCAAATACATCGGAAACCTCGTCCTTATGGCGTCTGCCTTCCATTCTCTTCTCCAGCCATTCTTTCTGCTTCGCTTCCTGCTCAGGCTGTAAAATCTGGAGTCCGTTGGCTTCTTTATATGCCATAATGTCCTCCACGATCCTGTTACGCATGATAAGTGCATCCAGAATGATCTCATCACACTGGCCAAGACTCTCTCTGAGTATTTCTAACTGATTCATATCTCTTTCCTCTGTCTTTCCTATGTCAGCTTGCAGCAGACTGCAGATCAGCCACAGGCTGACATAAACTATTCACGAACGGCAATATATGAATGCCGACTGTTAAGATTTATTATATCAATATCGCTTTCGTATGGCAACCCTTTAAACCATTAAATTGTTTCATCTGTTCGATAGTTTTTTTCTATGAATTCAACAAACAATTCTATGGCAAGACTCTGATGACGGTTCTTTTATAGTAGTCCCATATAAATGTATCTAATGAAAAAAATCATGAAATACTTTTTCAGTGTACCATTTAAAACTGATTTTTTCCACTGATTTCTCCGCATAGACCGGATAAGAATCTATCAGTTTTCCATCCAGGTAATAGGCAATGCGGCCAAGCTTCTCCCCCTTAAGAACCGGTGCACTGACTTTCTGTGGAATTTCTATTTTACATGTTACAGTTTCCCCTTTTTTCAGAAGGACTTCTTTTTCCCTGTCATATGCGGTTACACTGCATTTACCCCTCAGATTAGATTTTCGTTCCTATATCCTGATTATCTTCCACACCGTCTGTTACCAGAATTTTTCCGGTCTGTGGTTCTTTCCAGTAGGTTTCGTACTCGTAGTTGTAATCTCCGAAGTCCAGCAGTTTCTCTGTGTCACTCCATTTATAGGTTTTTGTGGTTGGGCCATCCACAGCCAAGAAGACTGACGATAAATGTTTTGCCCTCTTTCTCCCAGGCACATACATAACAGTAGCCTGCCTGGGAAGTATAGCCTGTTTTTCCGGCAAGAACTCCGTCTCTCATGTCAAGAAATGCGTTGGCATTATGTACGGAAAAGGTTCTCTTTCCTGTGATCTCAGAGAATGTATAGTCTCTGGTCTGTGCAATGTGCAGGAATGTTTCGTTTTTAATAGCATAGCGCATGATTAGTGCCAGATCTTTGGCTGTTGTGTGATGTTTTCCGTTCTCATCCTCAGCATCCAGGCCATTGGGTGTAATAAAATACGTATTCTTACATCCTATCTGTTTTGCTTTCCGGTTGAGCATTCTGGCAAAACCTTCCACGCTTCCCCCGCAGTGTTCTGCAATGGCAACCGCTGTATCATTATGGCTTTTCAGCATAAGGGAATACAGAAGATCCTCCAGATAATACTGTTCTCCTTTCCGAAGTCCCAGCTTTACTTCCGGCTGGGATGCCGCATTCTGAGAAACCTGAACATAATCATCCCCCGGAGAGTTCTCTAGCGCCACAATACAGGTAAGCACCTTGGTTGTGCTGGCATTTGCCAGAGGACGCTCCCCGTCCTTTTCATAGAGTACTCTGCCGGACTCTCCGTCCATGAGGACTGCTGATAATGCGTATAATTCTGCCGGTTCTTCTGCAACAGGTTTCATGTCTACTGTCTGAGGTATTTTGTACTCCGCTCCCCGGGCGGAGGTGTATGTCTGCGTAAACAATAATACCGCCGTCACAACAATGACAGCGGCAATATGTTTCATTCTCATACTCCACCTCACATGCTGGCAATCCATGAATATCACTGTTCATAATTTACGGTTATTCACAGATTTGTTGTTTACAGGATATCTGCAGGATTTTGCTTCACCCTATAAGATAATTTATGCCTGCATGTCCGGAATATGACTGTCACAGTTCCGAAAAATATCGGGATATGCCCATTACCCGTTATAAGTCCGGTCCCATCTTTTGCTCAGATGATAAGCTCCCTCTCTTAAGGTATAAAGTTCTCCCAGATATTCCACAGCTTCAGGAACCGCCTCTCTGTAAAGCCTCTCAAGTTCAGGCATGGGAGCTTTTGCCTGCTCTACTGCTTCGGCAGTCATGAAATGTTCAATGACAGAGCCGATGGACTCTCCTCCCAGTCTCAGAAGTTTCCCCAGAATCCTGCGTTTCTTCCATGGTCATCACACACCATGAAATTGGTAAGAATTTTCATCATCCTGACAGAAATATAAATGTTTATGGTTTTCACCAGAGGAATGCCCCTGTGGATCACTCTGGCATATTCCATCTTCGGCATGATCCCGCAGGCCGGATAATAATGGTCAGGATCTTTACCTGTCTCTTCCATAAGCACACGGTCAAATTCCTTCTCCAGAACAATGTGAGGAATGACGCCTTCTGCCGCCATCTTATTTACATAGGGATGGCATGCGGAGTCCAGAATATAATGACAGCCAAATCCAAGAAGATATGCCAAAAGTGCCTCATCATCATTTCTTCTGACCTGCCGCATCCCTTCTTCAAAAAAGGCTCTTGCCTTCTCATGATGCATCTCAATCCCGAACTGGGTGACAGGATTCTTTGAAACCATATAGTAGAACAGGATATCCGGCCCATGTAAACCGATTCTGTACAAGTCCCCATGTCTGCGGATCAGGGCTTTCATATCTGAAGGTAGTCTCTTATATACTTCTTTTCCAAATAAATCATGCGCATATGTGGTTGGCATTAGTTTTTTCTCCTTTATCTTACACATCCAGTTTCAACTGGATTTCTTCCTCTGCCTCTGCCTTAAAGTCCTCTATCTGGACAGGGTCAGGGACAGGCAGGGATTCCAGATCCTGTACGCCGAAGCAGCGCAGAAACTCTTCCGTGGTCCCGAGCAGGATCGGACGTCCGGGGGCATCCAGACGCCCAAGTTCCCTGACCAGACTGTATTCTACCAGCTTGTTGATGGCGTGGTCACATTTTACCCCTCGGATCTTCTCGATCTCCGCCTTTGTAACCGGCTGTTTGTATGCAATGATGGATAAGGTTTCCAGCATAACATCTGACAGTGCCGGTTTCTGAGGATGCAGGGCAATATTGATCAGATACTGATAATATTCTTTCTTTGTACACATCTGGAAAGAATTCTCCAGCTCTATGATCTGGATGCCTCTGTTCTCTTCCTGATAACGATCCATCATATTGCGGATGATCCTTCCTGTTGTCTTCTCGTCCACACCGATGGCTCTGGCGATCCGGGGCAGTTCTACGGAACCGCCCATTGCAAAAAGTATTGCTTCTATCGCAGCTTCTGTCTCCTTAATCTTCACTCAGTCTTCCTCATTCCTTTTATTACATATTGATCTCTGTATTCTATGGTTCATCTTCCGCAAATTCTGTAAGATTCTTCCATGTATCCGGGTCTGTCTGTACTTCAACAGAGATATCATCAAACAGCCCATTCTGCTCCACATGGATATGCCCCATTTTCATCAGTTCCAGTATGGAGAGAAAGGTGACGATCACCTGTACTTTCGAGCACTGACTCTCCAGGAGATTTCGAAAACTGAATTTCCGATGGGTACGGGCAAAATCTTTGATCTCTATCATCTTATC
>ENA-OQIF01000299-OQIF01000299.1-human-gut-metagenome-genome-assembly--contig:-NODE-299-length-22796-cov-2.073051_pt1 | contig 22796 bp, 28 predicted proteins | sample MGYA00242574_ERZ504738 | MGnify/ENA primary metagenome ERZ504738 (study PRJEB26092, sample SAMD00036437) | human gut metagenome | host: Homo sapiens | study: EMG produced TPA metagenomics assembly of...
AGTGGAGCAATTTGATTATGGAAAGAAACATCTGGAAACAATATGAATTGGAAAATAAATAAAAATTTGTCGAGAAATGTCGAATAAATAGCAAAATACACTATAAAAGTGTCGAAAAACTTTGGAAACATTACCGAGTTATATGCTATAATATAAAATAATGCATCATTTTTAATACGGATTTAAAATAATGGAGACAGAGAATATGGTGAGAGCAGCAGATAGCGATAATTTTCTGATACAACATACAGATTTTTCTTTGAGAGAACAGGTGAACTACCCGAATGGTGGAATATCAAAATTTTATGATAATGGCATCGATATGGTCATTATTGATGAAAATATTTGTGACCATAACCCGGGTGAGCCTGTTTTTTCTTATATGCTTATTACAGACAAACAGAACAATTATATCCATCAGTTTAAAAGAGTTTTTCGTTTCTTAGGTTATATACAGTCTGAAGTTGACAGCTATCTTGCTAACGATGAAATGACATTACCTGAAGACTACAGGATAACCGTTGGGGACCGGGCAGAACAGGCGGATGCATCACCTCTGGAGATCCATTTTGAGGATAGCTTTTCAAATGCCTACGGTATGAATGCGCTCAGATATTTGACACGCGAATATGGAATCAGTGATGAAAACGGAAACAATTATTTTCTCGATTATTTTATCAGAACACAGACCGAAAGATACGCCGTAGAAGAAAATGGACTTAATTTTCATCATCCGCAGATTATCGGAGAAGAAAAATACAGGAAACAGTTGAATAAACAAAATACCTGTGTTTTATGGGGAATCAAACTATTTCGATTTTCACGAGAAGACTGCGCATTTGAAAACCGAATCGAAGATGATATCAAACAATATTTCGGAAAAGATACCACAGCATTTGTCGATGACGGATTGAAAATCGACAGAAAAGTGGAATTATATGAACACCAGACGATCAGTTTACAGAAAAATACAAAAACGTAGAATGGCAGGTATCAAAGCATTTTTGATCGTATTACCAACGGCATCCGGAAAATCCAGGATTGTAGAGGAAGATTTGCATGAATTTGCAAAAAGAAAAGCCGAAATTCAGAGGGTTGATACTGGTTCCAAGAACTACTATTCTTGTAGACTGGAAGGAGCGAATACAGGAATCTGTACCGGAACTGGAAGAAAAAATTGAGATCAGAACATACGGCTATATGTGCAGACATTATATGGAATTCCCAGCGGACTATTACAATTATATCGTAGTGGACGAGGCACATCATGCGGTTGCACCGATGCTGAAAAGAGTGATTCAGTATTATGAGGCGGATTTTACGGTTGGACTTACCGCAACGGATCAGCGTCCGGATAAGAAAAACTGGAAACAGTTTTCGGAACATACTCCACTTCGTTATCCTTAAAAGAAGCCATGGAAAAAGGAATCGTTGCCCGGGCAAATGTTTACAGGATCGAAACAAATATTGATCTTTCAAAAGTCCGATTCAACGGAAAAGACTATATCAATGCAGATCTTGAAAAGAAAATACGGGTTACTTCAAGAAATGATCTGATTGTCGATGTCCTTCAGGAGTATTTTGGTGAGGGAGAAGCTGCCTGGCGGCAGGGAATCATCTTTTGTGTTAATGTTGCACATGCAAATGAAATGGCGAAACTGCTCAACAAAGCCAATATTACAGCAGTCAGCTACACCGGGAAGACAAAAAATCAGGCGGCTGTTATGGCAGCTTTTAAACAGAAGAAAATCCGTTTTTTATGTACGTGCGATATGATTTCAGAAGGATGGGATTATCCGGAACTGGGGATTCTGGTTATGGCAAGACCTACACTATCCAAGATTCTTTATCTGCAACAGATTGGAAGAGGACTGCGGAAAACGAATACAAAGAAAAATGTTATTGTTATCGATGTGGTTGACGAATACGGAGCAATGATCAAAGCCTGTAACATGCATACGATATTTGCCAATCCATATTATGTGCCATTTGGAGATATTATAAAGACAGACTATACACCCGGAGATATGGTTGTTATTGATGGAATGGAGGAAAGAATTGAACGTATCATGGAAGTCGATATCAATTCTTTCGAAGAAAAATATGGCGATTATCTCAGTCAGGAACAGGTTGCCAGAGAATATTTCGTCAGTACCGGAACCGTGACAAGCTGGGTCAAAAAGAAAAAGATCGTGCCGAGTGTAGAATACCGGTTCGGCAACAAATCCATTTACCTGTTCAGTCCGGACGATGTCGAAAAATACCGGAAAGAATTAAACATCAAAGAACATAACGACAGTACGATCAAAGAAGATTTCTTTGAATTTCTGGAAGAAAGAGATTACTCACTTTCGTATAAAATGCCGTTCCTGCTGGCGATTGTGAAACATATAGATGCTATCGGAGACGCGAAAAATAGAAGATGTTCTGGATGATTATATTGCCTTTTTATCAGGACAGATTGGCCAGAGGACTCCAGGTGGATCGAAGCACCTGCCCGTATGATGAAAAAATGCTGAAAGACCGAAAAGCGGTGCAGAGAAATATGCTTACGAATCCATTTGAAAAATTTGAGAGAAAGAGATTCTTGTATTATTCGAAAGATTTGAGCGTAATTTCGATGAACCATGCACTGTTCGGGCAAATGAAGGCGGAAGATTGGGAAAGAGTGCGGAAACAGATGAGGGAAGATTTGCGGAAGTATTATGACGGGATGGGCGGAGTTTAAATGATTTTTAAGCAAAAATAAGTTCATTACACATGTTGCCAATGTATGTGATATAGTGGGGGAAAAACAAATGACAAATAGTGAATATCCGGAAAACAGAGAATGGAAACAAAAAGCATTTGGAATGCCAAAACTGCCCAGTGGAGATATGGGGCAGGATAAAGTGTTGTACTATATTCTGAAAATGGTCAAGGACGGTAAATCAGCAAATATAATGCTTAATATTGAAGGAAGCAACAGCACAGCCACCTTAGGTCGAATGTGTGAATGGATCCGTCCGATTGGTCTGGTTAATAAAGAGAAACAGGTGTGGACGCTGACAGAATTAGGAGAAATGGTTTTGGAACGACAGGATAGTTGCTTTTCTACCGCTGTTTTCTGTTCAACAATTGTATTTATGGGAGAAATATTATTCTATCTTCAAAAACCAAAAAACTCACAGGAACTCCTGAAAATTGCAGAAGAATATCATTTGAACTGGAAAACAAATTCTGAAATTCATAACCGGATCAAATGGTTTCGGGATGTGGATATGGTTCGGTTTGAAGAATATAAACTGGAGTATAGTCTGACACAAAAGGGGAAGGAATTTTTGCAGCAGATAGAGGTTACTATGCCGTCAGAGACAGAGGAAGAACCGGACGAAACACTTCTGGAAACCCAGCTTCCAATGTCAGAATGGGCAAGTGCCTTAAAGCCTGCACCAACAGAGAAAAAAAGAATGGCGATCGGATACATGCCGGGAAAAACAGCCGATGCATGTATAACAATCAGCGCATATCTGCAATTGATGAATCAGGCGATTTCTATCGAGGAGATTCGGGAATATTCGAAAATCAATTATCAGATTGCAGTGTCATCGTCGAATATGTTTCTTTCATTTCTGGAAAAAATAGGATTTGTTGATCGTATCAGTAAGAATATGTATGTAACCTCTGAACTTGGAAATACATGGATTGAAAAACAATCACCGGTTGATCTGATTGCATGTCTGGAAGCAAGATATTTATTTGTTTATGAACTGTTGGCAGAGCTTAGAAAAGAACCGAAAAATGCAAAAACACTTTCTATAATAGCTAAGGTATCTTACGGATTCGACAGGGAAAGTATCGAGGAAACACGTAAAAGACTGATTCTTTTATCTGCTGCCAAGCTGATTTACAGTGTGACAAACGATAAATATGGACTCACCGCCAGAGGAGAAAAACTTCTGGATACTTTTGGCATTGTGGCGAAAGAGAGTATTAAATCATTCGAAATAAAGAAAGAGGAAAATGCAGGCGATTGTTACAATGATTCCTGTGAAAGCCTTATTACAGAATTAAGACTGTCCAGTAAAGATTCCTATAATCCCAACAGATTTGAAAAAGCCATAAGAGCAGCATTTGATTTTATCGGCTATGATGCAACCTGGCTTGGCGGCTCTGGAAAGACCGATGTCCTGATCAAAGCAAGAACAGCCCCCAAATTATCTTATGCTGTCGCAGTAGATGCAAAATCTACGCAATCCGGAAATGTTACGGAGGATCAGATTGACTTTGACACTTTGAAAGACCACCGAAAACTTCATCATGCGGATTATTCTGCAATCGTCGGATGCTCTTTTCGAGGGGAACGACTTTTAAACCGATGCAAAGAACATAAAGTTGCATTGATTGATGTGGACACACTGGAACAGTTGATTCGCAACCAGGTAGAGATTCCATTAACCGGAGAAGATTACAAAAAGATCTTTGAACAGACAGGAATCGTAGATATCAGTGTCCTGGACGAAGCAAGGAATCGAACCGAACGCTACGGCTTATTGGTAGATGCAATTGTGGGATGCCTTGTAAACGAAAGCAAAGACGAAGTGACAGAAGGGATCCTTACTTCCCGTGAGATTTATCGGACAGTGAGGGATGACGAGAGATTTTCGATAAATCCTAATCTGGATGAAATTGAAGATATCCTTAAATTCCTGGCATCTCCGTTGATAGGGTGTGTGGGGAAAAATAAGGATGGGTATTATGCGATTGGATCGTTGAATGAAGTGGCGAAGAAGTTTCAGTTTTATGCGAAGAGTTGTAAGAGGACGAGTTAAAAAGAGAGGGTAAAAAAATGATTATTTCACCATCATCATTAGACACAAATTTAAGCCAACTTTTAGATGAAGTAAATACAGGAAAAACACAACTTCCAGAGTTTCAGCGAGACTGGACATGGGATGACGGGAGAATCTGTGGTATTATTGCCAGTTTATCACAGGGCTATCCTATGGGAGCAATTATGCGTTTACAATATGGTAATCCAGAAATCAAATTTAAATACAGGACGATTAAAGGTGTGGGAGAACTAAATGTTGTTCCGGATTTTCTGGTATTGGATGGTCAGCAAAGATTAACATCCATTTATCAGTCGATGTTTTCTCAGCAACCAGTTTCTACAAAAAACGGAAAAGGAAAAAATAATATAGAACGTTATTATTATTTATCTATGGAAAAGTGCATGGATAAATATGAAGATCGAATCGATGCTGTAATATCTGTTCCATCAGATAGAAAAATAAAAGAGAATTTTGACAGAGATGTAAAATTGGATCTCTCTACGCAAGATAAAGAATACGAACAGAAAATGTTTCCAGTCAATATTATCTTTGATAGTAACGCATTGTTACAGTGGCAGTTTGGATATATGACGTACTATTCTGGAAAAACGGATGAACTGGAACTTCTTAAAAGCTTTCAAAATGAGGTGATGAATACAATCGTTAAATATAAATTGCCCGTAATTACATTGGATAAATCTACTCCACGGGAAGCTGTTTGCAAGGTGTTCGAAAATGTGAATACAGGTGGAGTACCGCTTACGGTATTCGAATTGGTTACGGCAACTTATGCTACTCAGGAATTTGATTGCGGAAAGACTGGAAAAAATGTAGAAAGCAAATTCAGGGAATAGATGATACATTAAGAACAGATCTGCTTGATGGAATTGATGAAACTACGTTTTTAACTACAGTCACATTGTATACCAGTTATGTAGACAAACAGGCAGGAAAGGATCATGCGAGAGCTGTAAGTTGTAAAAAGAAAGATGTACTAAATCTTCCGTATGAGTCATACATAGCAAATCGCGATGTTGTTCTGGATGGATATAGAATTGCCAGAAATTTTCTTCTTCAGTATCAGTTCGTTTTCAGACAAAGAGATTTGCCATATACAACTCAGCTGATACCACTTGCAGCGATATGTGCCTATTTAGGAAAAGTAAGTGTAATGAAGCAAATACAATTAAGATTCTGTCTAAATGGTATTGGTGTGGAATACTTGGAGAAATGTATGGCGGTGCCAATGAGACCAGATATGCAAATGATATGGAAGATGTTATAGACGAAGTATTCCAAAGACCAAATCCGGCCAGAACAATTAACAGCGCATTCTTTTCAGCAACAAGACTGCTTACATTACAAACCAGACTGAGTGCAGCATATAAGGGTGTCATTGCATTGCTTTATAAAGAAAAATGCCGAGATTTCATGAATGATACCACAATTGATATTGTGAACAGTATGCTGGAATCACCTGATATTCATCATATCTTCCCGGAGGCGTATTGTGTTAAGATGAGAATTGAACGGAAATATTATAATTCAATTGTCAATAAAACACCAATTTTACCAGCTACCAATCGCTCTATCGGCGGTAGAGCCCCGAGTGAATACACGAAAAATATTTTGAAAAAGGTAGATGGATTGACAGAAGATGTTTTAAAAGAAAGGATAGAGTCACATTGTATTGATTATAAGGCATTGATTACGGATGATTTTCATGCTTATTTTATTGATAGAGCGAAGAAACTTCTGGGATTGATTGAAAAAGCAATGGGAAAACCTGTGTCGGATCGGGATGCGGATACTACGGTTGAACAGTTTGGAGAGAAGCTTGTATAGATGGAGAATTTTTACTATCCGTATGTGAATATTTCGTCTAAATATATCATAGTAGAAAGGGAGATTATATATGAAAAGTAATGTTCATGCATTAAAAGAAAAAGAGCAAATTATGAAAGAATTATTTAGAGATGTTAATAGTAAGCAATGTGTTCTTGAATTATATATAATCTCTCAATTCAAAGATAATAAAATTTCACAAGTGAGCAATGAATCAGATGAATTTTTAAAAAAGATGAACAAAGAACTGCTTAGGGAATATAACAATGGAAATATCTTATTTTTTCGGAAATATAATTATGAAAAATTTAAATACATTTTTGCAAAAAAATACCAACTAGATGTGTTAGACATGAAAATATTTGCAGATGAGAAAAAGAGAGAACAAATATTAAAGGAAAAGCAAATATTGAATTCTTTGTCGAAACTGAAATGGAGTAAAACGATTAAAATAGGATCTATTCTTTATGAAGCTGTGGATGAATATGGCGAGAAAATAAAACTATGCTATCCAATAGATAAGAATAAACAACCCCAAAAGGGAAGCCATAAATTGACATATGATAATAAAACAATAAAATATATTAATTACGATTCGAAAAAAATTGTTGATATTATCGAGAAAACACATCCAGTAAAAAATATAAAAAATAGCATTGTTATTGCTAATGGTAAAAAACAAACTAGTCTGGATTCACATAATATACGTTTGATTTCTCAAAAGACTGAGATGGATGTAAGAAAAATAGAAGATTTGACTATAAAATTTCAAAAGCAATGTAAATATTATAATAAAAATGGTAAAAAAAATAATTGTACTATGTTGAATAAGTCATGTTCTGTATTTTCAAATGATTGTATACAAACTAATGCTTTGATTAATTCAATAGTTGTAAAAATCTAAAAAGGCAGTACCATTGCCAAAGAATGCTATTCAAAAAGAAGAAGTAGTTAAAAACAAAAAATCGATTGAAGAATTTGCAGGCGAAAATAATCTAAGTGTTGAAACGATAGAAAAAATTTTCAAACCACTAAAATTGTGGTGTATGTATAGAAAAGAATCAGCTTGTAATTATAAAGCAGTTCCAGATGATTTATGTTCTTTTCAATATACTCAGTGCCTGCATCATCAAGAACTTATTAATAATATAAAAAAATATAAGAATAATAATTTTGAAAAATAAAGAAATAGTTAATATAAATAAACCAAAGTCAAAGCAAAAACAAAATATGAATGTTATTCCAGAGATAGGTGTAAGAGATTTTGTGGTACGGACAAATGTATTTAAATGCATGCATAATAAGCATAATATTAATAATATTGCAGCAATGATAAATATTGATAATGATGGAAAAAGAGAATTGGTAAAAATATCAGCCGGTTATTGCACACAATGTAAAGTGTATTTTATTATGGATTCTACATATCAAAGTTTAAAAAGAAAAGGCGTTATCCTATGCAGAGTTACAGATAGAAAAAAATTATATGAAAGGTACATACATTAATGGAATGCGGTTGGCGAAGGAATCTTTACTTATGCAATATGGATATAATGTGTCACAAACAGAAGGATTTAACAGACCTTAGACGTCACAAAATTTTGCCGTAATAATTGATAATAAAATAATGTCAAAAGGCGAAATTATCAGTTATTTAGACTTTTTTCATTAATCAGAGAAGTGGTATGAGCAATATGGAGCGTGCAATTGCAAAATGGGAATCAGATCGAGAATTTGTAAGAAGAATATAAAATAGGACAATATGCACAATATGGCGTAAATGCAATATATAAGAGATAGAAATATGGAAAATGGAGAACTATGATATGGAAAAAGATAAAGAACAATTTTTTATTGAATAATCAAACATATTAGAGGGTAATTTCTATTTATTATGTAGTACTAAAAGATTTATGTATAAAATTTTAAGCATAAAAAACGCTGGTAAGGTTGCTGGAATGTTATTATATGCAAAACGGATGAAATAATATTAACAGGCAGTGATTACCAAATAGGTGGAATGAGATTTCTATTAAAACGGTAGTTTTAGACTGTGGGTTTGTGAAGATTAGAAGGCAGCTGAATGGGATAATGCAGAAGTATTTTAAGTGATTAGATGATAAATAGGTATGTATATAGGATGAACGCAAGATAATGCAATTAAATGTTTGAATGATAAAAATAAAAGGAAATGTATGTACAGGCTTAATTCTGACAACGATATATAAAATCAATATGGTTAAGAAAAATAATAAATATCAGACGATAGGAATAGAAAGTTATAATTTTAATGCGGAAAAAGAAAAAAGATTATATCGCTATTTAAGTATGAAAACTATGAAAAAGAAAGAATATGGAATGTTTTTAGAAGATTTACGGGAATTAAAAACTTGTGATAATATAAAATCATGTACAATAATATCCTATAGTGAATGGAAAAAATACATTATTGAGAAATATGAAAGCTGTACAATTGAGCAACTAGAAAATTTTTCAGCATATTTGAAGTTGGGATATGAAAAGGAAACATCAGAACACGAAGGATTAAACATAGTACTAGCAGCGTATATGGCAGGATTATTGTCGATAATTCTCCAAATTGCAATAAAACCAATGGTAGGTGTAGATATCAGATTAATTACATTTTTGATTATGTGTTTATTACTGATTCCCTGTATATATATGGCTTTGAAAATAGTAATGAAATATTTATACGATAATAACACAAATAGTAATTTATATAAAGATTATAAGAAAATTATAGATGAGCTAATAAAAAAGAAATATGCATTAAAGTAATTAGATGCAAACTTTGAATTATTGTTATATATAATTAATATAAAGATAGGTAAGTAAAATGGAAGAAAAAGATTTGATAGAAGGATATATGCGAGAGTATAACTCATCGGCATTATATAATAATTTGATATCTTGGGCTATGGGGTTGCCTTATGCGAGAGAAACTTTAGACATGGCGTTTTCGCTATTAGATCGTGCGATACTTGAGGATTTCCAATCAGATTTTTTAATAACAATTAATAAAAATCAGATTTTTTATAGAGCTAGGTGTATAGATGAATACGATTATAAAAAGATCGATAAAGGACTTTGCTATGATGCAGATAGATTTTATGGATATAATTATGATGAATCCAAAGAACCACCAAAGGAATATGCAAGCGATGGACGAGCAAATTATAGAGGCGAATCAGTGCTATATTTGGCATCAGAAGAAATAACGGCGTGTGTTGAAGTAAGACCACAGATACGGCAATTTGTATCTGTAGCAAAATTTAAAACTATATCGCAGCTACAAATATTAGATTTTTCAAAACTAAAATACTCTTCTCCGCTTGATTCAAACGATGTAAAATACAATGTAGATATGCGACAATTTTTGAGCAGTGTTTTGGCATTATTTACACGACCTGTATATGGAAGTGATTATATAATTACTCAAAAAATAGTAGAACACTTTAGAAAAAAGGGAATTAAAGGGATTGCTTATAGAAGCTTTTATACAAATGGTACAAATTATACTTTTTTTGATGAATACATGAACCGCTTTAAATGGATTGACAGTAGAGTGGTATTAAATTATGCAGTAGCAAATTTATTTATTTCGTTAGATAAAACAAAAGAGATGAAAGATATTGATAATAGATATATGATAGAAGAAGCTATAAATAAACAACTTAGAGATAAACTGATAGTGGGCACACAAGACTTATTTAAATGCAAATAGTAAACGGAGTATAAACAGTAAAATGTACCAATTAAGTTAAGATGGCGTAATAGTTTGACATAAGGGCATAAAGATAACAGGTACTGCAGATTAAATATATGAGCAATAGGATGGTATAGGATTTGGAACATTGTGATAATCCTTTAACAAGGTGTAAATAAAGAAATTTTGATAGAATTTTTTGAAGCCTGTTTAAATTATGTGGCAATCAAGAACTATCCCATTAGCTGGAGGAGAGAATGAATCTGATTGAAGAATTAAAAATTATTGTGATATAGACAATCCAGTTGGAGCACTAATGCTATCTGGCGAATGGGGATGTGGTAAAAACATATCTTATCAAAAATAAATTTATCCCATCAGAAAAAGATACGTATGCTTTTGTAAATGTTAGTTTATTTGGGATAGACTCTTTAGATAAATTACGAGCTGAGGTGAAGAAAAAATGGTTAGAGAAAGTAAGTGAAATTGATAAGCAAAAATGGAAACAAATGTTTCAAAATTTGCAGATTCTTATAAAAAAATATTTGGTATAATCAAGGATATTCTGCCTGAAGATTTGCAAAAAACAGGAAACGCATTTTCTTCTATTATGGATTTGGTTAATTTTATGCCTATAAGTAATAGAATGTTTGAAAAAAAGGTTGTACTTGTTTTTGATGATTTAGAGAGAACGAATATTCCTTGTACAGATCTTTTGGGATGCATTAATGATTACTGTGAAAATCAGAATTTTAATACGATTATTGTTGCAAATGAAGAAAAAATAAAAGATAGCTCAAATAATGAATTATCATATCGTGAAATCAAGGAAAAAATAGTGCAAAGAATTATTCCGTTTGTTCCTGATTATGAGGAGGTTGTCTCTAATTGTATAGAATCGGTATCTCTCAGTATGGAATACAAAGGGTTTCTTAGAAAAAAACAAGGAATTATTAGTTAAAATTTTGTCGGGAGATTTCAATGATAATGAAATAATTGAACAGTATAAGATTGAACAGTACAAACTTGATGATAACAAAAACACAGAAGAAGATCAAAAAGAAGAGGAAAATCTTCGAAAACTGTTAGCACAAAGACCGCATAATATACGAAGTTTTAAATGCGCTATTCAGGATTTTGAACGTGTATATAATAAGTTGATAGAAATGAATATTCAAGACTGCAGTAATTGGCTTCTTTCTTTTACATGTCTTACAATGACGAATAAAGCAGGATTGATTCTGGAAATTCCAAGATACGGTGATTGTTTTTGGTATCTTAATGTAGAAAAACTTTATCCCGAAGTATTTGACACTAATTTTATTGTGAGTGGATTTTCAAAATGGATTATTCATGGGGAGTGGAATGATGATGCTATTTCGAAAGAAGTACAGTTATTTTTGTAAAAAAGAAGAAAGCGACAACCCACTTGAGATTCTTAGAACACATAAGATACCAGAAGTCAATGATGAAATAATTGATAATGGATTTAAAGAATTATTAGAAGAAGCATATAAAGGGAATTTGTCGTTAGATGAATATATCCTTTTTATTAGTAATTGTCACTATTCTAGAAGCTGTGGTCTTAATTTACCTAAAATTGATTGGGAAAAGGTGAGAGAGGGAATTAGACAACAAATAAAATATTTAGTTCGATCTGATGAGAAAGATAACCATTTTCACAGAGTGATTGAGGATAACAGCAAAAAGTATTTTTACAGAAGATGAATGGTCGGCATACCAGATTATCAAAGAATTTAGAGATAATGACGTATGGGTTTATGAAAAGAATCAAAGATTTTATATTGATTTGATTAGTTCGGATTTGATTAGGGCTTTTAGAGATTTGAGCAATAAAAGATACAATAAATTTTCTCTTGAGATGGAATCTGCAACAATTAATGCGTTTAAAAATGCCACTAATGCGAATAAAAATCATTTTTCTGGGTGGTTCGTTGGAATTTGGGGACAATATAGTAATTCATCAGAGATTGATGAGCAAGTCACAATGATGTCTCTCAAAAAATTAAGAGATGATTTGAATTTTATAATGCAGGAGTATAAAGAAAAAAACATGAATATTGCCGCTATGCATACACAAAATTTTATTAAAAAACTGGATGCTATTATAAAACCAGAAAATGAGGATTTGCAAACTAGACAGGTGATACAATGATCATAAAAAATATACCAAAATCTTCAGCAGACTTATATAAATCATTACTAGCAGAATTCAAACCAAACTGGAATGTTGAAATTATTATTGAAGATTACAATTTATATAAACTCGGCTTTGTTGAAGAAATTCCTTGTTCTATTAGCTTAAATGTATCTCGTGAAGAAATATATGAACTGCAAGAAGAAATGTAAACGTCAAACCACTCGCCTAGCCGGATCAGCGCATTTATGAGATACTCTAAAAAGTACGAAAAAACTAACTAGTTTTTTAGAGGAGGACTAAAGTATGGACCAATCAACTCATGATGTAAGACGCACCAACTGGCTGAACATTATAGAACAATGTCAGCAAAGGCCGGAAAATATGACCGTGAAGCAATGGCTTGCCGATAATGGTATCAAAGAAAAATCTTATTATTACTGGCTCCGAAAATTCCGCAAAGAAGCGTATGAGCAAATGCAGATGCCACCAGCCACTTCATCTTCGGAAATCACGTTTGCTGAGATCTCTGTTCCGTTAAGCAGGCAGGAAGAACCGATACACTCCTTTCAGGAACAACCTCCGGTTGCCATCATCAAAAATGGTGCTTTATCCATTGCGATATCTAACGATATTTCGGAAGCCCTGCTTGACAGGATCTTCCAGGTGATCCGTCATGCTTAACGATGCAGCAGGAATCCGCAGGGTTGTACTCGCCTGCGGATATGTTGATCTGCGGAAAGGCATTGACGGACTGTCCATGATCATCGGTGACAGATACCATCAGAATCCTTTTGAAAAAGGAACTCTTTTTCTTTTCTGCGGAAGAAGATCCGACCGGATCAAAGGTCTGCTTTGGATGGGAGATGGATTCCTGCTTCTGTACAAACGCTTAGAAGACGGATCCCTGACCTGGCCCAGGACAGAACAGGAAGCTGCAGAACTTACAGAGGAACAGTTCCAGTATCTGATGCTCGGACTGAACCCACTGGATCCAAAGATCAAAGAGGTCCATCCGAAAAGAGCACTCTGACTTTTGTGCAAAACAGAGATTTTTCAGCGTTTTCATCAGGTCAAAAATCAGTCGTTGTAACATGGGTTTTCACTCTTTCCAGACGCACTCAGTGCATCTGAGAATGATTGAAAATAAATTTTTGAACCTTGAAAATACTATATTTCTTATGTTTATGGACGTTATACGGCTTTTTGGCACATAGGCATAATGACGAAGACGTCATTCTTGGAAATTCGCCATTTTCCGTTGTTTCTGTTATAATGGATACAGTGAAAAGGAGCGGGACAATGGATCATAAACATACACTTACTGAACTGAATAACTGCAGCCGCGAGGAACTGATTACCATGGTTCTTTCCATGCAGGGACAGCTGGATATGCTGAACCAGAACATAGAAAAACTGATCGAACAGGTACGCCTCGCCAACAGCCATCGTTTTGGCAAACATACGGAAACTTTAAAATCGATCGACGGACAGCTCTCCTTTTTTGATGAAGCAGAAGCTACATATGATGCATCAGTTCCAGAACCTTCTGCAGATGAGATCCTGCCCACCAAACGGAGTCAGAAGAAAAAAGGAAAACGGGATACTGGACCTGAAAGATTTCCCTGTAGAGATCCTTCCGCCGTATCATGTTTCCAAAGAAGAACTGGATGCTTTCTATGGCGATGGCAACTGGCGTCAGATTCCAAGTGAGATCTATAAGAGGCTTCGCTACGAGCCGGCATCATGGACCGTTGAGGTTCATACGGTCGAAGTATATGTTGGGACTGACGGTGACCATCAGGACGAATTCATCCGCGGAGAAAGGCCAAAGGATCTGCTCCGGAACAGCATTGTGACCCCGTCCCTGCTGGCAGCTATCCTGAACGTAAAGTATGTAAACTCATCCGCACTTCACCGGATCGAGCAGGAATTCGAGCGCAATGGTGTAAAGATATCCCGGCAGACCATGTCCAACTGGATCATCAAATGTGCTGACAGATACTTTGCACCTTTTGTTGAGCGGATGAAATCAGAACTGCTGTCGCTGCATGTCACACAGTCTGATGAAACGCCGACGCAGGTGATCGCAGACAGCGATCATCCCAACAGCAAGTGTTACATGTGGGTGCACCGTTCCGGTGAACTGTATAAGGAGCGCCCCATCGTGATCTATGAATACCAGAAAGGGCGCGACCACCACAAACCTCTGGATTTTTACCGGGACTATAAAGGGATCCTTGTAACGGACAGCCTCCAGCAGTACCACGTACTTGAAAGGAAACTCCCAGAGGTAACAAACGCGAACTGCTGGGCACATGCAAGGCGCGATTTTGCAGATGCAGTAAAAGCAGCCGATAAAAAAGACCCACAGGCGGTCAAACAGTCGGTTGCATATCAGGCACTGCAAAAGATCGCAGGATTCTATAATATCGATACGGAGCTAAAAGGGCTCTCGTCGGAAGAACGTCTTCAAAAGCGGCAGGAGGTGATCCGGCCGATGGTTGAGGAATTCTTTGCGTGGGTAAAACAACAGGCTGCGGAATGTGCTGTACCGCCAAAATCAAAAACGGCCCAGGGACTGAACTTCCTGATCAACCAGGAAAAATATCTTAAAGTTTTCCTGGAAGACGGCGATGTTCCCATTGACAACTCGGCTTCGGAACGGCCAATCCGGACCTTCTGCATCGGAAAGAAAACTGGATGTTCCACAACACCGCAAACGGGGCGAATGCCAGTGCACTGGTGTACAGCATTTCAGAAACTGCGAAGCTGAACAACCTGCGGCTGTATTACTACTTTAAGTATATCCTCACAGAGCTGCCGAAACGCTGCGATAAACAAGGAAATATAGATCCTGCGGAATTAGATGATCTGATGCCTTGGTCATCAGAACTTCCAGACGAATGCAGGAAACCACGCCGCTCATAAAAAAGCGGCGTTTCATTTAATGTCAGGCGCATGGTTTGACGTTTACGAAGAAATTTTGGATATGGAAGTCACTATATATAGTTATGAAGACATATTATATAAAAATCCTATGGATATGACGGATGATGAAAAGAAGACTTATAAAAAATTGAAAGAACTTGAAAAGAAATATAATAAATTTGAACCATTGGAGAGATTATTTAGTTACTATCTGGCTATCAATGGAAAATTGGAAGCAGGTGAATAGGATGGCTAATACAAAATTTGACAAACTCATAGGGCTATTAGAACCATTGGAAAATGATAGTGTTGGAGAATGGATAATAGATAAAGAGCACAAAGGAACAGAAGACGATCCTAAACACTTCCCATATCCAATGTATACAGAAGTGGTTAATGAGCTAATAGAAGTGGTTTATGAGTTTGAGCATGAAAATCCGGAATATGAATTAACAAAATATGGAGAGCTTCTTAAGGAAAGAGGTCTCGAATGGGGACAACGGTCAATGGAGAATGCGGATGTTTCCAATATGGATGCGCAAGGTATTATGGCACTACTTATGGGCATGGTGCGTGGTGAGAGATTTTGTGATGGCGCTATAATGGGAATGATAAAATCAGGAGCTGCCAAGAAATGGCTTCTGCGTTTGCAAGAACTTAAGGAGATGCAGTAGATGAAGACGATTAGAGTAGTGGCAGCGGTTATTTGTGATTCTGTACAGGAACCGCGTAAGATATTTGCTACAGCTAGAGGATATGGGGAGTTCAAAGGACAATGGGAATTTCCTGGTGGAAAGATAGAAGAAGGAGAAACGCCGGAGCAGGCACTCAAGCGTGAAATAAGGGAAGAATTAGATACAGATATCGAAGTGTATGATTTGATAGACACCATTGAATACGATTATCCAAAATTCCATCTTTCTATGGACTGCTTTTGGTGTGAGACAATAACTGGAAAGCTGGTACTGAAGGAAGCAGAAGCTGCTAAGTGGTTAACGAGAGATACGATTGACAGTGTTCAGTGGTTACCAGCTGACAGAACTATTGTTGAATTAATCAAAAAGTCGCTTAGTTAGTGGGAGGGGACTGTGATGACAGACAATTACGAAATTGAATTTGATATAGAGGCAAAGTGTGAAAAAGAGATAAAAAAAGATGGGATAGATATTGGTAAATACATTGATAAGATAATGAAATATGCAGTGATGTTTTACGAAACTGGAGTCGAATCACACATTTCAAAGATTATTCCTTCAATTCAAGCTCAACTTTATTTTGATACGACTTTATACACTGTTAAACTTGGTTTAAAAGAAAGAGCATTGATTACTATTGATGAGGATGAAGTGTTTGACCGTTTGATAATAACGCTATGGGCTTTTACTAAAAATCATAATTATGAAAAAATTTTCCGTGGGTTAGGTGAATCAATGTATCAAAAATATCTTAATCAAGGGGGAATTAGTAATGAATGAAAAAGGGTTAATTGATGATAAGACGGTCATTCAAAAAGCAAATAAAATATTACCGGATGAGCTTTGCCGCGGATTTCTAGAAGCTATCGCGGAACTTGAAGATAATGAAGCGCATAGGAAGAGAGAATTTCCCAAAACAAGATTGCATAAAGTTGAAGGAGCTAAGGATGTATATCGGGCAGATATTGATAAAACATCAGGTTGGAGAATTCACCATAATGTATGGGATCAGAGGACAAAAGAATTCATTTGTGTGATGTACTTAAAGGAAAAGAGCATGATAGAGTTCAGATGGTGATTAAGAAGAGAAAAAATCTATATAAATAAGAGGTTGGAATGAGGAGTATGCTATCCCACTTTTAGTTAGATGCATAAATAAAATTGAAAGACTAACTTAAGAGCGAAAGTCGGAGAAAAGCCTATAAATAAGGGGATTTTAGTAGTTGCTTTAGCCCAAAAGATGGGCTAACATCCACTGAATACTAAATGCAGTATAGTTATGCACATAAAATACAAAATATTGTGTTTCTGCGGGTTGGGAATTTCCGGGAGGTAAGATTGAAGAAGGGGAAACAGCCAGAGAAGCAATCGTAAGAGAGATCCGGGAAGAACTGGATACGGAGATTCAGGTGGAAGAACTTTTGGACACCGTGGAGTATGATTATCCGAAGTTTCATTTGTCGATGGATTGCTTCATTTGTACAGTGAAGTCTGGAGATTTGGTGCTGAAGGAGCACGAGGCAGCGAAGTGGCTGACAAAGGAGACGCTGGGGAGTGTGGAATGGCTGCCGGCGGATGAAGGGTTGATTGAGAAGATCAGGGAGTATATCGAGAAAAATTGAAAATATCTTCCGTACATGATAATATAATGAATAGTTAAGCAGAATAACCGGAAACCGGAGGATTCATAGTGAAAGAATATTTTATCAGTGAAATTAATATAAAAAAGTTGTATCATTTATCAAATATAACGATTGAATTGGATACAACCAAGCGCCAGCATTTGTTGTTAACTGGAAAAAATGGTTCAGGAAAGACATCGTTACTGTTAAGATTAGTAAGATATCTGAAAGTACTTAAAGATGGACATCTTATTCGATTAACGAGAACATGGCCGGAATTAGAAGAAGATGCGAAACGTAAGATGGAACATGCTTCAAGTGAGAATGAACGATTTAAAGCGGAACAGGATTACAGGCAATGGTCGGATTGGATTCGTAAGTATAGCGATGGCATTAGGGTTGCATGGAATGATAATGATGGACTTGAAAGTGCATATCAAAAAGGAGAATTTATAACTGCGTATTTTCCGGCAGACGGAAAGCACAATTTGCGAAACCGAATGGCGTGGAAAATATTAAGTTGTCTGAAGTATATGACACCACGGAGAACGCCGGAAATATTCTTCTTAAGTATATGGTTCACATGAAGACACAGCAATCTTTTGCAAGAAACGAAGGTGACCAAGAAATCGTAGAGAGGATTCAACAATGGTTTGACAGATTTGAATCTGCGCTGCAGGTTTTGCTGGACGAAAAATCGATTCATCTGGAATATGATTATAAAAATTATAATTTTAAAATCAGACAGGAAGGTCGAGAGCCTTTTGAATTCAGTGAACTGTCAGATGGTTATTCATCGGTAATTTATATTGTATCCGATTTGATTCTTCGAATGGACAAAAGCTGGTTATTGGGTGAAGAAATCAGTCAGTATAATGCACAGGGAATTGTTCTGATTGATGAGTTGGAAACGCATCTTCATATTGAACTGCAGAAAAATTCTTCCATTCTTAACAGAATTTTTCCCGAATATTCAATTTATCGTGACAACACATTCGCCATATATTTTGAATTCTATTTCCAATGCGAAAGCATATGATCTGGAAAAGCATGTGGAACTGGAAAATCTGGCTGCTTTTTCATCAGATGAACTTGCGGAAGGCTACTTTGAGGCAGATGAATATTCAGATACATTAAAAGAGGAACTGGAGCGATATGCACAGTTGTGTTCTGGAAAAAAACTGACGGAAGAGGAGAGGGCTGAACGGGCAGAATTAAAATAAATTTAAAAATTTGTCAACAGATCTGTCAGGAGCTGCCAGAGAAAAGTTTGAGGATATCGAACGGAGAAGGGAAACGAATGATTAAGATTGAGAGGAAGGAAACCCCGCATACATAAGAGGCAATGGATGGTTTCAAAACAGTTACATGCAAATCCGAAAGCTGAGATCTGTGCTTTTAAGGGCGGTGGGTGGATCCGTGTGGCTGGCGAACTGGTAGAGGATGATCGTGTGGAAGCAAGACAGTCCATGCTGGATGCATATCCGAGTTTGCAGAAAATGTATGCCGCAGATGATGGCAATACAGAAGTTTTTTATTTTAAGAATGCAACAGCAACGATTTCTGCATTTACGCATGAACCGGAAGTGATTACTTTTTAAAAAATAAAAATTCTGGAAATTATATGAATACGGAATTGAGTAACGATGAGCCGGTAGCCGATGGTTATCGGCTCATTATAAAGTATTTCTATCAAAAGTCAATCAAAGATGTAAGAAATAAAGGAGAACAACCAATGAACAATCACGATAACAACCCCAAATACATCCAAATCCGAGGTGCCAGAGTCCACAACCTGAAGAACATAAACGTAGATATCCCCCTGCACCAGATCGTAGGCATCGCAGGTGTGTCCGGCTCCGGGAAGTCGTCGTTGGCGTTGGGGGTGTTGTATGCGGAGGGATCCAGGAGGTATCTGGAATCGCTTTCTACTTATACGCGAAGACGTATGACGGGTGCGGCGAAGGCACAGGTGGATGAAGTTTTGTATGTGCCGGCGGCGCTTGCGCTGCATCAGCGGCCGGGAATTCCGGGGATCCGGAGTACGTTTGGCACGGGAACGGAGCTTTTGAACAGTCTGCGGCTGATGTATTCGAGGCTGGCTTCGCATCGGTGTCCCAATGGGCATTATGTGGAGCCGACATTAAAAGTGGCAGCGGAGCAGGAGATTCTTTGCCCAATCTGTGGGGAGCAGGTGCAGCCGCCGAGTGCGGAAGAACTTGCGTTTAATTCTCAGGGTGCATGCCCGGAATGTGGTGGTACCGGGCGAGTACGGACGGTAAATATTGATTCTCTGGTACCTGATGATTCGATCAGTATCGATGACGGGGCGGTTGCACCGTGGAACAGTCTGATGTGGTCACTGATGACGGATGTATGTCGGGAAATGGGTGTGCGCACGGATATTCCGTTTCGCGAGCTGACGGAGAAAGAAAAAGATATTGTTTATCACGGGCCGGCGGAAAAGAAACATATTTTTTATAAAGCAAAGAATTCGAACCAGGCAGGAGAACTGGATTTTACCTATTATAATGCGGTGTATACTGTGGAAAATGCCCTTGCTAAAGTAAAAGATGAAAAGGGCATGAAACGTGTGGAAAAATTCCTGAAAGAAGAGATCTGCCCGCAGTGTCAGGGAAGCAGACTTTCCGAAAAAGCGAGAGCACCGAAACTTCGAGGCGTCGGACTGGCGGAGGCGTGTCAGATGACTTTAAAAGATTTGGTTGTATGGGTTGCCGGTGTTCCGGATTCTCTGCCGGAGGAAATGCGTCCAATGGCAGAATCAATCTGCGAATCCTTTCAGACAGCTGCAAAAAGACTGATGGATCTGGGACTTTCTTACCTGTCTCTCGACAGAGAAGCTGCGACATTGTCTACCGGGGAGCGGCAGCGGATGCAGCTGGCGAGAGCTGTGAGAAACCGTACGACAGGTGTGCTGTACGTGTTGGATGAGCCTTCGATCGGATTACATCCTTCCAATATTAATGGATTGAATGCCGTAATGCATAATCTGATCGCAGATGGTAATTCGGTTCTTCTGGTGGATCACGATACGCAGATTCTGTCGGAAGCTGACTGGATCGTGGAGATGGGACCGGAGGCAGGAAATGGCGGCGGATATGTGATCGCAGAGGGAACGATTCCGGAGATTACAAGGAATCCGGCTTCCATGATTGGCCGTTTTTAGCGCAGAAACGAATTTGCCGGTACGGGAACAGACGCATGCTGAAAATATGTTTGATCTGGGAGTTATCCATCTTTCTACCAATGCGATCCATACGGTAAAACCTCTGGAAGTCGATATTCCAAAAGGCAGGCTGGCCGTTGTGACCGGTGTGTCCGGCTCTGGCAAGACTACGATGGTGCTGGAAAGCCTGATTCCGGGACTGGAGGCAGCACTGAACGGAGAGACATTGCCGGAACACGTGAAAAATGTTTCTGCGGAGGGGATTTCCCATGTGAAACTGATCGATGCGTCACCGATTGGAATCAACATTCGTTCTACCGTGGCAACGTATGCCAATGTGCATGATGAACTTCGAAAGATTTACGCAAAAACTGACGATGCAAAAAGGATGAAATACAAGGCAAAGGATTTTTCCTATAATACCGGAAATCTCAGATGTCCGGCATGTGATGGAACAGGGCAGATCACACTGGATGTACAGTTTTTGCCGGATGTAGATGTGGTGTGTCCGGAATGTAAAGGATCTCGGTATGCGAAAGCGGCATGGCAGGTTTGCTATGAAAAGGACCGGGGAAAAAGTATTCGCTGCCGCAGATGATGGCGATGGATGTGAACACAGCACTACAGGCGGCAGGAGACTGGAAAGTGGTGCGGCAGCGGCTGGAAGTACTGCGAGATCTTGGGCTTGGCTATCTGACCCTGGGAGAGGCGACACCGGGACTGTCCGGTGGGGAAGCACAGAGACTGAAACTTGCCAGTGAGATGGGAAAAGGGCAGTCCGATTCCGTCTTCGTGTTCGATGAACCGACGATTGGATTACATCCATTGGACGTAAAGACACTGCTTCAGGTGTTCCAGGCACTTGTGGATCAGGGGGCAACCGTAATCGTGATAGAACACGATTTGGATGTGATCCGAAACGCAGATTATATCATCGATATGGGTCCGGAAGGCGGCGAAGCAGGCGGAAGAATCGTTGCCTTGGGAACACCGGAGCAGGTTGCAGGAAATAAGAATAGCGTTACCGGGGAATTCATACGTCGAAGATAATTTTGCTTTATGCGAATTACGGGTCAAAGGCTGTAATTGTACAAGACGGATTTACGGTTTCCTAAGTCCGGACCGCAGTGACACGGAGCCCGGATTATTCACTTGGAAGCATAACCCTATAAATATCATTGCCGCCTGAACTCAGGCGGTAGCCCTGTAAGGACGGATGACAGAAAGTTCATCAATCTGATGACAATACATGTGAGCAAGTCGGTGACAGCTCATGAGGTCAGGAACATGAAAGAAATATGAGAGGATGTAAAAAATGGTAGTGTTTTACGAAAAAAGCTCTTTGGGATGGAACTATCTGAATACATATTCAGCTTGGCCATATGATTGAAAAAGATGCGGTTTATTTTGAAATGTCAAATGGAGGGGTTACATTTGGCGGAGGAGAGCCACTATTATATGCTGATTTTATTCGAGCATTTCATCAACAATATCCAGAATGGAACATAGATGTTCAAACCTCTCTAAATGTATTGGCATATGAGATAGAAAAGCTTATTGATGTTGTAGACGTGTGGCACATTGATGTTAAAGATATGAATTCACGAATATATGAATTTTATACTGGATGTTCTAATGAAAATGTAATTCATAATCTAAAGATGTTATGTACACAAATTCCGCAATCCAAGATAAAAGTGAGAGTTCCTCGGATACAAGGATATAACTGTGAAAAAGATATTGCATACTCTATTCAAGTATTAAGAAAGATGGGGATTGAAAATATCGAAGAATTTGATTTATCTAGTTTGTTAAAT
>ENA-OQIF01000300-OQIF01000300.1-human-gut-metagenome-genome-assembly--contig:-NODE-300-length-22775-cov-5.017132_pt1 | contig 22775 bp, 19 predicted proteins | sample MGYA00242574_ERZ504738 | MGnify/ENA primary metagenome ERZ504738 (study PRJEB26092, sample SAMD00036437) | human gut metagenome | host: Homo sapiens | study: EMG produced TPA metagenomics assembly of...
AAAGCCATGCTTTATAACTGCTGACTTCAATCTTTGCAGTTCCTTCTTTCAATACATCAAACTGCATGTTAAATCTTAATTCAGTCTCGCTTCCTGTTCCTTTGCCGGAATAGACTAACTGTCCACTTCCGGATTCCGTGACATTATCACCACTTTTGAATTTTAAATATTCTGTATTGTAAGTCAGATTCAAGTCTGCATCACCGATTGCCGCTCCCGCTCTGACTACTCCGGTAACTTCTACCGTCTCTCCTACTTTTGTGGATGGATCACTGAATACAATCTGTCCATCTGCTGCATATGTCAGCATTCCAAAGCATGGTACTATCAGACATACCGACAATATAAATGTGCTATTTTTTCATTACTTTCATGCGTTCTTCCTCTTTCTTTCGTTTCGTAACAATTATTGCATGCCAGTTTCTGACATTCTTCATACATATTACACTGTTTTCATCAAATTGTCTAGTTATTTGACATTATTCCTGATTTTCCGTATCTTGTGCGCTCTCCGTATAATCAGCCCTTGTATATCCTGTGAGTGTCTCGATTTCACTCGCAATCTCTTTCACTTTTTCAGACACTGTATACTCGTCCTTCGGGTACAAAAACTCATGCAGTTCCTGAACATTCTCTGCAAGTCCAAGCGGTATAACCGAACTTCCGACACCATCCACATTGCCATCTGTCAGCTCAAATGGAAATCCCTTCGCCTCGCCAAGCTGATACTGAGTCGCATCCGCTGCCAATCCAATCAAATTTTTCAGCGAAAAGCTTGTCGACACCTGTGGAAAGACTTCATCAATAATCTTATTGATTGTTCCAAGCTTTGTATGCAGCACTTTGTCAAAGATTTTTTCCAAAACCAGCCTCTGCCGCTCCGTTCTCGTATAGTCTCCGCCTGCCGTGGAGCGAATTCTTGCATAGGTAACCGCCTGACTTCCGTCAAGGAGCTGATTACCGGAATGCTCAATGAACTTCGCTTCTTTACCAGCCACCTGCGCTGTCTCTTCCAAAAACTCATTCATGTACTGGACTTCCTCTTCCTTAATGTCAACCTCGATTCCGCCAAGCAGATCAACCGTATCCGCCAACGCTTTAAAGTCAACTGTTACATAATTTTGAATATCCAAATCCAGATTTTTATTCAGCATATTGATAGCATCCTGCGGACCGCCTGTAAAATATGCATTGTTGGCCTTTTTGATTTCTCCATTCATCTGCTCCGTCAACGTATCACGATAGACAGACACCATCTTTACTTCCTTCGTCTGATTATCAATTGTTGCTACAATGATGCAGTCCGCATGTGTTCCCTCTTCCAGCTGTCCTTCTCTGGAATCTCCTCCAAACAGCGCAACCGTTGTATATCCTTCCTGATTTGCTCCCTCATTCACTTTGATGTCTCCCTCATCAAATGATGTGACCTGAAACTTATCATACTTTAAAATCACATAGCCCACTGCCAGTAATACTGCAAGAATCACAATCTCTGCCAGCAAAAAAGAACTCTCTTTTTTCTCCTCGATTTTTTCTCTTCTTTTTCATCAAACCAATTCCCTTCTTAATATTTATCATCCCCTATTGAAATAAGCATCCCCAGCCTATCTATGTTTCTCTTTGGGAATGCTTATACTCTCAATATCCGTTGGCGGATCTGTTGGCTCCGTCGGTGGATCCGTCGGCTCTGCAGGCGGATCTGTTGGTTCCGTCGGCGGGTCCGTCGGCTCTGTAGGCGGGTCCGTCGGCTCCGTCGGCGGACTTTCCGGTTCTACTGGCTGCTGCGGCTCCTGCGGAGTTACCGGTTCTTCCGGCGCGACCTGCTCGCCTGTACTTTCCTCACTGCTATCATTGCCATTGCTGTTATTATTATAACTATTATTATAATTCTGATTCTCCTGTGTCTCACCAGACGCTCCCCCTGATTGCTCTGCGCTGCTGTCTGACTGGCTTGTCCCAAGCTCTGCCTTGATCGCACTGTCAATACTCTGTACTTTTGCCGAAGGCTGATAATCAACCGTTCCATATAGGAATTCATGAAGCATTTTCACATTTGTAAGTAGATCTGTGGGAATCACAATACTTCCTTTTCCTGGAATGGTATCCGTTGTCTTTTCCATCGGAAATCCTGTTGTCTCCGCGATCTTATATTTCGCAAACGACTTTGCGTAATTTAAGATTTCCGTAATACTCAGGCTTGTCTTTATTTTCGGAAATACCTGATCGATAATTTTATTGATTGTCACCAAATCACTTTTTACGGCTTTTCAGCAATTTTCTCAATTACTCTTCTTTGTCGCTCTGTTCTTGTGAAATCACTTCCCGCCGTAGATCGGATACGCGCATAAGTTGTAGCCTGAACTCCATCCAATGTCTGTAATCCGGCCGTCGTGATATGGTTCGCAGCCTTGCCTGCAACTGCACCTGTCTCATCAATAAACTCGTTGATATACTGAACTTCCTCTTCCTGAATCTCAATCTCAATGCCGCCAAGCAAATCTACAACATCTGAAACAGCAGTAAAATCGACGGTCACAAAATCCTGTATATCCAAATCAAGATTCATATTCAGCATATTGATTGCCTGCTCGGCACCACCATAACTGTACGCCGCATTGCATTTCTGAAGTGTTCCGTCTGAAAGATCTAAAAAACTGTCACGATACACAGACACAAGCCTGACTTCTTTTGTCTCATTGTTCAAGCTGGCAACAATCAGACAATCTGTTCTCGTTCCCTTTTCCATCTCTCCTTCTCTCGAATCCACTCCAAAAACAGCAAAATTCGTATATCCCACACCCACATCTTCTTCCAGATCATTGACTACAATCTTTTCCTTCGGAATCACTTCTCGCTTTACCTTTCCAAGTTTTGCAGTCACATAGAATCCCGCTGATGCTGCAAGGCAAATAATAACGCCGCTGATGCACAAAGCAATCTTCTTTCCCCTGCTCAGGCGTGTGAACCAGTTAGTTGATCTCCCCTTCTTTCCTTCCATATGAGTTTCCCCTTTTCTTTTGCTCAAAATCAGTTGATATTATCATACACTAAAATCTTTTTATCAGCAAGTATGAGGTGCTTTTTACTGCATCCTATCGCAATAAAAAACGGAACTGTAACTACAACTGCATATGCATATCGGAACTCCGCAAACACCGGTGTCGCAATCATAAGTGAAGCCACGATTGCAAGCACAGGGAAAAACACTAAAATTTTCTGTTTTTTGAAAATGCTGATCCAAAACATCGCAATTGCGATCCATGTATAAATCCCAATTCCCCAAAACCATGCTATTACCGGCATCGCATAAAAGAAACCTTCCACTTTTTCCAATCCAGCCTGAAATACTGATGGTAATTTTGAATCTCTTACCATTCCAAATGTATTATCTTTAACCTCTGTCGACACAGCCCAGTATTCCACTCCGGGACACCAAAATCCTCTCGTCTGATCGATCTGTGCTTTCAGATATGTTCCTGGATATTTCATTCCAAGCTCCAGCCATAATTTCAAATACTCTTTTGCATGTTCCTTAATATAATCCTGATTTCCTTTTTCTCGCACCAACGTTTTAATCGGATCTGAGATTGTACTGTCATACTCTTTTGGCACCCGTTCCAAATCTACAACTTTACTCAATAATTCTTCCTGTTCCTGGGTCAGTTCTCCTCCATCTGTAATAACACGTGCAATGTGCTGTGCAGGAATGGATAGCGCTTCAATCGTATCCGGTTGTACCACATTATAGTGCTCCATAACAGGCCCCTTCACAAACATTACAAGAAACACAGTCGCAATACAGATGAGTCCCGTCTGAACTCTTTTTTCTTCATGAAAAATATAATAAACGGAATACACAGCACATATGCATAAAATCCGTTGCTTCTTAAAAGACTTATAAGAATGCCTGTTATGAAGAATAAAATCCAGTCCACTTTTGTCTGTTCATTGCACTCCATTTTCCACAAAATCACAGAAAACAAAAGGACTATTGCTCCCATAAGCACGTCTTTCCACATTGTCACAGCATAAAACGCATTGATTGGAAAAACTGCATAGAAAATCAGACAGCCAATCAGATATATTCTTCTTGTCCCTTTCTGATACAGATAATAAATGACATAGGCATAAATCAGTGCTAAGACACACATTTGAAACATCACATAAATGGCAACACCTGTATTTATGCTGTCACTGATTAGTTTTCCCAAAAAGCAGCAAAATTTAATCATCAACGTCTGAATCCATGGCTGATGATTGCTGTAACTGCTAACTCCGATTGCCTGCTCTACCTGCCATTCTGAATCCCACGTCACTACCCCCGGATATAATGTCAAAAAATATGGCAGCCAGCATATCAGACAGATTCCAACGATTCCCCAATATAACTTTTTCGACTTTTTTCGCTCTTCTTTACTATCCATCATTTCAAAAGCTAAAATCTTATCCCAAATAATTCCCAGTAAAATATATAAAATGATACTATAAAGAATGACACGTGCTGTACAAACACAAATCAAAGATAATCCTGAAAACCCAAGCACCTCATAATTTCCTAAAACCCAAAACACCGCAAATACAATTGATAACACTATTAAAAAATTGCGTTCCTTTTTTCCCCTTTTCCACTTTACTTCAAACTTCATCTTACCCTCAACTATCCTTTTTCTCCAAAAACAGTTTTCTCGTAACAAAATTATAGACCATTACAACGATTGTAGCACCAATTTTAGATATCATATAAAAAACTCTGAATTTTTCCACCGCAAGCCACATAATCAGCTGATTGATCCCCAAACCTATGATACTAAGTACAACAAACAGCGCAAACTCTTGCTTTTTATCTCTGTTTTCTTCTACCTCAAATACCCATTTCACGCTCATGACATAATTAAAAATAACAGACACCGCAAAAGAAATCCCACTGGAAATCAAATAATTGATGTGAAATACTTCTGTCAAAAAGATCATGATACCATAATCAATGACAACGCGCTTCCCCTACAACACCAACTTCATAATCTGCTTTATAATTTTCCATCTCTTCACTTCCTGTTTTATTCATCTGATTCAGCATCAGCTCATATAATTGTCTGTGTTTCTTTACAATTACATCTAAAATAATACCGCAGACCCAAAGCAACATTCCCAAAACTGCTATCACACCGGACACAATTAAAGTTGGAAATCTCGGAACCAGTCCTGTTTGAATATAATCCACAAATACCGGGACAAACAAAATCAAGGTGATTGTCCATAGCACTGCCGCTATCAGAGAGAAAAACGCAAACGGGCGATATTCTCGAAACAACGTCGCAATTGTCTTTAACACTTTCATTCCATCAGAAAACGTATTCAGTTTCGAATCACTTCCCTCCGGTCTGTCTCTATAAACAACTGGAATTTCCTCAAGCAAGAAGTTCTTGTCCACTGCATGAATAGTCATCTCCGTTTCTATCTCGAACCCTTTTGACAATACCGGGAACGACTTTACAAACATCCTGCTGAATGCCCTGTATCCCGTCATGATATCTTTGACCTCATTTCCGAATAGCTTGTTGATAAAAAAACGCACTGTCCGGTTTCCCATATTATGAAATGGTCTCTTATTTTCTGTAAAATAGGTAGATGAGAGACGGTCGCCGATTACCATATCCACACCTTTGTTCAATACTTTGTCCACCATCTCTCTCGCGTGCTCTGCCGGATATGTATCATCTCCGTCAATCATCAGATAGCAGTCCGCATCAATCTCACGGAACATACTCCTGATGACATTTCCCTTTCCCTGACGATATTCATATCTGACTACCGCACCTGCTGCTCTTGCAATTTCATCCGTGCCATCTGTTGAATTATTGTCATACACATAAATTGTGGCCTCTGGCAATGCCTTCTTATAGTCTTCAATTACTTTTTTAATTGTGATACTTTCATTGTAACATGGTATTAATACTGCTATCTCACTCATAATTTTTCCCCTTCTCAACTTATTTACGTATAATTCCAGTCACCCGTTTTATCAGTGCCTTGAATTCCTTCGGTTCAAATCCCATATTCACTACTACTATTGCCACAGCACTCACAACTCCGGCAGCCAGTGCATATACAAACCAAATAATAAAAGAATCCATCTGCTGTGGTACAAATTTGATTCCTGCAAAAATCAAAAGAATACTCATCACAAGATTTCTCAACACTCTTGCTAATGATTTCCCACCAGAACCTTTAACCAGTTTCTTATGGTTATAAATCATAACTTCAACAGAGCGGTATGCATACGAGCACGCTGTTCCAAACAGAACTCCCGCCATTCCAAATTTATGAATACATAAAACAGATACAATAATATTGATTACTGCTTCCAAAATTGCCTGATACTGTGTCTCTTTATAATGTCCCGCTGCACAGATGATCGTAAGTCCCGGGATTCTTATATTCTGCAAAAGTACAATCACCGTAAACAGTCCTGCGATAACCGGTCTCATATAATTCGTGTCGGTCATATTCATTGTATAGACAGACACAAAAGGTAAAATCAACACTCCCATGCAGACCGTTACTATAAACAAAATAATGATATACATGTATTCATAGGTTGAATAACTTTTTCTCAGTGTCTCACTTTCCCCTTTTGAGATCACCTCTCCAAAACCTGCCGTCAATCCGTTTGAGAAAGATGTCAAAAGCATGTTAACTGCATATACAATTAAATTGTACACACCATATACACTCACTTCTAACAAGGAACCTTTGCCAAGGAGAATCGTCAGCAAAACAACATCTGTATTGTTTACGATAATTCCAACAACTTGGTGGAGAAGTGCAGCCCCTCTCTGAGTCAAAGCAGAAGTAGACGGTTCTACATGAAAATCAAGTTCTGGATAGCGTTTCTTTGCATAGCGCTTTACCAAGAAAAGTCGCAGCATATACACCCCTGTGGCAACTGCCTTTACCCATAATACATTTGCCCCCTGATAAATCAGTGCAATGGATAAAACCATATTCACAAGCGTTCCTGCTGACTGAATCAGAGCCACTATATAGCCCTCTTGGTTTGCTGTCAGCAATACTCTGTATTTTCCCAAAAAGAAATAATCCACAAGTGTACTGCTCGCCAGCACTAAGATCATACTTCTTACAAGTGTGTTATCAAGCTGTCCGGAAATCATAAATGGATACACTACTGTAAGCACTCCTACCAGTCCGAGAAACAGCATCCCCGAACGGTTATAGAAACGTCTTGCAGCAGACAAGACTCCATTTACTTCTTTTGTATTGTTATTTGCAAGCGGTGCATACAAGGCAACTACAGACGCCGTTCCAACCCCAGCCTCCGCAAGTCCCAAATATGCTAAAAACTGATTGATCGAAGTAATCATTCCATTTATGTTTGAGCCATACGCTTCCAGAAAAAATCTTGGCAATATAATTCCGGATGCAAATACGATGACCTGCAAAAATAGATTTGCGACCATATTCTTAAATGCCTGTTCACTTCTCATATGATTTACCTTTCCTTTGTCTATCCATAATCGTATTAAAAACTTTCTCTATAACAGCAGCATCCACTGTCTCATCAAATTTACGCGCAAACAAATGTGGTGCTTGCATCAGTTCCTCATAATCATTCTCTCTCCATACATATGGATTCCCTCGTTTCCAATCAATCAGACGCAGGCTGGCAAAATAGTCATCTTCCAGCGAAAAGACTTTTTTTCTGTATTTACCTGAATTCCAGACAAGTGTCTGTATAAAAAACTCATCTGCGCAAAGTGTCGCATGAAACATCTTATAGATAAGTTCCTTATTTTCTAAAATAAATCCCACTAATTCATGTGTAATGCTCACCCAATTTGCCCCAAGACAGTACTCCATGCTCTCCATATGACGCTTTATGCCAATTCTCCTCTGCAAAAACAGTGATACTTTTTCTACAAACCGAAGAAATCCATGTCCTTCTCGTCCAATTTTCTCCTGCAGCCAGTAATATTGTTCATATTTATATCTGGATTCCTCCCAAAACGTTTTGGGACAAAAATAGATAAATTCTTTTCCGTAGTGCTCACGGAAAAATTCATGTATCTCATCCTGCGTCTTAATCGGTAAATCCACACCACTTATCAAATGATAATATTCATAGCCATGCTCCCACGCTGACTGAAATAAAATCAACTCGCTTCGAATCTGACTATATCCTCCCCACTGTTCACGCACGCTCTCCACAAAATGCAAAGCAGATTTTTTCACCACACCCTTAAACTCTTCTCGTTCAAACTTTACATCCATTCCTATATGAATATAAATGTCATTTCTCTCATCATCAAGCAACATCAGCAATTTTCTTAATAATGCAAACTGATGATGCGCTTTGATCAAATACGCATGTTTTTTCATCATTTACTTTTTCTTTTCCTCACTGATAAAGACTAATTTGCGATACAATTCCAGATTTAAAAATAATATCATTGCCGATATTTTTCGATTACGATTAAAATACTTATTTTTTAGGATTCGAATCATATGCCTTCGTATGAATAAAACCAACTCTTTTCTGCCCTCAATGGTTCGATAGTTTTCTTCCAAAAGCATCTTATCAAGTACAATAAAGCGCGACCATAACCAAAGGCACTCTGCTTCTTCCGTCAATGACGGAAATGCTTTCTGCACTACTTTGTAATTTTTCGTATATCCGTCTATAATATCATATAATTGTGGTCGATATGGCTTTCCTGTGATACTGTCCTCTCTGTGTAGATAATAATATTTCGGTTTCGTTCCCACCGCAACTTTCTTGATTCTCTGCATCATATCCACAGTAAAGTAAATATCTTCATATAGCTTTCCTTTTGGAAAGCGCAGATCTTCAATGCAGCTTCTGCGAATCAGTTTATTCCAAATTTCTCCGCGAATTGTGTGCCCCTGCAGAATACATCGAAATGCCTCTTCCCCACTACACACAAAATCTTTTTCCTCTTTCTGTTGTTCAATACGGTCACTGTAAACCTCGTAGAGTCCACACGTCGCCATATCAGCTCCTGCCTCTGTCAGCCGGGTATACATATATTCTAGCATATCTGACTCAATATAATCATCACTGTCTATAAAAATGATATATTCCCCTGACGCATGTGGCATTCCTGCATTCCTTGCATCACTCAATCCACCATTTTCCTTATGTATCACTTTTACCCTCGAATCCTGTTCTCCGTATGCATCACAGATTTCCCCGCATCTGTCCGGAGTTCCGTCATCTACCAAAATAACTTCAATATCCGAAAACGTCTGATTTAAAATAGAATCCACACACTTATGAATATATTTTTCTACTTTATATACCGGCACTATCACACTGATTTTTGGCATAATTTTCCTCCATCACTTTTATTTCTTATAATATTCCAATAGCTGTTTTCCCGCTGTCATAATATCATATCCAGCACCTTGAAACTGTTCCTTTATAATAGTATTTTGAACTTCCGTTCTCCCAGCATCTCCCGGTTCCAAAATGCACTCTTTCCATTCTTTTTCATTATGAGCCAATGGCAAAAATGTTACTGCATCTGTAATTTTTACTTCTTTGCTGATCGTATCCGCCATCACACTGTAAACTCCGGATGCCTGCGCTTCCAATGCAACTAACGGCAGGCCTTCAAAGAGCGATGGAAACACAAATACATCCATCGCATTCCATAACTGCGGAATGTCTTTTCTGACCCCCAAAAACTGTACCTGATTTTCTATTGCATATTCCTGCACTTTCGCAGTAATTTGTTCTTTTAACTCTCCATCCCCTATAAGCAGCAAAACTGCATCTTCACGCTCTTTCGCAATCTCATTAAATATATCAATCAGAAATTCATGATTTTTCTGTTCTTCAAACCTACCCACATGTCCAACTACAAACCGATTCTCCACACCAAGCTCTTCTCTGATCTTTTGTCTGGTAGTTTCATTATAAAAAAATTTTTCTACATGCAGTGCATTGTGGATGATATGAAATCGGTCACTTTGCATAGTTTTCTCATCAAACAACCATTTCCCCGCAACTTTACTGCATGCAAAAAAATCAGTGGCATAATGTAAAATCCGCGGCTTGTTCAAACGGTGCAGTATATTTCTCAGCAACCCTGGTGTAGAAGAATTGTGGGAATGTGCGATCACTTTTGGCACCCCTGCTTTTTTCCCAATTTCCAGTGGTACAATGTTTGCAGCAGACAGCATATTCACATGAATTGCAGCATATTTTTCCTCTTTCAATATCTTTAAAAGTTCTCTTCGAAAACGAATCGGATGCCTTTTCACATTGGAAATATAGAAAACTGTTCCTCCCAAAGACTTTATCTCATCCTCATACGCAAGACTGTCATACATGCTGATAAAATCAAACTGCACGCCATATTTCACAAGTTCTCTATAATAATTCATTACGAAGCTTTCTACTCCGCCCGGATTATGGGATAATCCAATTTGTAAGATTCGCATAATTATTTCCTTCCTATTCTCTTCTACTTATTTATCTTTTTCTCTCTTTTCTTTCAGTTTTGATGTAACTCTTCCCACACAATAAAAAACAAATTTACTAATATAATCTAAAATTCCTGAGAGAAATAGAGAACAGATAAACACCACGGGAACAATAATAATATACCATTCCATTCTTTTAGGCATCTCTATAATTCTAGCATTCAATTTTGGATAAATCAAATTATCAAAAATAAACGAAACTAAATATATTCCTAATGACAATTCTGAAATTTTCGTTATAATACTTTTCAAAATATTCGGAATATTATCTAAATTCAAATGCAAAATAAATAAAAACAGAAGAACAGCTAAAATAGCTGGCTGTATACCTTGAAAATAATTGTAATCACTTACTTCGTATGTATTTTGATAACTCCTCATATAGTTAAATACTCCAAATAAAAACAAACTTACAACTAATAATATAAAATTGTTTCTCTTTCGAATTTTAATATCATACTCACTGATATAAGCACCAATAAAATAATATGTCAAGGGCCACAGTGTTGTCCAATAATTAGGAATGATTTTGACCCAATTTTCACTTCCTCCTGGCAATAGTATTCCCTGAATTTTCCTTGAAATTCCCCAAATATTCATCACACTTGGCAATACTGTTAAACTTAACATTGTAATAATTAATCCTATTTTTTGTTTTTTGATTTCAATCCATTATATAATATATTTATAAAAGGAATCAAAAGGAACAGTCCAATATACATCTCTATATACCACGAATACGGTGCCGCACTAAAGTTTAAAATCATTTTAATGCTTTCTATAATTCCAAATGATCTTTGTGTCGAAATGCTAAAATATACTAGACACGCTATACTAGCCAAAACATATGTTATATATGTCTTTTTTAATCCACTATAATATTTTCTACTCACTACTTTTTTATTCATCAAAAAACCCGTCAAAATTAAAAATAAAGGAACACAAATCATAAAGAAGTTTCTCATCGTTCCCATGAAAAACAATCGTTTTCCGACAACTATCTCTTCATAAAATCCATTGTGTAAAAAAAAATGAACAGATAGTACAGAAAAAACTGCTATAACGCGTATCATATCTAAATTTATATTTCTTTTTTTAGTACTGATTACTCTTCTCCTCCACATAATGTTTCAATTAATTCCTCCCATTCAGAATATATTCTTCTTTTACAAAATTTTTCAATTCCTTTTTCCGTATTCTTTGAAAACAATATTCGTTGTTTTTCATCTATTATTAATGTTTCTATTTTTGCCGCCATCTCCTCAATATGGTACGGTGGAATCAAGTATCCATCTTCTCCCTCATTAATGATTTCCCTCGGACCGGTGGTAATATCGAAGCTTATCATCGGAAGTCCCAACGCTTTTGCCTCTAAGAGTACAAGGGGAAGTCCCTCCCGATAAGACGGCAGCACAAGAAATGCATAGTCTCCATATACCTGATATACATCCTTTACATTGCCCTTTAGAATCAATTGCTTCTCCAATCCATATTCTTCTATCTTCTTCCGAATCTCATCAAGTGTATCTCCTGTTCCATAAAGATCCCACTGCCAGTCCGGATATTTCGGCAACACAAGCTTCGCTGCTTCTACCAACATATCATGTCCTTTTTCCTCGCTGAATCTTCCAACTGTAATAATCTTTTTTGATGTGCTGTCATACGGTCTTCTTGCCTTTAATACTTCTTCCGGTATCCAATTATAGATGCTCTGAATTTTTTTCGGATTTGTCTTGAACCTTTTGATATAATCCTGACGTGTCTGTTCTGTCAATGTCACAATCTTATGAGAAATCAAACCATCCCAAAAGCGAAATGCTGTAATATCTTTCTTCTCCCACTCATTCATCAAGGCACCATGGTCACAAAATACATATTTTGCCTTTGTAAAAAATCGAACCGGTGATACGGTAATTGCCGGATGATTCTCCATTAGGAATACTACATCAATCTCATTTTCTTTTATATACTCCTTAAATGGTTTAAATACACTTGTGATCCGTTTTCGGATTCTGCAGTCTTCTGCCAGTTCCGCTCGATAGTGAATTCTCGGATCCAGATCGTACGGAACATGTTTCCCTTTTCCAAAAATGCCATATATATATACCTCATATGCATCACAAAAAGCGTTGGCAAGTGATGTCGTCACTTGCTCAACGCCTCCTGTTACTGTCATATCATATTCTACAAAACATAATCTCTTCATAATCCACTCCAGTTTGGTCAAACAATACTCATCTATCTCAAAATAAGTTTATACCATAAATCAGAGGGTTTCTCAAGGGGTGTAAGAGATTCTTAAGTTTTTAGAAGTTCTTTTAATAGTATGAACTTGGTAATTGTTCTGTTTTTACAACTTGGCCATTTTTAATATATTTTCTATATGCGACTGCACTTCTGCTTCCACTCCACCAAGATTCTATCGATACGTAATCGTACCAGCTTGGCTGTGTCCCCCATACTTCTGCATATAATGTTTTTCCCTTTGTATAGGTAACGAGTTTCACCGGAAAATTAAAATCATTTCTGATTTTCAAATCTGAGCTCCCATAGTTGACCATTGCATCCTGTCCTATCGGAACATAAGTTGATGGAACAGAGTGATTTCTTCTTTCTACAATTGTAAGACCTGCTCTAAGAGCTGCCCCATACAGTGTTGTACTTGCTTGACAAATTCCTCCGCCATATCCAATGCCGCCAACTACACCAGCTGGTAAATATCCTTCTGCTTTTCCACATGGACCTGCAATATCAAAAAATGAAATAGTCTGTCCCGGCTGAATGACAACTTGGTTAAAACTCTTTAATGCTTTGCTCATATTGTATGTACCGTTAGAATTATTAGTTGAAACAGTAGTAAACTGTGACATACGAGTTCCAAATGCTACCACTCGCCCATCATCACCAATAGAAAGCCCCTCTATAATTACATTTCTAGCCATATATTTTGTATCTGAATAGAAATAATACTTATATCCACCTATCGTTTGCCATCCACTTACCATAAAACCTTGCGAATTTGCGTAATACCATGTTCTTCCGAACGTAACCCACTGATTTTTGTATGGAAAACCGGTTGCCGGATTTTTATAATACTTGTTTCCATTATATTCTCCCCAGCCACCTTCTTTAATCATAATACCATTACCATCAAATCGATATAACACACCTGAAACCACCTGCGTGCTATTTTTTACAATTGCTGCATCATTTCCGCAGTAATAATATGTATCACCAAAACTTATAAATTGGTTTTGATATAAGCTTCCATCTGCTTTTGAAAAATAACGTTTTCCACTTGTTTCTATCCAACCAGTCTTTTTTATTAGGATTCCTGTGTTTTCATCTGTATAATAATATTTATTACCTGCTTTAGCAATTCCATACTGAACACTAGCATCTTCTCCCATACAATATCCTACATCTCCAAAAGTAATTACCTGATTTTGGTACAACATTCCTTCTACATTACTGAAATAACGTTTCCCATCAAAATCAATCCATTGTGCTTTCTTTTGGATAATTCCATTCTCTCCTGAATAATAACTCCTTCCATTGTTTGCCTTGACAATTCCATTTTGAATACTTCCATCGCTTCCCATGTAATAACTTGTATCTCCAAAGCTTATTATCTGATTCTGATACAGTATTCCTTCTACATTACTAAAATACTTTTTTTCTCCCTCCTCTATCCACTGGGCTTCTTTTGGATCACGCCATCTTTCCCTGCATAATATAGTTTTCCATTACTCGCTTCGACAATTCCACTTTGAACACTTCCATCGTTTCCCATGTAGTAGCATGTATTTCCAAAACTGATCATCTGATTTTGATATAATACTCCTTCAGCATTGCTGAAATATTTTTTCCCACTGGCTTCTATCCATTGAGCTTTCTTCTGTATTATCCCGTCTTTTCCAGCATAGTACATCTTCTCATTGCTTGCATTAATAATTCCGCTTTGGACACTTCCATCAATTCCCATATAATAATATGTAGATCCAAAACTAATCATCTGGTTCTGATATAAGATTCCCTCTGCGTTGCTGTAATATCTCTTTCCATCTTTTTCTATCCATTGTGCTTTCTTACATAATCTTCCTGTATACTCATCAAAATAATAACAGCACCCTTGAATCTCTACAATCCCTCTAACTGGCTCTCCATTAACATAATAATACCAACCATCTTGTGTCCAACCACTTGAAATTTTCTGCTCATTGAACCCTTCATTATTATCCTTTAAGCTCTCTTCTACCTTTTCTGAAAATACTGACTTATCAATTACAATTTGTATTTTTTCTGAATTCCCTTTGCTTTCTACACTAACGCTCGTATGACCTTCTGTCTTCGCTTCTATTACATACCATTTTACACCACTCGGAGCATTTTTTAATAACTCTGCTCCTTTTTTTTCATAAAGCAACTGGTCAGAACTAATCTCTTTTACCTGTATTAAATTGCTATTTTCTTCTGTTATTACAAGTTCATCATACATGTTTTCTGAATTACATAATACATAAAAACAAGCGCTTTCTCCGACTGCTATTTTTATCTGTTCACAACTTAACAAAATATCATTCTTTTCTTCTTTGTTTTCCAATTCAGTAGCATTTTCCATATGCTCCGATTCCGCTCGAAAAACAACTTGCTCCATTGGTACAACTTGGCTCTCTGCAGCCTCTACTCTGAGTGTCCCACTATTACAAATCATAGACAATATCATTCCAAAAGCAATTATTTTTTCTATCATAATTCCCCTCACTCTTTGACTTTTAATAATAGGTTCTTGCAATTTCTTTAATATTTTTATTCTACAATTCAAACATCCGTTTTTGGGATATAGATGTAGTATTTTTTAATATATTTTGTATCCACTTACATTTCATACAAATATACGCTCCTAAATAGCACGCTAAAATACATGCCCAAAATTGAGCTGTAACGATAAAAGAAAGCCATCCCGTCGCTTCTGCTCTTGGAATCAAAAAGATTGTTGTTAATGACAATAAGAAGATAGTGTCCAACAATGTATTTCTCCCCAATCTTTTCAACATATAAACCAATAAAATTCCTAAAATTAAATTAAATAGAATTAAACCAATATATCCAAAATCAACATATGTCTCCAATATATAAGACGATCCCCAACCTTGACCGTTTAAATAGTCATCTTTCCTTACTAAATATGAAAAATTATGGCTAAAATTATTACTCAAAGTTCCATTTGTCCAATTGTTGCCTTCCGGCAAAGGATCTGTTCCAAAAAGCATTTGCCCAATTCTTCCATGAACAATATAATCAATCATTCCTCCGAATGTATAATTGCGCCACGGACGTTCTGGCAAGTTATTTCGATATCCATACGCAATACTTAATACATTAAAAGTTACTCCTTGTCCATAGAAAAAGTCAAAAATAATTTAAAATATTTTTTGTGCTATTGCCACACCACTTCTTACATATGCATAAACCGTCATAAAATTAAAGAAGTTGGAATTGAAATCACTAATATTACTTTTCAATTTTCCAATCCACTTTTGTCTTTTTCATATATATCACGCATTATATAGTATAAAAAAATAAAATACTATTTAACATAATCGGATTTCTCACTCCTATAAGAAGTTCTGGAATTGCAGATAATTCAAACAAGAAAAGTGGTGTAAAAGCTCTTTTTTTACTTGGGAATGTAGCCCAAAAAAACACACAAACTATATTTCATAAAAGAAGCAATCGTGTAAAATATCCCAGGTAATTGACTATGAAACCCCGCATAATATTCTACATAACTTCTCCCTTGCATATATAACAGTTTTTCTCCTTCTTGCACTAAGAAAAAACACATTGTTATATAAAAAGCAAGCATTGAAACAACTTGTAAATTATTTCGAAATTGTATTTTTTTCTGATTTTTTTCCTGATTATTATCATTATTCCTTTCAACTTTTTGATAAATATGCTCTCCTATAACTGCTCCTATATATATAAACAACATGGACAATAGAATAACATTTATTGAAAAGTATATATTTTCAGGTGCTTGCCCAGATTCTAACCACCATTTTTCACCTCTAAGCATTCCTATAAATGGTCTAGAAATCAAAAATGTAAAAATAGTAATGTGGAGTATTAAAAATATAACCCTATCTTTCGTGTTTTCAAAAACATAAATTATATTATGAATCAACAGAAATATCATACTTGTACACAAAACATTAAAATTCTTTATAGAATATCCAATAATTACTGACACACCACTTATTATCAAACACAACAAGCGTGTAATTTCTTTTTTTGAAAATTTGAATACAATATTTGTCTTTTTCATTTTTCTCTCCATTTATTATATTTTAACAACTATACTGCTTATATACCGAAAGTACTGTTAACATAATCATTTTATCCTGCATTCTTCCTGTTTTCTGTATTTCTTCAATATATCCCTTTATCTCCAAATCCTCTACATATTTTAAGGTTTTTTGATAATATTCATCTACAAATTTTCTTATGTTTTGATTTTTTTCATACCAATACTCAAAAGGATTCATTGTTCCTTTATAATTCCATTCTGAACGATAAAAAACTTTCTTCTGAATTGGCAACAAAAATTTTAAAAGTAATATGTTCCACATTACTCGTAGTTTAAGTTTTAATTTAGCACTATTCGGTTTACACATAGTTCCTGCATAGGTATATTCCAATGCTTCTGGATATTTTTTATTCAACCACTTCATATATATTTTTCCAGTTATACGTTGTTCTAGAGGAATCGAAAACATTAAATTCAAAAAATCTATATCGGCAAAAGGTGAATAAGTTTCTATGTATTTTTGCCTAATCAAATGTGTACTCATCCCCGCTAAAATCCCTCGCGTATAAAATTTAAACATTTCATCGTTTTCATATTGTTTTAAGCAGGAATCATCAATATTTATTTTTAATAACTTACTAACTCGGTACTTATCATCAATCATAGGCTCTCTTAAGACAGGTTGTTCATTAAAACTTCCCTCGTATACATCTCCCAAAATTCCTGTATGCTCTATACCAAAATAAGTTTTGTCTAAGACTTTCAAAAAGTCTCGCCCCCCTGTTATTCCGGCGAAATAGCAAAGCCCAAAATTTTCTTTTACCAAATCGTCTACCTCATAGATAAACTTTGCATTATCCAGTGCCTTAAAAATATAATCGTTTCCTAACTCCCTAACTAACTTTTCAGCAATCTTTCGTTCATATGCATTCATTTGGCTATAACAAATGTTCGTAATTTCTTTATACCCTAATGCTTTTGCTACAAAACTAATTGTTCTTGCATCCATTCCCCCACTAATATCTATTAACGAGCGATATCCATACTCTTTATCCTTATCCAATTCTCGTTTTAAAGCCCTCTGAAAAGTCTTATCAATCAACTCAATTAACTCTTCTTCTGTTTTTTGCAATAAATTTTTATTGCTAAATCTGAAATAAACCACTTCACTCATTTGCCATTGATTTTTATATAAATAATTTCCTGGAAATATACGTTTTATTTCTTTTACACAAGTTCTATTATCTATCATATAGCCAAAATACAAAAGATTTTTTATTCCGTCTTTATCTATAGAGTATTTTAATTTCTTGTATTTAAACACTTCAATAAGTCGATTGAAATCCGTGGAAACAAAAAACTCATCTTTTTCATTGTTATAAAAAACGGCTCTTTCTCCTAATTGATCTACAAATACATTGACCTCTTGAGATATTTTATCTATTACTACTCCATTAAAACTCCCTCGCAGTAAATTTACAAACTCCAATCTGCCTGTTTTATATAAATCAATTATTGTTAAGCTCCAATTATTTTGTTGACAATTTTTTAGAATTTCTTTCTTATTAAAAATAACTCCGTCCAATAAAATAAAAAAATCCTGAGTATCTACAATTACTTTATCTTCAACGAATCTGTTCCCTTTATCAAACCAATAGAAATACTCTGTTCCTGAAATCTTTTTTCCTTCATTCCCTATTTTTTCGTTTCCAATCCACCATTCACTCATACCTTTTCCTCTTGTGTCTGTTTTAAACTTCTCTATTTATTTTCTTGCTCCACCTAGGCATTCTTATTAATCCAACCACTGTCCCTACTCCATATGAAATATGAAGTGAAATAAATACTAAATGGTAATAATAAGTAATATACATATTTTTCTTTCTTTTAATTACCGCAAGCACAGACATACTAATGTTTACCATTCCATATAATAAGATAAGTACTATGAAAGGGCTCATCTTACCTAGTGCAACCATTATTAAGAAAACATCAATGCTATAACAAAACTTAACGGAACAAAATGATAAATAGAAAACATCTCGGACAAATCCCAACTGTAAGACCTATCCAATATCCATTTCCATATTTTTGCTTAATCATACCTCGCCATGTATTTCTCGTATGTTGATAAGATATAATTTTAGGATTATAACATATTTTGTACCCAGCTTTTAGAATTCTATAATGCATTTCATTGTCTTCTGTCCTACCTAAATTCTCATTAAATAGTCCTGCTTTTTCAAAAACTTCTCTTCTATATGCTCCATGGAATACAGATTTAACATATGTTTTATGATGGCTTCTCCTATACGTCGCAATACTGCTTCCAAACATAGACTTTTCCGCAAGCAGAAGAGTATGTTTCCAAGGTGAATCATCCTCTGCAATATTAGGTCTTGGACCGCCCGAAACATCTTCTCCACTTTCAATACATTGTACATTTTTAGATACAAATTCTCGTGGAATCATAGTGTGTGCATCAATTCTAATAATAATATCTTCTGAGGAATTTTTAATGGCAATATTCCAGCCAGCTGCTTGTTTTTTCTTTGGATTATCAAATACCTTTACCCTCAAAAAGCCATTTTCTTCTTCTGCAAATTTTTCCATTAACACCCTCGTCCTATCTGAAGACATCGAATTTACCAATATAACTTCCATTTTATTATGTGGATAGTCTTGATTTTTTATATCTGAAAATAATGAAGTCAATGTCTTTTCTTCATTATATGCAATAATACACACTGAAACTGTCATTTTACTCTCCTCTAGTCCCTAAATCTATTTACACTCACTTGTAGTATAGCATATTTAATTTAATCAAATATTAATATTTTCTAAATATTCCCATACTCTCTGTTTATTTTTTTGATTAAACAATATAGCATATCCTGTATAATAGCTAAAACTCATAATATATAAAAAAGGCAAATTAAGACTTGTCACAAGTGACATCAACAGAAAAACTACACTATTATACAATATAAAATTATAATATTTTCTTTTTTGGTAAACTCCACAAATTGTTTTTAAAAAAGCCACAGCACATAGACCAAAGAAAAGAACTCCTCCAAAAATCCCTTGATCATATGTAAATTGCAAAAAATTGTTATGTGCATTAGCTCCAACATCACCATTCCTATCTGTGACGATATGTTCTCTGCTAGGATGTCCAAAAACATTCACAGATTCTATTACTTTTTTCCAAATTCCTATTCTTCCTGACGAATAATTTTCTGCTCCACCCGCATGTTTATCTTTTCCTTCGATTCTTTCAACATAACCTTCAACTACATCATCAATTTTTGCCTCTTGTTGTTTTTGAGACGTGTGCATTGTAGAATTAATCTGGAGCATTCCATATGTAAATCCGCAACTCAAAATACTGATTGCTGCAACAATGGTTAGAATTTTTTTCCATTCTGCAGAGTTAAAGAATTTTTGCCAAACAAGCCAAACTAAGCCCACTGTAACAGCAGCTAACGTCGTAGTCCTACTTCTCGTGTAGAATACTGTTGATATCATAACTGCCATGAATATAAGCAATACGAACTTTTCTTTTTACTTGTTGTTATCAAATTATATTTATACAATATCAAAGGTAACACCGCACAAATGTATTGTCCCACTGCATTAGCGTTTCCTGCTAATCCTCCAAATGCTTCCGAAGTTATCGGCACTATAATTAAGGATGCAATAATAAATCCCATAACAGGATACACAAATCCTCTATACAAGGAAATTAACAGAGTATCATAATCTCCTCGACTTGACCAAACGATAAAAAGCATAGGAAATAAAATTAACCACACACATGCCAACGGCAAATATTCTATTGAAGTCACAAATCCAGATAACATTCGAATACAGCCAAATATCATCCATAATCCTACAATCTTCTTATCCCATACTGGTTTTCTTAATTTCCCATCAATAGAAAAAAAGATGATAAGAACTAAAATAATACTTCCTATTACGCATTTAATCAAAAGGTGAACACTGACTGATGTACAACTATAAAACAATGCACAAATTGTTATCACAGCAAATAGAATTGGCAAAATTTGGTTTTTACCTTTGATGAAATACAATTTGCCTTTATTTCTAATACTGAAACAACTTTATACAATACTGTCTCATATACTCTTATCATATACTCTCCTCTCTATTCTTCAATTCAGATTTAGAATCTCATCATAAAAATCATTGTAATTTTTTCTGCATCAAAATATTTTCTACTCGTTTCGTATGCGTTCTCATTGATTTTTCTTTATGTTTCACATCTAAAAATAATTTTTTTAATCGCATTTACAAGCTGCTCATTTGAAAAATCACTCGATAATAAAACTCCATTTGTACCATCTATTACAATTTCCGGAGTTCCTCCAACTTCTGTTGCTATCGCAGGTATCCTATGAGCCATTGGCTTCCATAATAGAAAACCGGCAAACCCCTTCTGGGATTTCAAATACTTATACAGAGGCGCTTCTCCGCCTCCGTTAACATCAATCTTGGCAAACTGCGGGAACGTCACTCCGAAACGGCCCTGACAGAACTGGGCAATTTCTTCAGCTGTTCCAGGAGCCTGCTGTCCGAACTGATTGCATGGAAAATCCAAAATCATAAAGCCCCGGCCCTCATACTTCTTGAATAACTTCTGCAGCCATGAATACTGCGGTGTAAATCCGCACTCCGTAGCAGTATTCACAATCAGAAGCACCTTACCCTCATAATCCTTCAGGGATACATCCTTCCCCTGATTATCTTTTACTGTAAAATCATAGACGTTCATCATGGATCTCCTTTCCTGAGAAAATCACAAACTCCCCGAAGGGAGCAGAAACACGCCTTCCTGTCTGTATTGTACACGACCCCTGTCTAAACGGCAATGCACCCGGCCGGAACAAGCTGTACAAACTGCCCGCCAAACCGTACGCAGTACCCAAAATCCCGAAAACCGGCTGCACCTGCAGTGTAAAAAAGCAGCGCTTCCCTGTGAATGGGCTGCACCGCTTTTTTACATCACATGTCCCGTAATTTCATCACGATATAATACAATCTGCCCATCCTTCAGAGACTTTGCAATATCAATAACACGCTGATTGGAAGAACCGCGGAACTGCAGCTTCGGATCCCGCAGCGACATTAATAAAAGGCCCGTCCACCAGCACATCGCACAACTCAAGGAGATTCTTTTTTAACGGATCCCGGAGAATCTCCTCCCACAGATACCCTGAATAAACCCATACAGATTTTGAAATCTCCGCCTTGACCGCCCGGACCACACCGGCCAGTCCCTCGGCATTTTCCATGGGTTCGCCGCCAAGAAGCGTCAGTCCTTCCACATTCGGATCCCGGAGCCACTGGATCATCTGCTGTGTCTCCTTTTCTGTCCACAGACTGCCCGCCTGAAAATTCTGATACTCCTCATTAAAGCATTCCGGACAGGCCCCGCCGGCACCCGGTGACAAAAATGGTGGAACGGATTCCTGATCCGTTGGCAATATCATACTGCCTCATCTGACCGTAACGCATATCAGATATGGAGGACGCGGGATTTAATCTCCTTTGTCCTTCCCTCATTCCAGAAATTTTCGCCTAAATAGCCGCAGGTACGGCGGATAACCGTCAGCTTCTCCCGGTCTTTATTGTGGCAGCGGGGGCATTCCCATTCATTATCATCATTGCAGATAATCTCACCGTCAAATCCGCATTCATGACAATAATACAGATTTTGTGTTGAATTCCGCATAGCAGAATATTATCATAAATAAACCGTACCATGGCCAAAACAGCCTCCACATTATTTGTCATATTGGGAATTTCCGCATAAGAAATGCAGCCTCCCGTGGAAACCTTCTGAAATTCCGACTCGAAACGGAACTTATCAAACACATTGATATTCTCCCGGACATCCACATGATAACTGTTT
>ENA-OQIF01000302-OQIF01000302.1-human-gut-metagenome-genome-assembly--contig:-NODE-302-length-22730-cov-4.480158_pt1 | contig 22730 bp, 24 predicted proteins | sample MGYA00242574_ERZ504738 | MGnify/ENA primary metagenome ERZ504738 (study PRJEB26092, sample SAMD00036437) | human gut metagenome | host: Homo sapiens | study: EMG produced TPA metagenomics assembly of...
CCGTTTTGATGTACTAAAATCATCATAATGCCAAGTTTCTCTGATGATAGTTCCAAGCTTAAAATCTTGTTTTGATATTCTCTTAATTCTATTTGCATTGTTCTTCTCCTTGTTTTCATCATTTATATCATGTATGATAAAGTATACAGTAACTGTAATGTCAATAAGGAGATATACGAAAATGAGAAAAGAAATTAAAAGGCTAACAACCGCACAATTCGCAAAACTACACGAAGTAAATAAACGTACATTACATTATTATGATGAAATCGGTCTTTTCCGTCCGCTTACCAAGGCTGAAAATGGATATCGCTATTATGATATTTCACAAAGCATAGATTTTGAATATATTCGTATGCTGAAAGAATTAAATATGAGTATTGAAGAAATTGAAGCATATCGAAAAAATCCTACACCTGCCAACTTCTTAAAAATTGTGAATGAGAAAGAAAAAGAAATTGATAAGCAAATTCAAAAGCTGAAAGATATTAAAACTGTAATGCAAAGGAAGAAAGCGAAAATCGCTTTTTGTGAAACTTTGCAAGAGCAGGAAATCAGAATTGAAGAATGCAAATCAGAAAGGCTTTTAGTCTATCCTTATGATTTCTCAAAAGATGATATATCAGAAATTTTTTCCCACTTGAAAGATATATGGGGAATCGAACAAATACGCATGGGAATGGGAAGTCTTATTTCGCTTGATAATGTATATAAGATGAACTTTGATAAATATGAGGGGATATATACGATTGCCTTGAACAAGAAGTCTGTTCCAAATAGTCTTATAAAACCAAAAGGAAAATATCTTTGCGGTTATCAAAAGGGTACATGGGATAAATTGCCAGCACTGTATCAACAGATGTTGGATTATGCCAATAAAAATAATTTACAACTTACTGGCTACGCTTACGAAGTTGGTTTGAACGATTTTGTAATTTCTGATGAAGCCGATTATATTACAAAAATTGTGATTAAGATTCAAGAAATCTCTTGATTTTGCAGGTGGTAAAATATAACAAAAACTCCCCGATCGGGGAGTTTTACATGATAAATCCTATTCTGCAGTCTGTCTCGGAATAATAATCTTTCTCGGACATTTTTTCTGCACACACACCACAGTTTGTACATTTGTCTGCATCAATATGAGCCAGACCGTTCAACACAGTGATCGCACCGGCTTCACAGCTTCTCTCACAAAGCTTACATCCGATACAACCCACTTTACAGACGCTCATCAATGCCTTTCCCTTGTCATGGGAGCTGCATTGCACGAATGTCTTCTGCTTATATGGAATCAGCTCAATCAGCTTTTTCGGACAGGCTTCGATGCATTTTCCACATGCTTTACATGCTTCTTTGTCTACAACCGCAATCCCGTTCTCCACGTGAATGGCATCAAACGGACAGGCCTTCACACAGCTTCCGAATCCAAGACATCCATAAGAACATCCTTTTTGTCCTCCGTCCTGCATCAGATTCGCCATCGTACAGTCTTTAATTCCGTAATATTCATATACATTTGATGCATTCTCGCAGGTTCCGGCACATTTCACAAATGCAACCTTTCGTTCCTGACTTCCTGCGCTCTGTCCCATGATTGCTCCGATCTTCTCAGCGACAGGTGCGCCTCCGACCGGACATCCGCCAACTTCGGCTTCTCCCTTTACGATCGCAGCTGCAAGACCGGAACAGCCTGCATATCCACAGCCACCACAGTTATTTCCCGGAAGCTCTGCCAGAATGGCTTCTTCTCTTTCATCTACTTCTACTGCAAACTTTTTGCCGGATACTCCAAGAAAGACGCCGATAAACAGTCCGGTTCCTCCGACAATCGCCGCAGCGATCAAAATTCCTGATATCATCTCTTATGTCCTCCTTAAATCAATCCCGAGAATCCGAAAAACGCAATCGCCATCAATCCGGCTGTTACCAGCACGATCGGAGTTCCCTGAAAGGATTCCGGAACATCATTGTACTCGATTTTTTCACGGATTCCAGCCATCAGTACGATTGCAATCAGGAATCCGACTGCTGTTGCAACTCCGTTGACAACGCCCGCACCAATGCTATAAGATTTCTGCACATTTGTCAGTGCAACTCCGAGTACCGCACAGTTGGTTGTAATCAGAGGCAGGTAAACTCCCAGCGCCTGATACAGCGGCGGCATTGCTTTTTTCAGAAACATTTCTACAAACTGCACCAGTGCCGCAATAACAAGGATAAACACAATCGTCTGCAGATATTCGAAATGCAGCGGCACTAAAATAAACTGGTAGATCAGCCCCGTTACAAACGAAGAAATCGTGATAACAAAGACAACGGCTCCTCCCATACCGGCTGCTGTTTTACATTTTTTGATACTCCAAGGAATGGACAGATTCCAAGGAACTGGCTCAGTACAACGTTGTTTACAAGCGCTGAGCCAACTGCGATCAATAATAATTCTTTCATCGTCCGCTCCTCCTACTCTTTTGTTCCGGCGCTGCCACACCCTGCACAGGACGCGCATCCTCCGGCACATCCGTCATTATTGTTTACCGGTTTCCTTTTTTCTGTGCACGGTTCTTAATCTTGTTCTGCAATGCTGTCAGACCCGCAAGAACAAAAAATGCACCCGGTGCCAGAATAAAGATCGTAATCGGCTCATATGTATCCGGAAGTACCTGGAAATTAAAGATTTTTCCGGAACCGATCAGCTCTCTAACAATTCCGATGGAAGTCAGGCCGGCTGTAAATCCAAGTCCCATTCCGATTCCGTCAAAAACAGACGGCAGTACCGGATTTTTGGATGCATAACTCTCGGCTCTTCCCAGAATGATACAGTTTACTACGATCAGAGGAATATAAAGTCCCAGTGAATCATACAGACTTGGAACAAACCCTTCCAGCAAAAACTGTACAATCGTTACAAAAGATGCCACAACAACGATAAATGCAGGCATACGTACGGAATCCGGAATGATCTTACGCAGCATGGAGATCAGCATATTGGACAGCACCAGTACTACGGTTGTAGAAAGTCCCATACCGATTCCGTTGATTGCAGAAGTCGTCACCGCAAGCGTCGGACACATTCCGAGCATCAGAACAAAGGTTGGATTTTCTTTGATCAGACCATTGTAAAGTCTCTCTGTACATCTATTCATTGATCATGCCTCCTAACTCATTCTGGAAAGTATTCTGAAAATATACCAGCACGGAATCGACTGCATTGGTCACAGCGTTGGTCGTGATCGTTGCACCACTGATGGCGTCAATCTTGTCATCACCCTTCTCGCCGTTTTTCGTATAGGTAAATTTCTCTACATTTTTATCTTTGAACTGATCTTTAAACTCGCTCTCATCTGCTTTCATTCCAAGACCTGCGGTCTCACTGATCGAGAGCATCTCCACACCTTTTACAGTTCCGTCATTTAAAATTCCGACAGATAAGCTCAAATCTCCGGCATATGCCTCATGAGAAGTTACAGAGATCACATATCCGATCACACTGCCGTTGTTATCCATTGCCTGCGCTACTTCTGTGATATCTGCATCATATCCTGCATCCTGAAGGATAGAAGCAGCTGATTGTTCGTCAAAATCTGCATATGCTTCGAAGGAATCCGCCTCCGGAAGCACTTTCTGGTATGCTGCCTGTTTATCCGCTTCTTTCGCTTTTGCGATCGGCGCTTTTGTCACCTCATAGACCAGTCCCAGAAGACATCCTGCCACAAGGGTGATCACTGTCAGGATACATGTATTTTTTATCATCTTATTCATTAGCGTTCCCCTCCTTTTCCGAATGGTCTTGGAAGAGTGATCTTTTCGATCAGCGGTACCAAAAGGTTACTGATGATAATCGCATAGGAAACACCCTCTGCAGAACCTCCGAACAAACGGAAGATTCCGGTCAGAAGTCCAAGACAGACTCCGTATACAATCTGTCCGGTCTTTGTGATCGGAGAAGTCACATAATCGGTTGCCATAAACCATGCTCCCAGCATCAGTCCGCCTCCGCAGAGATGAGCGGTAATGTACTGCGGATCAAAGCCATGACCGCCGAACAGAGTGATAAAGATTACAAATGTTACGATATAAGTTCCCGGAATCCGAAGATCGATCACGCCCATCAGGATCAAGAACATGGCACCGATCATAATCGCGATCACAGAAGTCTCTCCGATTGTTCCGCGGATATTTCCCATCATCATATCAAACGTATTCACAGCCTCACCGGCTCTTAAATTTGCCAGCGGTGTCGGTCCTGTCACTCCATCATATACAAAGTACGTCATTTTCCCTGTAAACGAGATTAAAAGAAAACAACGCGCTCCCAGTGCCGGATTCATAAAATTCTGTCCAAGACCGCCGAACAGCTGCTTTACAACGATGATCGCAAACACAGAGCCAAGCGCTCCCATCCAGAGCGGCAATGTAGGCGGAAGGTTCAAGGCCAGTAACAGACCTGTCACAACCGCACTGAAATCCTGAATTGTCACAGGTTTGTGCATCAGTTTCTCATAAATATATTCTGCGAGTACTGCGGAAGCTGTAGTCACCAGAACCAGAAGCCACGCATTCTCATGTCTGAAATTATAAATGCCAAAAAAAGTCGCAGGAAGCAGCGCGATCACTACAAAAAGCATGATATTGCTGCTCTTCACTCGATCCCTTATATGCGGGGAAGGAGATACATTGAAGTTTGCACTCACGATTTTGTCCTCACTTTCTTACTTTCTTTTGTTTGCCAGTGCAATCTTTCTCATAGAACCGATCGCCTGTTTTAGATTTCTTTTTGCCGGACAGACAAAACTGCAGGAACCACATTCCACACATTCCAGTCCGTTCATCTTCACAAATCCTTCTTCGTTGTGACGCTCTGAAAGATCTGCCAGTCTGGAAGGAATGATCCTGCTCGGACATACTTCCACACAACGTCCGCAGTTGATGCAGGCAGTCTCTTTTGCTTCTGCTGCCTCATCCTTTTGAAACGCCAGAATCGAAGAAGATGTCTTTGTCACCGGCGCATCCAGTGTGACCATGGCAAATCCCATCATCGGACCTCCTGAAATCAGTTTCTGAGGTTCTGTTATAAATCCTCCGGCGGCATCCACCAGTTCTCTGTGGTTCATTCCGATTGGAACTCTAAAGTTTCCCGGATTCTGAATATCATCACCACTGACTGTGACTACACGCTCCATCAGAGGCTTTCCAAAACGTACCGCCTGATTGATCGCGATCAGAGTCTCCACATTATCTACTATACATCCTGCATCTGCCGGCAACATTGCCGCATGAATGGCACGCTTTGTCGTGGCATAGATCAACTGACGCTCTGCACCCTGCGGATATTTCGTCTCCAGTACTTTCACGCTCATACGGGATTTTCCGGCAATCGCCTCTTTTAATTTCTCTACGCAGTCTTTTTTATTGTCCTCCACTGCAAAAATTCCTTCTGCATTCGGGAATAAAGACAGCACCACTTCCATTCCGCTGACAATCTCCTTTGTACATTCCATCATACGACGGTAATCTGCTGTAATATACGGCTCACATTCCGCACCGTTCGCAATGATGTACTCAATCTTATCGGCTTCCTTTGGAGAAAGCTTTACCTTTGTCGGGAATCCTGCACCACCCATTCCCACAACACCGGCTTCACTGATTCTCTCGATAATTTCTTCTTTTGTGAGTTCTTTCAGAGAAGTAATCGGGGTGTATTCCACTTCCTCATATGTACCATCGTTTTCCAGTACGATACAATTCACCTTACTTCCCGCCGGATTGTATCTCATTTCGATTGCTTTTACAGTTCCTGCCACGGATGCGTAAACCGGCGCAGATACAAATCCGCCTGCTTCCGCAATCTTCTGTCCTTTTAAGACATGGTCGCCTTTTTTCACCAATGGAACTGCAGGCGCACCGATATGCTGAGACAGCGGATACACCAGTTCACCCAGAGGCAAGAGCTCTTTGATCGGCTGATCTTTAGCAAGCGCTTTTCCGTCTTTTGGGTGGATTCCACCTTTAAATGTTAAAAGTCCCATCTAATTTTCCTTCCTTTCTTTTGCTGCACTAGATTTTATTATAGCAAAAAGTTCTTCGCAAAAAAAGAGGCGAAGCCATTAAACTCCACCTCTCTATGTGTTTCATTCTACTCTTCTGTTTCTTCAACAGTGTCTGGCTCAAGTGCTTTCATGCTCAGGCTGATCTTCTTCTCTGCTTCGTTCAGATCTACCACTTTTGCAGTGATTTCCTGTCCAATAGAAAGAACATCAGATGGTTTTTCTACATGTGCTCTTGAAATCTGAGAAACATGCAGTAATGCATCTACTCCAGGCGCCAGTTCAACGAATGCACCAAAATCTGTCATACGTGCAACTTTTCCTGTAACCTCAGAACCAACTGCGAAGTCTTCAGCAGCGTGTGCCCATGGATTTGTCTCAGGGAATTTTAAGCTCAGTGCGATCTTTGTATCGTTGATGTCTTTCACAAGAACTTTTACCTGATCTCCAACCTGGAATACCTTCTTCGGATTCTCAACTCTTCCCCATGACATTTCAGAAATGTGAAGAAGTCCGTCTACTCCGCCAAGGTCGATAAATGCACCGAAATCTGTTACGTTCTTAACAGTTCCTTCTACTGTATCTCCAACCTGCAGTTTTGCAAACAGTTCTTTCTGTTTTTCTGCTCTCTCTGCTACAAGAAGCTGTCTTCTGTCACCGATCACGCGGTTTCTTCTTGGGTTGAATTCGCTGATCACAAACTCAATCTCCTGTCCTTCGTATTTGCTCAGATCTTTTTCATAAGAATCTGATACGAGGCTTGCCGGAATAAATACACGTGCACCTTCTACAGTTGCACACAGTCCTCCGCCAAGGATCTGAGTTACTGTTGCTTTTAAAACTTCTTTGTTCTCGAATGCTTCGCGCAGTCTTTCGTTTCCTTTTTCTGCTGCGAGTCTCTTATATGTCAGTAACACCTGACCTTCTCCATCATTGACTTTCAATACTTTTACAGTCATAGAATCACCAACAGAAACAACTGTTGTCAGGTCCAGAGACTGATCGTTGGAGTATTCACTCTTTGTGATGATACCGTCTGCTTTGTATCCGATATTCAGGATGATCTCATCTGGTTTCACATCAATTACAGTTCCCTCTACTACCTCTCCGTTGTGAATTGTTTTAAATGATTCTTCTAACATTTGTTCAAAAGTTAATTCTGACATTATTTTGAACCTCCTCAATTATATTATTGGGCGTGGATGCCCCTGCTGTAATACCTACTGTTTCCACTGACCCTAATTGATTCAAATCCAAATCGTCAAGTGTCTGTATATAGTACGTATCCTTACATGCTCCCTTGCATATTTCAAATAACTTCTGGGTATTGGAACTATGTTTGTCACCAATCACTATCATAGCATCCACCTCTTCCGCAATGCTCCTGGCTTCCGTCTGGCGTTCCCTGGTCGCACCGCAGATTGTATTTAAAACACTTACATCATAACTCTTTTTCGAAATAATTTCAACTAAATCTTGAAATTTATTGTAATTAAATGTCGTTTGGGCGACAACACATACGGCTCTTGCCGAATCCAGTACAAGGGAAGCGGCATCTTCTTTTGTTTCCACCACAAAAACCTGTTCTCCTGCCCAGCCGCGGATTCCTTCCACCTCCGGATGCTTCGGATTCCCGATAATGACGATCTGTTTTCCGGCTGCACTTTCCCGGCTTACAATGCGATGGATCTTCTTCACAAATGGACAGGTTGCATCCACGATCTGGATCTTCTTTTTCTCCAGCTTCTCGTAGATATTATTTTGCCACTCCGTGAGAACGGATAATGACCGTTCCCTCTGTAAGCTGTTCCAGCTCCTGCTCCGTACGAAGGACGATCACGCCCTGATTTTCCAGATCTTTTACGACTTCTTCATTGTGAATGATCGGTCCGTAAGTGTAGATTGGTGCTGCATCCGAATTTTTTGCCTGTTCATAAACTGTTTCTACCGCCCGTTTTACGCCGAAGCAAAAACCGGCAGTCTTTGCACGTTTTACATTCATCCTCTGCCTCCGCCATTTATTTGCACTGTCTGCAGATGGCATGAACTACTTCCTCGATGCTCATGTCAGAACTGTCTATCAAAATCGCATCCTCTGCCTGCTTTAAAGGCGCAGTTTCACGGCTCATGTCACGCTCATCCCGCTTCTTTATATCTTCAGCAATCTCCTCATAGCTGCAGGAAATCCCTTTTTCTGTCAGTTCTTTGTACCGTCGGTCTGCCCTTGTTTTTACACTGGCCGTCAGATAGATCTTGACATCTGCATTTGGGAGGATATTGGTTCCGATATCTCTTCCGTCCATGATCACATCCGCTTCTTTGGCCAGGTTTCTCTGCAGGTCCAGAAGCCTTGCACGTACCTCCCGAACTGCAGAACTGACAGAAGCCATATTTCCGACTGCTTCCTCGCGGAGTCTGTCTGTGACATTGGATCCGTTTAAATAAACCTGCTGGATCCCGTCCTCATAACAGATGCTCACATCCGCATTTTGTGCCGCAAGACGGATTTTTTCTGTATCCTGCGGGGAAATCCCCTCCTGCAGAAAATAAACCGCCATTGCCCGGTACATCGCTCCGGTATCTACGTAAATATATCCTTTTTCTTTTGCGACCAGCTTCGCAATGGTACTTTTCCCTGCTCCTGCCGGTCCGTCAATCGCCACATTATATCCCATATTGCTTCTCCTTTTCTTTCCTGCTCTATTCGTTAAGGAATGGAAATTCCCGCAAGATATGCCGTAGACCAGGCAATCTGCAGATTAAATCCGCCTGTCAGTGCATCCAGGTCCAGAACTTCTCCCACAAAATACAGTCCGGAAATCTTTTTTGACTCCATCGTTCCCGGATCGATCTCTTTGACATTTACTCCGCCTTTTGTGATGATCGCCTCTTTGTAGCTGCGAAGTCCGCTTAAAGTCATCTCAAAATGTTTGATCAGATGTACGAATCGCTGTCTCTCTTCTCTTGAAATCTCATTGACTTTCTTCTCTTCCGAAATACCGGAAAGCTCCAGCATAACTGGTTTTAATTTGGATGGGAACAAATGATCCACCGCATTTTTAAACTGTTTGTTTTTATGCTCCTCAAATTCGCGAAGCACACGGGCATCCAGCTGTTCTGCCGTCAAAGCAGGTTTCAGATCGATCACCAGACGCAGTTCTTTTTCAGAAAGCCTCTTTCCGATCACGCTGCTGGCACTTAGCATCAGTGGTCCGCTGACTCCGTAATGGGTAAAAAGCATCTCACCGAAATCTTCATACAGCTTCTTCTTTCCATCATAGACCGCTGCGCTTACATTGCGAAGAGAGAGCCCCTGCAGTTCCTTTGCATACCATTCCCTGACTTCCATCGGAACCAGAGCCGGATATAGTTTTGTAATCTGATGTCCGTTTTCTTTTGCGAACCGGTATCCGTCACCGGTAGATCCTGTCGCCGGGTAAGAGATTCCTCCTGTCGCGACAATACAGGCATCTCCTGTCTTTCGCTGTCCGCCTTTTAAGACGATTGCCTGGAACTTCCCGTCTCTTTCCTCTATCTTTTCCACCTCTGTTTCCAGACAGATATGGACACCCAGAGTCTCCAGTTTTCGCTTCAGTCCCGCGATCACATCGGAAGAATGGTCAGATAACGGAAACACACGATTGCCCCGTTCTATTTTTGTTCTGACACCAAGCTCTTCAAAAAAATCAATCACCTGATCATTTGTAAAGGTGTAAAAACTGCTGTATAAAAACTTTGGATTGCTCATCACGGAAGCAAACAGGGTTTCCATGTCCCCTGCATTCGTAATATTGCAGCGTCCCTTCCCGGTGATGAATAATTTTCTTCCCAGACGGTCATTTTTCTCATACAGCCACACTTCATGACCGTTTTCTCCGGCAGCGACTGCAGCCATCATTCCAGCCGCGCCGCCGCCGATTATCAGCACTTTACTCATCTTTATTCTCCTCGCTTTTTCCAGAAGAAGACTCTGTCAGCGTATCATCCACCTGATTCAATTCATCTTTACTGTATACCTGATATTCGCCCCAGATCTGCTCCAGTGTTTCCAGTGTATTGACTACTTCTTTCTGCTTTTTCATACAGAGAGCCACCACCAGCGCATTGATCACACTCAAAGGGGCCACCAGCGAATCCACGATCGAAGCCATGTCACTTCTGGCGATCAGATTACAGGAAGAATACAGATTCATAGGTGAGTGCACACTGTCTGTCAGTGTGATCACCTTTGCTTTCCGGTTGCTCGCAAACTCCAGCGCTTTGAGCGTGCGCATAGAATATCTCGGGAAACTGATCCCAATGATCACATCCTCTTCGTTGATCCGGATCAGCTGTTCAAAAATCTCACTGGAACTGTTGGTGTTGACAGCAGTAACATTTTCACATACCAGATTCAGATAAAAGCATAAAAAGGAGGCCAGCGGTGCGCAGCTGCGTATTCCCACTACATAAATACGTTTAGCACTGAGAATCGTATCAATCGCAAGTTCAAATGCTTTCTGATCAATCCCGGCCAATGTCAGTTTTATCTTTTCAATATCTGACTGAAGCACCGTTTCCAGAATTTCCGACTGACTGATCCGCCCATAGGTAACCTCCATCCTCTGAATGGAATTCAATTTGTTGCGCACCAGTTCTTCCAGTGCTTTCTGGAAACCGGGATATCCTTTGTATCCAAGCTGTGTGGCAAAACGTACAACTGTGGATTCACTGACTCCTACCACTTCTCCGAGACGAGCTGCTGTCAGAAATACAGCCTTATCATAGTTTTCCGTCACATAATCCGCAAGCCGTTTCTGGCCTTTGCTCATTTTTTGTATTTTTCTTCCATGCGGATCAATAATTCGTTTGTACTATTTTCACTCACACTTCATTTCCTCTTCTTCCTCTTTGTTTTTCATTCTGCTATTTTACAGGACGGGTGTATTCCTTCAGCCATTCTTTCTCTTCTGCTTCCAGATATGGACTGATCTTCTCATATACGCTCTGATGATATGCATTAAGCAGCTGCTTTTCTTCCTCTGTCATCAATTCCGGACGCAGCGCATCCAGATCAATCGGAACAAAGGTAAGCGGCTCAAAATACAAAAACTGTCCATATTCGTTCTTTTCTCCTGCACGCACAAGCAGCTCATTTTCAATGCGGATTCCATGGGAACCTTCTATATAAATTCCCGGCTCGTTTGTGATCACCATTCCCGGCTCAATCTCGCACATGGCATCCCTTGTTGCCTTCCAGCGGAATCCGATCGGCGCCTCGTGAATATTTCCAAGATATCCCACGCCATGTCCGGTTCCATGATTATAGTTTAAGTTTCTGCGCCAGAATGGTTCTCTGGCTGCATAATCCAGAACCATGCCGCTGCATCCGGCAAGAAACTTTGCGTCAGCAAGACGCAGCATACTGCAGGCTACCATTGTAAAGTCTTCTTTCTGTTTTTCGTCAACCTCACCGATCGCCACCGTACGTGTGATATCTGTGGATCCATCATAATAATTTCCGCCGGTATCTGTCAAAAACAGTCCGCCTTCTTTCAATTCCACATTCGTCTCCGGTGTAGAAGAATAATGCACGATCGCCGCATGCTGTCCATAGGCACAGATCGGATCAAAGCTCGGCCAGAGATATCCTTCCTGCTCTTTTCTGAAGTTCTCCAGCTTCTCAGATGCGCTCAGCTCTGTAATCGTCTCTTTGCCAGCATGCTTCTTCAGCCAGTACATAAATTTTGTATGCGCCACGCCGTCTTTGATGTGACCTCTTCTGATATTCTCGATCTCAGCTGCATTTTTCACGCACTTCATCAGCACTTCCGGATTTTCTTCCTTTACAATACGGACAGCTTTCGGAATGTTGCGATACAATGCATAATTCACTCTCTGTGGATCCAGAAGAATTGAAGCCCCCTCCGGAAGAGATTTTACATCTTCATAGATTGCATTGTATGGATGCAGATGTACCTGGCACTCCTCAAAATGCTTTAAGATATTCTCATCAAACTTTCTTTCATCTGCATATAATTCCACAGAATCCATGGTGATCAGCGCATAAGAAAGCAGAAGCGGAAAATACTCCACATCCTGTCCGCGCACATTCAGCAGCCAGTCAATATCATCCAGGCTGGTCAGAAGATGATAGCCTGTATTTTCTTTCTCCATTCTCTCTCTGACTCGTTTCAGTTTCGATGCCGTAGATTCTCCTGTATAGGTCTCTTCCAGATAAAATGCCGGTTTTTCAGACAGCGCCGGTCTCTCTTCCCAGATCTCATCAATCAGATCACAGCCATAGTACACCTGTCCGTGCTTCTCTTTCGCGATCTTTTCGTACTGTTCTCCTTCTGTAATCCCGATGGTTCTTCCGTCAAATCCGATATTTTCAGATTCTCCCAGTACAGATTCAATATATTCTGCGATCGTCGGCACTCCCGGTTCTCCCATCTTCTGCAGACGGATCCCGCTTCCCTGAAGCTGGCTTTCTGCCTGAAGGAAATATCTTCCGTCCGTCCAGAGACAACTTTCTTCTTTTGTGATGACAGCAGTCCCTGCAGAGCCTGTAAATCCTGTGATAAATGCTCTGGATTTAAAGTGTTCACCTACATATTCACTCTGGTGATAATCTGCTGTCGGAATCATATAAACAGAAATATGGTGTTCTTCCATTTTCTGACGTAATCGTTCTATTCTATCTTTGATACACATAAAATCGTCCTCCTTTGCCACGGGTAATTATATCACTAAAACAGATTCTGCACAAGGAATTGAATTTTTATTTCTTTTCCGGACAACAAAAAAGGACCGGAAAACTTTCATCTTCCAGTCCTTTTCTTTCATTTTATTATACCGGATATGCTCCGTCTTCTGTATCTGCTACTTTTGCATCTACTTTTGTCTGCTGAGCATCTCTGTATTTGAAGAAGTCTGTTGCAACCTGTGGGAACAGTGCATATGTCAGCACATCCTCATCCTGCTGGCTGTACTGTGCACACTCTTTGCGGAGTGTATCCAGCTCGTTTGGAATCAGATCGGCTGGGCGGCATGTGATCACTTCTGCATCTTCTCCGATTACTTTTTTCTGTACTTCTGGATTAAACGGTTTTGCTGTTGCTCCATATTTTCCAGACAGTACATCTTTTGTCTCTTTTGTTGCCATCTTGTAGCGTTCTCCCATCAGCACGTTGAATACTGCCTGAGTACCAACGATCTGAGAAGAAGGTGTAACAAGCGGCGGCTCTCCAAGGTCTTTACGCACACGCGGTACTTCTTCCAGAACCTCATAGAATTTATCTTCTGCTCCCTGCTCTTTTAACTGAGATGTCAGGTTGGAAAGCATTCCTCCCGGTACCTGGTACAGAAGTGTCTTGATATTCACACCAAGGTTCTTCGGATTGAGCAGTCCGGACTCAAGTGCTTCGTCTCTGATCGGTCTGAAGTAATCAGCGATCTCTGCAAGCAGGTTCTGATCCAGTCCTGTATCATATGGAGTCCCTTTGAATGTCTCTACCATCACTTCTGTTGCCGGCTGAGAAGTTCCAAGTGCAAATGGTGACATTGCTGTATCAATGATGTCAGCACCAGCCTCTACAGATTTCAGGTATGTCATAGAAGCAACTCCTGATGTATAGTGTGTATGCATCTCGATTGGAATCTCAACTGCTTCTTTTAATGCTGTTACAAGTTCTGTTGCCTGATATGGGCAAAGAAGACCTGCCATATCTTTTACACAGATAGAATTTGCTCCCATGTCTTCAATTCTTTTTGCGAGATCTACCCAATATTCCAGAGTATATGCATCACCCAATGTATAGGACATTGCAACCTGTGCATGGGCGTTTTCTTTATTCGCTGCTGTAACTGCTGTCTGCAGATTTCTCATATCATTCATACAGTCAAAGATACGAATGATGTCAATTCCGTTTGCAGCAGATTTCTGTACGAAATACTCTACCACGTCATCTGCGTATGGACGGTATCCCAGAATGTTCTGTCCGCGGAATAACATCTGCAGTTTTGTGTTCTTGAATCCGTCACGGAATTTACGAAGTCTCTCCCATGGATCTTCGTGCAGGAAACGGAGTGATGCATCAAATGTAGCTCCTCCCCAGCACTCTACTGCATGATATCCGACTTTATCCATTTTATCCACGATCGGCATCATCTGCTCTGTTGTCATTCTTGTCGCAATCAGAGACTGATGCGCATCACGCAGAATTGTTTCTGTAATTTTAATTGGTTTTTTTGCAATTTCTGCCATTTTTACTGTCCTCCATTATTATTTCACACCAAAGATCGCCATAAATGTTCCGGCTGCCACCGCAGTACCGATAACTCCGGCAACGTTCGGTCCCATCGCATGCATCAGCAGGAAGTTTGTAGGATCTGCTTCTGCTCCGACTTTCTGAGAAACACGGGCTGCCATAGGAACCGCAGACACACCCGCAGAACCGATCAGAGGATTTACCTTGCCCTTTGTTGCCCAGCACATCAGTTTACCGAACAATACTCCGGCTGCTGTACCGAATGCAAACGCGATCAGTCCCAGTGCAACGATTTTCAGTGTATCCATGTTCAGGAATGCTTCTGCACTTGTTGTAGCACCTACAGATGTACCAAGCAGGATTACTACGATATACATCAAAGCATTGGATGCTGTCTCTGTCAGCTGTCTTACAACACCTGATTCTTTAAACAGGTTACCAAGCATCAGCATACCTACCAGAGGAGCTGTTGTAGGAAGAATCGTACATACTACGATCGTAACGATGATCGGGAAGAGGATTCTCTCCAGTTTGGAAACTGGTCTTAACTGCTCCATCTTGATCTTACGCTCTTCTTCTGTTGTAAGAAGCTTCATAATCGGCGGCTGAATGATCGGAACCAGTGACATATAAGAATATGCCGCTACCGCGATCGGTCCTAAGATTGCTGTCTGCTGTAATTTTCCTGCGAGGAAAATAGAAGTCGGGCCGTCAGCACCACCGATGATAGAAATCGCTGCAGCCGCTTTGTCAGAGAATCCCATTGCCATTGCTCCAAGGTATGCGGCGAAAATACCAAACTGTGCTGCCGCACCCAGAAGGAAACTCTTCGGGTTCGCGATCAATGGTCCAAAGTCTGTCATCGCACCGACACCAAGGAATATCAGAGACGGCAGGATTGACCACTCATCCAGAACATAGAAATAATACAGAAGTCCGCCTGTTCCGTTCGCCGAATCTTCTGCATGAAGCATGATATCCGGATAAATATTAACCAGAAGCATACCAAATGCAATCGGAACTAACAGCAGCGGTTCAAAGCCGTGTCTAATCGCCAGATAAAGGAAAAAGCAGGCAACTGCGATCATAATCAGGTTTCCGAACGTCAGGTTCATAAACGCAGTCTGCTCTACCAGGTTCCCCAGCGTATTTGAAATATATTCCATTTGTCAAAACCTCCTAGTTTAATGTGGCTAATACTGCTCCTGACTCTACTGCGTCGCCTACTGCCACATCAATGCTAGCAACTGTACCATCTTCCGGAGCTACTACAGGGATTTCCATTTTCATAGCTTCTACTGTTACAATGGCATCTCCTGCTTTTACAGCCTGTCCTACGCTTGCGTCAATACTGAATACTTTTCCAGCTGCTCCCGCTTTTACCTGGATACTTCCTGCTCCTGCCGGTGCTGCTGCTTTCGGAGCCGCTGCCGGTGCTGCCTTTGGAGCTGCAACTGGTGCTGCCGCTGCAACCGGTGCAGTACCTGCTCCCTTTTCTTCTACTGTCACATCATATACATTTCCATTTACAGTAATTGTATAATTTTTCATTTTAAAATCCTCCTGATTAATTCCATTTGTTCCATTTATTCGATTTTCTTCTCTTGATCGAGCGAACTACAAATCCGTCTGCAGAAGTTCCTTCTGCCGCTGCGATCGCTGCTGAGATCACTGCTACAAGCTCTGCATCATCTGAAGCTTCTTCTGCTGCCGGTTCTGCAACTGGTACAGGAGCCGGAGCCGGTGCTTTTGCCGGTTCTGCAGTTTTTTTGTTCTTAAATTTCTTCTCAAGTTCCGGAATAAATCTGAACAGAGAAATAATGAATGAAATAAAGATCAAAACAACGAATACAGTTCCCATTCCAAGAATGGTGTTCAGTCCCGCTTTTTTCAGAATCTCCGCAGTAGAATAATGTGCATTGATCGTCAAGCTGTCCATCTGCTGTTCTTCATCGAATGTAAATTCAATGTCTGCAGTCTTATTCTCATACTCTGCTTCTGTAGAAACTACGATTCCGGAGCTTGTCATCTCTGTCTCGAATTCTCCATAGCTTTTGAATGCTCCGCATTCTGCCTCTCCCGCTTTCCAGGCTTCAATCATGGAAAGGAAATTCTCAGAATCTACAGGAAGTCCTGTATTCAGAAGCATCAGATCCAGCTGCAGTTCGGACATCTCTTCATACTGGTCAAAAACTTCATCCGGTGTCTGACTGAAGCTGCTGACAATCGCCTCTGAATAAGCCACCATGGACTCTTTTTCATTACTTGTTGTCGTATCTGCCTCGCTGCCGCATCCTGAAACACCTAAGGTAAGAGCACAGGCAAGTACGATTAAACTTAATTTTTTCTTCACTTTTGCCTCACCTCACTAAACCGTACCGTGTTTTTTTGCCGGACGATCCTCTCTCTTTGTGAACAGCATCTCAAATGCTCCGATCACATATTTTCTTGTATCGGCTGCATCAATGATTGCATCCACATATCCTCTTCTTGCCGCGGAAACCGGGCTGGACTGCAGCTCTTTGTATTCTGCTGCCTTTTCTTTCAATGTCTCTGCGTTTGCATCTGCATACATGATCTTTGCTGCCATAGAAGCATCCATCATTCCGATCTCAGCTGTCGGCCATGCGTATACCAGATCTGCCCCGATAGATTTGCTGTTCATCGCAATATATGCGCTTCCGTAAGCTTTTCCTACGATCACATTAACCTTTGGTACAGATGCATTCGCGAATGCGTAAGTCAGTTTTGCAACTGCACGTGCCATATCCTTCTCAGCTTCCAGAGTTGCTTCAAATCCTGTCACGTTTGTCAGGGATAATACCGGAATCGAGAAAGCATCACAGAAATTGATAAAATCTGCTGCTTTTTTACATCCGTCAACTGTCAGAACCTGTTCATAGGACTCTGCATTTCCTTCTGCATCATATACTTTGGAACGGTTTGCAACAGCTCCCACTGTCATTCCGTTCAGACGGATAAATCCTGTTACCATTTCTTTTGCATATTCTCTCTTGGTTTCAAAGAAAATATTGTTGTCAGAAATTGTGGCAAGTGCAATTCCTGTATCTTCCGCAGCATTGGCAAGATCTGCGCAGACACGGTTCAGGTCGTCTGTACATTCGTCATAGGATGCATCATCCTCAAAGTTTGCAGGGAGCATGCAGATCAGAGAACGGATCTGTCCTAAGATCTCTTCTTCTGTTCCTGTCACATCGACAAGCCCTGCTGTCTTGCTCTGATATTCAGCACTCGCTGTGTCACATTTGGAATCAATGTTTCCTTCCAGAGCATTTGGTGAATTAACGAACAATTTTCCTTCTTTATTTTCCATGAATGTGAAATCCGTCAGTCCCGGCACGACTGCAAGACCACCGCCACACATACCAAAAACAGCTGTGATCTGAGGGATCACACCGGATGCCATTGCCTGTTTAAAGTACAGGCTTCCAAATGCCTCCAGCGCGTCTGTCGCTTCCTGAAGACGAAGACCTGCACAGTCGATCAGACCGATGACCGGCGCTCCCATCTTCATTGCCATGTCATAGATGTTTGCAATCTTCTTTGCATGCATCTCGCCGATCGCACCTTTTAAAACAGATGCATCCTGGCTGTAGACATAGACAAGATTTCCGTCAATCACTCCATAGCCGGTAATGACCCCGTCAGCCGGAGTTTCTTTTTCCTGCAGGTTGAAATCTGTATTTCTTGCTGTAACTGCACCACCGATTTCAACAAAGCTGCCCTCATCAAGCACTGTGGCAATTCTTCTGCTTGCTGAGTTTTCTGTTGCATTGTTGCTCATATTCTAGCCCTCCATATTATAAAATGTGTTTAAATATAAACCAAAATTTTTGCCTATTCTAGTATATATTACTTAGCGAAAAAATTCAATTGAATTTCTGTTTTTTGTTATTTCTTTGCCATTTTCTTTTATTTTTTCCGAATTTTTATAAAAAAAGACATATTTCCTGACTTTGGAAATATGTCTTTGTTTTTACTTCTGATTACGGAATTGCACCGGAGTGACCTGATACATCTTTTTAAAGATCCGGTTGAAATGTTCTACGTTCTGATATCCCACAGTCTCTGCGATACTCTCTACAGTTGCATTGCCTTCCCTGAGCATCGTGCAGGCTTTTTTCATCCGGACATTTTTCAGGATGTCTCCGAATGTCATTCCTGATTTTTCCTTGATATATTTGGAAAGGTATGGTTTCGACAGGAAAAACTTTTCGGACAGCTCATCCAGTGTCACATGCTTATAGTTTGCATAGATATAATTCGTGATCTCCAAGAGTCTTGCATCCTTGCATTCCTGCTGATTTCGGAGTTCTTCAATCTTATTGACTGCCACGACCAGGGCTTCTACAGAAGCTTTGATGATATCGGCATCAATACCGACTCCCCAGTAGCGCTTTTTATTGCAGATCACGCCCACATAAGCGACCGCTTTGGATGAAGACCCTTTTGTCATGGAATGTTCTTCATAAAATGCCAGCTCATAATCGATGTCAAAATAGTGCTTAATAGCATTGCTCACCGCATCCAGACGTCCATTTCCCATTCCGTTGATCACACGGTCGCTTCCCGCATGATGGATCGTCGCCTCCGCAAGGATTCCGTCTTCCTGTTTAAAGTGACATTCATCTACTGTAAAGATTGTTTTTACGTGAATATAATGATCTTCAAATATATGGTATACCCAGTCTGGCGTCAGTTCTTTATGCGCTTTATCCGACACATCCTTTACAAGATAGCCGACCTCTTCTCTCATTTTCTGCGGAAGGCTGATTCCAAAGCTCTGTTTTAAAATATAGTTGACTCCGCCTTTTCCGGACTGACTGTTGATACGGATCACATCGGTCTCGTAGCGGCGTCCCACATCTTTTTGGATCCAGAGGAAGGTAAGGACCGACCATGTCTGGCACTGCTTCTCTTCTCTCCATGCCATTCCTTTTGCGATCGCATCCTGGTGAGAACCGGAAAACGCGGTAAATACCAGTTCTCCGGCATATGGCTGTCTCGGAGAAACCTGCATTCTGGTAAGTCTCTCATAGGTCTCACTGATCTCACTCATGTTGGAAAAATCCAAGCCCGGATCCACTCCCTGTGAATACATATTCATAGCAACCGTGATAATATCCACATTTCCGGTCCGTTCGCCGTTTCCAAACAGCGTTCCCTCGATCCGGTCCGCTCCTGCCAGAATTCCAAGCTCTGCGTCACTGACACCGGATCCTCTGTCGTTATGCGGATGAAGCGATAACAATACATGTTCTCTGTTATATAAGTGCTTGCTCATATATTCCACCTGACTTGCGAACACATGCGGCATCGCGTTTTCCACGGTTGTCGGAAGATTGATGATCACTTTTCGCTCCCTGGACGGCTCCCACACTCTGAGAACTGCATTGCACACTTCCAGCGCATAATCCACCTCGGTTCCCTGGAAACTTTCCGGGCTGTACTCAAACGTGAAATTCCCTTCTGTCTCCTTTGCCAGCTCATTCAGAAGAATGGCTCCGTCTACCGCAATTTTTTTGATTTCTTCTTTATTCTTTTTAAACACTTGTTCTCTCTGTGCGACAGAAGTTGAATTATACAGATGAATGACCGCATGCGGCGCTCCTTTGACCGCTTCAAAGGTCCGTTTGATAATATGCTCTCTCGCCTGTGTCAGAACCTGGATCGTTACATCCTCAGGGATCATATTCTGCTCGATCAATGTACGCAGAAATTGATATTCTGTCTCAGACGCTGCCGGAAATCCCACTTCGATCTGCTTGAAGCCGACATCCAGAAGCATCTGGAAGAATTCTATTTTTTCCTCCAGACTCATAGGCTCGATCAATGCCTGATTCCCATCCCGCAGATCCACGCTGCACCAGACGGGCGGTTTTTCAATATGGTCTTTCTTCACCCAGTCATAGCACGGCACCGGCGGCATAAAATAGCTTCTTTCATATTTTTCAAAATTCTTCATCGCAAGCACTCCTTATATTACATCAATTTACTTGTCTTTTTTTATTTCGTTTATACTATCATACTCTTCCATTCGATACCAGTGACATTTTTAATCACTTGCCTTGATTTATTTTAATATATTTTCTCTTTTAAGAAATATTTTGCTGCTATTTTCTTCCAGCACCATGAAAAATCAATTTTTCCCACAGACCTTTGGATTACTACCGGAAGTCTGGCAAGAGTTTCTCCGTTGACCCGATATTCTATCGTTCCCACTTCTGTCCCTTCCCGGACAGGAGCCGGTAATACTGCCGGAATGTTCCTTCTTACCTGAACAGATTCCCAGTCTGCCAGCAGAAACGAAAGATTTGACTGCTCTGACAGTGCTTCTGCATATGTATACGCCTCTTTCTGATTGGAATCCGGAATCCCATCCGTCACCCGGATTTTAAATTTTTGCCCGGCGCCTTTCATACTCTGATATTCAAAATGTTCCAGACCGTACTCCATCAGTTTTTTTGTATCCTCCCATTTATAGCTCCGATTGTTCGGCCAGCCGCACGCCAGAAGTGCTACGATAAAGGTTCGCTTTTCTCTTTTTAATGCCCCCACGTAGCAATATCCTGCCTCCCCGGTAAATCCGGTTTTTCCAGATACAGCGCCTTCCATCATCGTAAGAAACGCGTTGTGATTGATGCAGGAATACGTCTGCGTCTGCTCCAGATCCGAAAACTGATAGGAAGACACGCCTGTAATTTCCAGAAATTCCTTCCGCTTTTGGAGACTCCATCACACAATAGCGCATAATCCTTGCCAGTTCTTCTGCCGTGGTCCGATGGCTCCCGCCGTCATCTGCCCCGTCCAGACCATTGGGTGTGACAAAATGGGTATGGCTAAGTCCCAGTTCTCTTGCTTTCTGGTTCATCTCATCCGCAAACTGCTCCACGCTTCCAGCCAGATGTTCTGCCAGCATCACCGCTGTATCGTTATGTGATTCCAGCATCAGAGAATATAAAAGATCCTTAAGCTTAAATTTCTGTCCTTCCACTGTCCCCAGTCGGACTCTGGGCTGGGCTGCCGCATTGGCACTGACTGACACACTCTCATCCGGGTCTGCACGTTCCAATGCAAGAATGCAGGTCATGATCTTGGTTGTACTCGCCATAGGACGCTCTGTTTCGGCATTTTTTGCAAACAAAATACGCCCGCTGTCTGCATCCATCAAAACTGCCGACCGGGCGTATAACTGTCCTGGAGTATTCTCCCCGTATGCGATTTTTGTCTGTTCTTCCTCCGCATATACACACGAAACCGGAAACAGACCATTTACTGCAATCAGAAGACAAAAGCCCAGGATCAGCCCGACCCGATATGTTCGTCCTCTTTCCCTTCTTTTCTCATGCATTGCTTTTTTATTCTCCAGACATTCTTTGCTATATCCTATGTCCGAAGATTTTTAATCAGAACTACAGGTTTAACTTTAACTGTACCTCATCCTCTGCTTCTTCTTTAAAATGTGCTACCTGCTCCGGATTCGGCGCAGGAAGTTCATCCAGAGAATGTACACTGAATCTGCGCAGAAACTCTTCTGTGGTTCCAAATAAAAGCGGTTTTCCCGGCGCATCCATACGCCCCACTTCCTCAACCAGATCATATTCTACCAGCTTGCTGACTGCATGATCCGATTTGACGCCACGGATTTTTTCGATTTCCAGTTTTGTAACCGGCTGCTTGTAGGCGATGATCGAAAGCGTTTCCAAAAGTACATCCGTAAGAACCTGTTTTTTCGGCTGCTTTGCTACCCGGATCAAATATTCATACATCTCTTTTTTCGTGCACATCTGAAACGAAGCTTCCAGTTCGATGATCCGGACTTCCCCGATCTTCTTTCTCATACCGGTCCATCATCTGGCGGATTATTTTTTTTGTCGTTTCTTCGTCATGTCCGATCGCCTGTGCAAGTTTTTTCAGCTCCACAGAGCCTCCCATTGCAAACAAAATTGCTTCTATGGCTGCCTGCAGTTTTTTTTGCTCCATTCTTTCTCTTTCCTTCCTGTTTCTCCTGACATGCTCTTATGCTCTGTTATATCTGGGAATCGATCAGGATCTCCCCGCAGATTTCTTCCTGATAAACACGGATCATGCCCGTCTTCATCAACTCCAGCACTGCCAGAAATGTCACCACAATATGCATCTTGCTCCTCTGTTTTTCAAGAAGCATACGAAAACTGAATTTTTTATGTGTCCTTGCATAAGTCTCCACATACAAAAGCTTGTCCGGAAGCGGTACTTCTTCTTTCTCGATCTTACCGAACTTACTCCGCACCGGATCGATCTTCTCTTCCTGCCTGCGCATCACTTCCCGGAAAATCTTCCTCAGCTGTACCAGCGTCACGTCCCCTAAAAGCTGATCCAGATCTACCGCAGGAACATAACTTTTCACCTCCTTGGGAATATCTGCCTC